>Ga0335078_10000999_pt1 | contig 43050 bp, 37 predicted proteins | sample Lox_Sample_32_FD_206711 | JGI IMG/M metagenome (GOLD analysis project Ga0335078, IMG submission 206711) | Soil microbial communities from Loxahatchee National Wildlife Refuge, Florida, United States - Lox_Sample_3.2 | ecosystem: Environmental > Terrestrial > Soil > Wetlands | place: USA...
AGAACGCCACTGAGGGCACGGCGCCCTGGTGGCTTTCGATGACCGCGGCCTGGTCGCGGCTGTCGCGATTCCACAGGCGTACTTTTCCGTCGTCGCCGCCGGAGGCGATGAGCCCGCCGTCCGGCGAGAACGCCACGCTGCGGGCGCCCCCGCGGTGGCCTGCAAGCACGGTGAGCCTTTGCCCGGTCGCTGGCTGCCAGAGCCCGACCGGGCCGCCGCCAACCGCGGTTGCCAGACATTCTCCGTCCGGAGAGAACGCGACCGCTCGGACGGCGCCAGGATGTTCCCGGAATTTCGATACCGGGTCTCCGTTCGCGGTCAGCCACAGCCGGACCGTGCCATCAGCCCCGGCCGTGGCCACGACCTGGCCGTCAGGGGAGAAGGCGACACCCAGTACCCAGCCTTGGTGACCTTCGAGGACTCTCAACTGCGCGTCAGGGACCCCCGACAGCGGGAGCTGTGGCAGCACACCCAGGGAGGGCAGCAGCGGCGCCAGCGACAGCAGGTCCGGCGGTGTGGCCAGCGTCGAGGACCAAAGGCGGAAAGTGGCGGCGACCGAAGCGGTGTCGGGGAGTCCGGTCAGCAGGTGGCTCACGCGGGCCAGATGCCTGGCAAGCTTGTCGGCGTCGGCGGCTTTCCGGTGCTCCTGCGCCGCCGCGGTCAGCAGGTCCGACTCGGCAGCCCGCACGCCGCCTTTCCAGAGCCGCTTGACCAGGTACGCGGGATCGGTGACGAAAGGAGCCACCATGCGGCCCGCGGCACGTGCGTGGTAGACCAGCCAGTCCCAGAGGTAGGGCTCGTCGACCGGCAGCTCTCCCCATGCGCCGCGTTCGGGCAGTAGCTGAGCGTAGCTGTCGACAAGTTCCCCGTGCAGCATCGGGAGCGGGTCTGTGACGTCGTATTGAAGAATATCGTGATTTATGTCGTGGATGCGGATGACGAGTTCATCCGCCGCTCCGCTCAGCTCGATGAGTTCCAGGGCCGCGAGATCGCGTAGCTGGGAGCCGGCCCCGTCCTGGCTCAGCCCGTCCAGATGTGCCCACCAGCGGGCGATAGTGCGCGACGGAATCGCAATGTCCGGTGGAAAGACTGCCAGACTTCGATAGCGAGCAAGAGCCGCCGGGCTCAGCGCCGACGTCGCGACCGTGAGTGCCTTGAACGTGTTCGCGTAGGGGTGATCGCCGAAGTCGTCGGTCTCCAGATGTGCCGCGACCTCAGCCCACGGCCGGCCTTGCTTCATCGCGGAACCGACGAGAACCAGCGCGAGGGCTACCCGCCCGGTGCCCGACACCACGCGGCCTGCTTCGTCCGGTAGCTGGTCGGGGGAGGAAAAGCCGGCCGACCGCGCCAGGAGTTCCTGCGCCTCGTCATCGTTCAGGACATCTACCCTGTGCGCAGGGACCCGGGCGGTCTCGAGCACGAATTCCTTCCGCGTCGTAACCAGCGTGCGCCCGGCTGAGCCAGTGGCAAGCAATGCCTGCAACTGGTCCGCGGTCCACACATCGTCGAGGATGACAAGGCAGCGCCGGCCGCGCAGGAGCTCGATCAGCCTGCTGCGCCCGTCACGCCGGTTACGAAAGGAGGGAGAGTCCCCGAGCAGGTGGCACAACGCGGTCTGGGCCGCGACCGGGTCGGCGTCCTCACCCACCGCAAGCCAGAATATGCCGTCCGGGAAAGCGGCCCTGACCTGGTCATCGCGGGCCAGCGCGACTCCCAGGACCGTCTTGCCGATTCCGGCCTCGCCGAAGACGCCGAGTGCCGTCGCGCCGCTAGTTATGCCCAGCGCCGCACTCGAGAAGAGCTCGGCACGGATCCGGTCCACCTCGCCGGTTCTGGGGATAAAGAGCCTTGGCAAGTCCGGGATACCGTGTAGCGGAGCGGCCTGCAGACCGATATCGGGAGGGTCAGGGCGGGGCAGCGAGATGTCCGCCGGCGAGCCGTCCGCCGAAACGGGCTCGGCGTCGGCAGACATGGCGGCCGCCTGGTCGACTATTTGCTTCGCGATGCTGGTCAGCACGCGGCTGAAGCCTGACTCGTCGCCGCGCAGGCGGAGCAGGGGGGTGGCGACGTCATTGGCGAACAGCGTTTCTTTCAAGATCGGATCATGCTGCCACAGGCAATCTTCGAGCAGGACAGGTATGAGCGTGGTGAAGCCGAGAGCAGACCGTTCCGCCAGGCGCGGGAACTCGAGTTCCTGTATGTAATCCGATTCAAAGAAGTCAGGGCTGACGAGCAGGACCGCGACGACGGTCCGTCCAATGTGCTCGGTTATCTCGCGCCTTATAATGTCTCCCGGCCTCAGTATCTCGTCATCGACAAATAATGTTATGCCCTGTCTCTCCAGCGGGCGGCGGACGAGGACGGCAAGCTTTTGCCTGATCAGCTGCCCGAAAGAATCATTTCTCGAATGACTTATGAATACCACTGGCTCAGCCACTCGACCCTCCGACGGGATCTTACAGTTTCCGTGAAGGGACTCACCAGGGCCCCTAGGGGGCAGGCGCGCGGTTGCCTGGACCGGCCAGGACCTCTGACCTCCTGCACGTTGACGCCGGGCGCAGTCGTTCCCTCCCGCCAGGGCGGTAGATGTCCTGATATACCCCTGCCGGTATAGTGGACGCGATAGGTGGGGGGCTGTCTGCGACGGGGGATTCGGCGCAACCGCCACCGGACGGGATATCGTGGCGTGAACAAGTGCAATGCGGTACAAGCAGTTTCGGTGGTCGTGATGGAACCCGGCGATTCGCCGGCCGCAGCGGGCGCAGAAGATACGCCAGCCGCAGCGGGCAAGGGCTACTCGACGGCGTCCGCGAGCCTGCCGACCTCACCGCTTCTGGAGCGGGTGCGACGGGGGATCCTCGGCGAAGGCCAGCTCATGGACGGGCCGTTTGGGCCGAGGCGGCTGACCTACGCCGACTACACAGCCTCCGGAAGGTCGCTGGATTTCATTGAGGACGTCATCCGTGACAAGGTCCTGCCCTGGTACGCGAACACCCATACCGAGAGCTCGGGGACTGGGCGGCGGACGACCCGCCTGCGCGAGGACGCGCGGCGGGTGATCCGCCATGCGGTCGGCGGAACCGATGACGACCTGGTCATCTTCTGTGGGTCTGGATCGACGGCGGCGATCAGCAAGCTGATCGGCATCCTGGAGCTGCGCATCCCTGCCGGGCTGGACGAGCGGTACGGCCTGTCGGCGCGAATCCCGCGGTCCAGGCGGCCGGTCGTGTTCGTCGGCCCCTACGAGCACCATTCCAACGAACTGCCCTGGCGCGAGTCGATAGCCGACGTCGTGGTCATCGGCGAGGATCCAGACGGCCATATCGACCTAGCCGACCTGCGCGAGCAGCTCGTGCGGTTCGCCGGGCGGCCGCTGCGCATCGGCAGCTTCTCCGCCGCCTCGAACGTAACGGGCATCCTCACCGACACCAGCGCCGTGGCCAGCCTGCTGCACGCGCACGGCGCGCTGTCATTCTGGGACTACGCCGCCGCCGGGCCGTACGTGCCGATCCGCGTGGCCGCCTCCAGGCCGGCCGCGGATGACTGCAAGGACGCGGTCTTCCTGTCACCGCACAAGTTCCCGGGCGGCCCGCAGACCCCCGGCGTCCTCGTCGTCCGTCGCGAGCTGGTGCGTAATGCCGTGCCCACCACGCCGGGCGGCGGCACGGTCGTCTTCGTCGACCCGGCCGGTCACCGCTACCTCGATGACCCGGTCGCCCGTGAGGAGGGCGGCACCCCTGCCATCGTCGAGTCGATCCGGGCCGGTCTAGTGTTCAGCCTGAAGCAGGCTATCGGCACCGAGCTGATCCAGGCCCGGGAGGAATGGCTGCGGGAGCGCGCGCTGCGCCGCTGGGAGAGCAACCCGCGGATCGAGATCCTGGGTAACCGCCAGGCGCGCGGGCTGGCGATCGTGTCGTTTCGCGTCCGGTATGCCGGCCGCTACCTGCATCACAATTTCGTCGCGGCACTGCTCAACGACCTGTTCGGCATACAGGCCCGCGGGGGGTGCTCCTGTGCCGGACCCTACGGGCACCGGCTGCTCGGCATCGACCGGACCCGCTCTCAAGCCCTGCGGGAGGAGATCGTCCGCGGCTGGGAGGGGCTCAAGCCCGGCTGGGCCAGGCTGAATTTCAACTATTTCCTCTCCCCCGCTGTCGCGGAGTTCATCACCGACGCGGTCGAGCTGGTCGCCGCGGAGGGCCACCGGCTGCTACCCGAGTACCGCTTCGATCCGCGCAGCGGGCAGTGGCGCCACGCCGGCGGTGCCTGTCCACCCCCGGTGTCCATCTCTGAGCTGTGTCGTTGCGTAGACGGGGAGCCAGCAGCTAGCCAGCGGCGCACCGCGCCGGTAGGCGAGGAGGTATTTCCGGGCTACCTGGCGCAGGCCCGCGCGCTGGTCGCGGCACGCGGGGAGTTGGTCGCCGACGGGCCGACGGGCCTGGGGCGCGAATTCGAGGCCCTGCGCTGGTTCCCGCTCCCGTCGGCCTGCCTGGGCGGATGAGGCACGTCCGCTACGCGGCACGCCGCTGCGGCGGCGCGGGCGGCTGCACCCGGCCTTCGACTTCGCCGGGAGCCGTCGCGTCACTTCGGCTGAGGCCGGATTCCGACACTCCGCCCCTGCGCGGAGGGTGAGCGTCGGCCCAGTACACCATCGTGAGCCAGACCGCGAGGACGACCACGGCGACGATGGGGATGACGACGGGGGCCAGCGACGATCCTGTCATGACGGCCCTCCTTCCCGGGAGGCAGCACGCGCTGATCGCCGCGCCCGGGTAACCGCAACTGGGACATCAGCCGGGCTCCCCCTCTCGCATCGCACCTCTGCTCCTGCCCGGGCCGCTAGGGGCTAACGTCCTTCCAGGTCAGCCAGCCGGAAGCGACAGGCGAGGAGCTGACGGGTGACTAGGCAGGCCGGGGCGGCCAGCGTAGGATCGCCGTGGGGGTGCCGCTGATGGACCCAGAGAGCGGATCAGCGGCGCTGTCAGAGTTGCAGCCGGCTGCCAGGGTGCCGGCGGGCCATCCGTTCCGTGGAACCGGGCTTTTCGCCAGGGTCATCCCGTTCGCGGTGGTAGCGGCCCTGGCTGAGGCGAGCCTGGCGCTGCCGCCTGGTCCCCAGTCGTTGTCGGCGGTCATCGCCAGCACCGGCTTGCTGCTGGCGGTTGCCGCGGCCTTCGCGCTTCCGTGGGCGCGGCTGCCTGCCTGGGCGACGGTGCTGGTGCCGCTGGCCTATACCGGATCGGTGCTGGCGCTGATCCTGGCCGCGGGCTCAGCCTCGGGCGTGGGCATTGTCATCCTTATCCCTCTGGTCTGGACCGCCCTGTTCCACCGCCGGTGGGAGTCTGGCCTGATCGTGGCCGCGATCATGGCGGTGGAGGTGGTCATCTCGCTGACGCCGGTGGCCGCCGGCGATTCCGTCATAGCCCGCCGGGTCCTGCTGTGGGGATCGCTCGGCGCCCTGGTGTCGGTGGCGACGCACGGCCTGCGGGACCGGATCCACCGCTCCCAGATGGAGAGCGCGCAGCTGCAGGACCGGCTGCGCGAAATCACGGTCCTGGAGGACCGGGAGCGCATCGCCGCCGATCTTCGTGACAGGGTCATCCAGCGGATCTTCGCGGCGGGACTGGCCCTGCAGGGCGCGGCGTCCTTGACGACGGAACGGGAAGTGCGCCGCCGGGTCGAGTCCTCAGCGGAGGATCTTGATCAGGCGGTTCGGCTGGTCAGGCAGGCGATCTTCGGCTTGGAGCGCGGAAAGCGCGGCCACGGGCTGCGGCAGGAGATCCTGGAACTGTGCCGCGGCCTGACCCCCGCGCCCGAAATCACCTTCAGCGGCCCCGTGGACGGCGCCCTGCACGTGCGCGCCCGGGCCCAGCTGCTGGAGATGCTGCGCGAGGCCCTGGGAGCGGCCGGCCGGGTGCCGGTCCCGGCCCACGTCAGCATCACCGCCGGCAACGGGTCCTGCTTGGCGGTCGTCGACCTGCCGCCCGGCAAGCCCGCGTTGAACGACGCGGCATCCGGTGAGCTTTCCGGCCTGCGAGAGGCAGCCGCCCGAGCGGGGGTCCGGATCGACATTGAGCCGGCGCCCGGAGGCACCCGGCTGGCCTGGCGGTTTCCGGGCAGGCCCCCGGCTGCCCCGGCGCAGTTCTAGGTACGGCCTTCGCGGTCGCAGCGGCTATCGTGACTGGGGTGGTCCGGATGCGCGTGAGCGGAGCGGTAGCTGAGGCCCCGGGGCTGCTGCCCGCACAGCGCGATGAGCTGCTGGAGCCGCCGCTAAGATCGGCTGGGGCGCTCGGAGCAGGTTCCGGCGAGGAATGAGTTCACACATGAGCCAGTCTGAGGGCCAGAAGCAGATCAGCGTGTTCCTGCTTGACGACCATGAGATTGTCCGCCGCGGCGTCCGGGAACTGCTGGAGGCCAATCCCGACATCACCGTCGTGGGCGAGGCGGGGACCGCGGCATCCGCACTGGCGCGCATCCCGGCGCTGCGGCCGGATGTCGCCGTGCTCGACGTGCGCCTGCCCGACGGTGACGGGATCACCGTCTGCCGCGATATCCGGTCCAAGATGCCGGAAGTCGCCTGCCTGATGCTCACCTCATTCGGTGATGACCAGGCGATCTTCGACGCGATCATGGCGGGGGCGGCAGGCTACGTGCTCAAGCAGATCCGCGGCACCGACCTGGTCGGCGCGGTCCGCACCGTGGCGTCGGGGGAATCCATGCTGGACCCGGAGGCGGCCAGCCGGGTCATGAAGCACATGCGTGATCAGGCTGCGCGGACCGATCCCCTGGCGGGGCTCACGGGCCAGGAGCGGCGGATCCTGGAACTGATCGGCGAGGGGCTCACCAACCGGCAGATCGGGGAGCGGATGTTCCTGGCCGAGAAGACCGTCAAGAACTATGTGTCGGCGCTGTTCGCCAAGATGGGCATGGAGCGCAGGACGCAGGCCGCCGCGTACGCCGCCCGTGCATTCGGCGACGAAGAGCATCCGGAACGGGAGGGCCAGGGCCGGTGACCCGCGGCAGGAAGGCTGTCTGGGCAGCCGCGGCGGGAGGTGTCAGCGCGGCGTCAGGACGATCCAGATCGGGCCCGCGGCGAACCTCATCGGCTGCCCCGAAACGGTGCTGAAGGTGGTGCCGTCGTCCTCGGCCGGCCGCGACCAGCGGGCTTGATATGCCTTTCCGCTCCGGAGCACGACAGCCGTGCCGGAACCGGTGCTCTTCGCGTACGGCGGGCGCGATCCCTGCTCCAGGAACCGGGACGTGCCCACCGTGGTGTGCTGAATGACTACGGTGGCGGCGCAGAGCTGGCCGTCCTCGGTGCTGGCCGCGTCGGTCCCGTCCATCCGCACCAGCCAGCGGCCCTTCGCGGCCGACCAGGTGAAGGTGAAAGAGGCGGCGGCGTAGGAGACCGACTCGGACAAGGTGACTGTGCCCCCGGCGGGCGGGGAGCCGAACCGAAAGCCGATGTCGTGCGCCTTGCTCGCGCCCCTGGCCTCGGCGAGAAGCTGGCTGGGCCGGGCGTAGAGGTTGTGCGGCGCGACCCGGCGGGCGTCGCGGAAGTACCCGCCCGCCAGGCCGCTGTAGAGATCAACGATCCGGGATCGCTCGACCACCGGGAGCAGTTGCGGCTGGGCTCCGGAGTAGGCGAACGCTGGCCGGCCGAACTGCCGCAGCAGCTCCAGGTCATCTTCCCGGGCGCTGCGGACGGGGCCGACAACGGGCGGGAAGTGAGCGGAGAAGATTGCCATCAAGCGGCTCAGCCCGCCCTCGACAGGCAGCACGTAGACGATGTCAGCGCTGGTGAGCCCGGTCTGCGGCCGTGCCCGCGCGAGATTGTCGATCTTTACGGCCAGGACCGGCCGCAGCGCGGCCACCGGCTCGCCGGTGAAGGGTGACAGCAGCCGGGGCGAGGGGCGGAGCGTCGGGACCGCTGCGGGATGCGGGCCAGGGCTCGGCCCGGAGGCGACAATCAGCCCCGCGGCAAGCCCCGCCGCCGCCAGTGCCGCCGACAACGCCGCGATAGTTTTCCTGCGAGTGAATGTCATGATGTCACCTGCTGTCTGGCTCGGCGCCTTGGCCGGGTGGCGGGCGCTGCGCCCGGCCAAGGAGGTGTGGCGCACTCAGCGGCGGGTGGTCCATCTGGGGCCGGTCAGCTTCCAGGCGGACTCCCACGCGGCCATCCGCCGCCGGTCAATCGCGATGCGGCACAGCCAGTAGCACAGCAGCAACACGATTCCGGCGCCGCAGACCGCGGAGATGGCCACGACGATCGAGGTGAACAGGACGGCACCGGGACCGGGCGGCGGGGCAGCCACCTGGCCCGAGCCGGTCAGCATGACGTGCACCTTGGCCCCCGCGGACGCGCCCCAGATGCCGGGCGCGGTTACGGTGGTCAGCATGCCGGATCGCTGTTGCCCGTCCGGTGCCCGCCAGCGGGCGGCGGCCTGCCCGCTGCCGCTCAGCCCGTTGTCATACGGGCCGTTCTGGGTTAGCACCGCCGCGGCCGGGTGCAGCCGAGCCGCCGCGGCATGCTGCGAATCGTAGATCCTCGCGCCGAGGAGGGGCGCCGCGGCGAGGGCGGCCAGGAACGCGGCCGACAGGAGCGCCACGACGGCGCCCTCGATCCTGTCAGAAGGCCGCCGCAGCTTATTCGGGCCGATCAGCAGGCGTGCCAGCCGCTGCAGCCGGCGCACCGCCGCCCGCGCCCTAACAGCCATCATCGTCACCTCCGGCGGTCCCTATGGCCAGGGTGCGCCGGCTCGGCACACGCGGGGCAGAGGACTAGGCCACCGACGGTGCAGGCCTTTGGTCCGTGCCAGAGCGGCAGATCGCCAGGGCGCTGAACCCGGGGGCGCGGGACTAAGGTCGCTGGTCAGCGGGTCGAGCGTCCCTGGCCCGACGCCGAAGCGGATGGGACGCTCGTACTGGGTCGGGTAGACGACGGGACGTGTGATGAAAGCACAAGTCGGCGACGAGTTGATCGTTGAGAAGTCACAGACGGGGGAGCCGCGCCGGGTCGGCAGGATCGTGGCCCTCGAGAGCGCCGACGGCTCGCCACCGTACCTGGTGCGCTGGGTGGCGGGCGATTACGAGTCGCTGGTCTTCCCCTGGCCGGGGGTGCGCATCAGGCACCGGGCCGCCGGGCGTGCGCGGCATGGCGAGCGGCGCCCCGCCGCGAGGGAAAGCCGAGTCTTGGACGGATCCCGATGAGGCAGAGCGTGCGTTTCGGCCGCGTTGCCGGCCTGCCGGTCGGCGCGCACTGGTCCGTCGTGATCATCCTGGGAATCTTCGCCGACGTGCTGGCCGCCAGCGTCCTGCCGGCTAACGACCCGCACCAGCCCGCGGTGGCATACTGGGCGGTCGGGTTCATCGCCGCGGCCTGCCTCCTGGCATCGCTGCTGGCGCACGAGTTGTCGCACGCTCTGGTAGCCCGCCGCAACGGCGTCGGGGTGCGCTCGATCACGCTGTGGATGCTCGGCGGGGTGGCCGAGCTGGAAGGCGAGCCGCCCAGTCCCGGCGCGGACCTGCGGATCGCGCTGGCCGGCCCGGCTGCCAGCCTCATTGCGGGCGCGGTGTTCATCGGCGCGGCCGCCGCGATCGGCCAGGCCGGCGGCCCGGCACTCGCGGTGGCCGCCGCCGCCTGGCTGGGCGTGATGAACGGCCTGCTCGCCATCTTCAACCTGCTGCCCGGCGCGCCGCTGGACGGCGGCCGGGTGCTGCGCGCGGCGCTGTGGCGGCGCTACGGGGACCGTGACCGCGCCGCCACCGCCGCGGCGGCCGGCGGCCGGTACCTGGGCGCTCTGCTCGTCGGCCTGGGGCTGGTCGAGCTGGTGCTGCTGCGCAGCCTGCTGGGCGGGCTGTGGCTGATGCTGATCGGGTGGTTCCTCACGAGCGCCGCCGCGGCGGAGCAGCGAGCCGTGACCATTTCCTGCGCGCTGCGGGGCTTGCGGGTTGCTGACGTGATGAGCCCGCACCCGGAAATCGCGCCGGGCTGGGCCAGCGTCGCGGAGTTCACCGCCCGAGTCGCCGCGGCAAGGCCGCCGCAGCGCGCGTTCCCGGTCCTGAGCGCCGGCGGCAGCCTCGCCGGGGTGGTTGTCATGGCCGGGCTGGCCCGGATCCGCCCGCGGGAGCGCTCGCTGCGCCGAGTCGAGCAGGTTGCGCTGGCAGTGCCCGGGGCATACCGGGTCGCGCCGGAAGATCCGGCAGCCGGGCTCGCTGCCCGGGTCCCGCTGGGCGGTGAGGTCGCCGCGATCGTGCTGGACGAGGGCCGGATAGTCGGCATGGTCACCACGGCGGACCTGCGGCAGGCGCTGCTGCGGCGGCGGCTGGCGGTCGGCTCGGGCTGGCCGTCCGGCGGTGCGGACCTTCGGCCCTAGCGCACCGGGAAACGCCACCCGATCATGGTCTTACGACCCGCTAGGAGGTGCATGACGATGCAAGCGAAGGTGGGAGACGGGCTGACGGTCAAGGGGCGCCACCAGGGCGACGAGGATCGCCACGGCGAGATCGTCGAGGTTCATGGCGAGAAGGGGTCCCCGCCCTATCTCGTCCGCTGGCAGGATGATCACGAGAGTGTTTTCTTCCCCTCGTCCGACACAGTGGTGGAGCACCACCCAGCCATCGAGCGCATCCAGTGAGGCCGGCCTGCCCGGGCGGCTGATCAGAGTTTGTAGCCGATCTCACGCAGCAGACGATGACGGCTCGCCCCGTCGGCGTCGGTCTCGACTCCGACGGGGGGCGAGCCGTCGACCACCCCGGCCACCCCGCGGCCGTGATCGGTCACCGCGACGAGGACCTCGACCGGGTTGGCGGTCGCGCAGAAGATCGTGCATATTTCGGGCACGGCCTTGATCGGGTTCAGGACGCTGATGGGGAACCCGTCGCGCATCATGATCACGAACACGTGCCCGGCGCTGATGGCCTCGGCGCCGGCGACGGCCATCCTGATGAGCTCGCGGTCATTGCCTGAGCGGCGGATCAGACGGGCCGCTGAGGCCTCGCAGAACGCGATGCCGAACCGGATCTGCTGGCTCACCCCGGCCAGTGCCTCATGCAGGTCCTCGACGGTCTTGATGAAGTGCGCCTGGCCGACTATGACATTCACGTCTTCGGGCTTGTCCAGCGCGACCGCATCGAGCGAAATCGCCACGGCGCCTCCCTCGCCAGGCCGCTATCCGGGACGTTAGCCTCTGCGATCCCGACGGCCCCGGGGCGATGCTAGCAGCGTGCGGGCGGACCGGGGCCCAGCTGCGGCCGGCCCGCCTACCACCGCCGTTAGGGAGGCGAGACCAATGAAGTTGATCACTGCGGTCGTGCAGCCCGACAAGCTGGACGACGTCATGCGCACGGTGACCGACATCGGAGTGGGCGGACTGACGGTGACCGAGGTCCGGGGTTTCGGCCAGCAGCTCGGTCACCGGGGGACGGTGCGGCCGGCCGAATGGCAGGCACTGGTGCTGCCGAAGCTGCGCATCGACGCCGTCGTCACGGACGAGGCAGCCGATTCGGTGGCCGACGCGATCGCCAAGTCCGTGAACACCGGCGCCATCGGCGACGGGAAGATCTGGATCTGCCCTGTGGAGAGCGTGCTGCGGGTCCGGACCGGCGAGCGCGACCGGGCAGCCGTGTGAGGGCTGGACGCGCCGCCGGCCTGCCGTGAGCGGCCGGCTATTCGCGGATACCCGTGGTTGAGCAGATCATGGTTCGCTACGTTGGATTCCGCTGTCCCGTCCCCTGTGTCGGCGGTCGTCCGGAGACAGCAGCGACGATACTGTCAGGCTATGGTCTTACTGGCGATGAGGACACTGGCGGCATGCGCATTCCTGCCCGCGTGATAGTCGCCGCCGCGGTGGGCGGTGTCGTGGCCGGAGCAGCCATAGCCTGGTCGGCTGCCCCGCTGCCGTCCGCGGCCGGCAACTCCCGTGCCGCCGCCGCGCGGTCGGCTAGCCCGGCCCGGACGGCCCGGCCGACGGCATCCCCGGCGCGGACGGCGGCGGCACCCGCCGGATTGGCCGGGCCGGCCGTCAGGGCGGTCGGCGTGCCGCGTGAGGTGCGGGCCAGGGGAGCGGTCCTCGCGGACGCCGCCACAGGCACGGTGCTATGGAGCCGTGACCCTGGCACCGAGCGTCCCATGGGCAGCATCACCAAGGTCATGACCGCGCTGCTGGTGATCCGCGCCGGGGACCTTGGCAGACAGATCCAGGTGCCCAAGGCGGTCATCGGCTATGTGGCCAAGTACGGCGCCGACAGCGCGGGCTTGCATCCGGGAGACATCCTGACGGCGCAGCAGCTGCTTGAAGCGATGCTGTTGCCCTCGGGCTGCGACGCCGCCTACACGCTGGCGACCGCCTACGGCCCGGGAATGCCGGCGTTCCTGGCCAAGATGAACGCGGCCGCGAAACAGCTCGGCATGCTGCACACGCAGTTCACCAGCCCGGACGGACTGCCCTACCCCACCGAGTCCTCGACCTACTCCACCCCTGCCGACCTGCTCACCCTGGGCGAGGCGGCCATGGAGTCACCGGTGTTCCGGTCGATCGTGGGCCAGCGCTTCTATCAGATCCACCGGGGCCCCGGGCATCACGCGTACTGGTGGGACAACACCAATGCCCTGATCGGCTCCTATCCGGGAGCCGACGGCATCAAGACCGGTTTCACCGATGCCGCCCTGCACTGCTTGCTCTTCGAGGCATCGCGCGGGGGGCTGACCCTGATTGGCGACGTCCTCGGCAGTCCCGCCAGCGGCCCGGCGTCCGGCGCAGACGCGGCGGCGCACGTCCTGAACTGGGGATTCAGCCTGCCTCGGAGCTAGACCAGCCGGACCTGGCGGTCCTCGAAAGGCGGCGGCGCTAGCCGGGCGCTAGCGCCGCATTACCGCCTGCGAGGGAGCATGAGGTGCAATCTCCGGCGGGGCCGTCCCCCCATCGCTCCGCGGGACGGCCCCGCCGGGTCCTGGCCTCGCGGTCAGGAGACGTTCAGCGCGTTGTCGTCCTCGAAGAAATTGGTGTCGTAACCGCCGCCGAGGGTCTCCTTCCCGGTGAACCTGATGGTGATCTTCTGGCCGATGTAGGGCGCCACCGAGTAGGAGTACTGGGCGTAGCCGCCTGTGGTGTTCAGGTTGGACAGGGTCGACAGGGTCGCCAGCACGGTGCCGCTGGAATTGAGCACCTGGGTGGTGAAGGTGTCGTAAGCGCGGTTAGCCGGATCGTCGGTGTTGATGAAGAGCCAGAACGACAGGGTGGCGTTCTTGCAGGTGGCCGGGATCGTTACGGTCTGGGACAGGGTGTCGGTGTGCCGGCCGCCGTACCCGTCCAGCCAGGCCAGCCAGGAACCGGAGTGCGCCGGAACACCCTCATCGGTACTGGCGAGCACGCCTGCCGTGGCGGTCCACGGCGAGATGCTGCCGGTCTCGAAACCGGGGTTGCCGAGCAGTTGCGCAGCGGTGCAGCCCGTCCCGCTGGAGCTGATCGTCCAGGTGAAGGTGGCCGATCCGTGCGCCCCGGTGGTGTCGGTGGCGGTGACCGTGACGCTGGAGGTTCCCGCGGTGGTCGGGGTGCCCGTGATCAGCCCGGTCGAGGAGCTGATCGACAGGCCTGCCGGCAGGCCGGTGGCGCTGTAGGTCAGCGTCTGGCCGGAGGCAGAGTCGGTTGCCTTTATCTGCAGGCTGACGGCGGTGCCCACGGTGGAGGTCTGGTTCCCTGGGCTGGTCACGGTCACGGTGTTGGTGGTCGAACCGCTGGTGAAGGCTGCCGTGCCGTCCGGTGTTCCCCAGCCGGTGGGCCCGTCGTAGCCGACTCCCGCGGTGCAAAGGTAGGCGGGGCTGCAGCTGCCGTCAGAGCCGGAGGTGACGTCAAAAAGATCTGATGTGTGCTGGTAGATGTAGGACGACGGGTAGGTGCCCGCTGCCGGGGTACCGGCCAGCGCGAACACCGAGGCGATGATCGGCGAGGAGGCGCTTGTGCCGCCGACCTCCAGCCAGCCGCCCTGGCTGTAGGAGTCATAGACGGCCACGCCGGTGTTGGGGTCGGCGACCGCCGCGACGTCGTTATCGGTCCGCTTGGAGCAGCCGGTGTCGGCCTGCCACGCCGGCTTGGCGTCATCGGCGGAGCAGCCCGAGCCGGTGCCCTCGGTGCTTGAGGTGCTCCAGACGGTCTCGGTCCAGCCCCGGGAGTTCGATGCCTGGCTCAGCGATGTCCCGCCGACCGAGGTGACGTACCGGGAGGCGGCAGGGTAGGAAACGCCGTACCCGTCGTCGCCCGCCGAAGCGGTGACCGCCACTCCTGGGTGCTGATAGTAGTCGGTGTCATAGGTGGGGTCCGACGACGATTCCGAGCCGCCGTAGCTGTTGGACACGGCCGTGGCGCCCAGGCTCACCGCGGCATTGACCCCGGCGCCGAGGTCGGTGGTATCCGGGCTGCTGGCCTCCACCAGGACGATGTGGCAGTCCGGGCAGATCGCGGACACCATGTCGATGTCCAGGGACTCCTCGACGTCCCATCCGGTGCTGCCGGCCGCGGCTGGCAACGGGCTGGTCTCGCCTTCCTCGTTGACCTTCTCGAAACAGCCGGTGCCGCACGTCGGCAGTCCCCAGTCGGAGCGGTAGGTAGCCAGGTCGGATGCGGCGTCGGGGTCGTCATAGGCGTCGACCACCGCCACGGTCTGGCCGGCGCCGGCCGTTGACGACGGCAGGTCGTAGGCGCTCTGCAGGCTGGACGGGCCGTAGCCGTCGCCGCTGGGAGCCTGGTCAGGACCTACTGATGCCTGGGTGCGATGCGCAACGTTGGTGCGCTCCAAGGCCATGCAGAACATCTCGCCGGCCTTGGTCGCCGCCGCGCAGGCGCGCTTGAAGTCGTGCCCCGATGATGTGGCCGCCGCCGCCCTGGCCGGCGCCGCCGCTATCGGGGCCGTCCGTGCGGCGGCTGCGCCAGCGAAGCTCAGCGCTAATGCGGCGCTGGTGGCCACCGTTAGTCCGACCCGGGCGAGGATCAAGTGGCTCGTCCTGTGGCCTTGGGCCGCGTTCCTCACGCGGGCAGCGCTGAATCGCAATGAGACCATCCTCCTTGAGCGGGGGGACCTCAAGGCGCACGAACGAGTCACCGGGATATCCATCGCCGCTGCGCTGCCCGCGAGCCCATTAGTCGGTGGTGGATCGGTACCACGATCCGTCGTGTCACCCTGGACGATAAGCACTCACTGCGAAAGCGTCAATATCTAATTATCAAGAATGATTTATGCTCGAAGCGAGGTTTACCGGAATAGGGCCGGTTGGGAGAGCGAATGAAGACCAAGGCAGCGGTCCTTCGCGGAGTCGGCAAGGAATGGGAGATCGTCGAGCTTGACCTCGACCCGCCCAAGGCGGGGGAGGTGCTCGTGCGCTTCGTGGCGTCGGGGCTGTGTCACTCCGATGATCACTTGCGGACCGGTGATATCCCGGTGAGGTATCCGATCGTGGGTGGCCACGAGGGGGCCGGGATCGTCGAGGAAGTCGGCGCCGGAGTCAGCCGACTCCAGCCGGGAGATCATGTCGTCTGCTCGTTTCTCCCGGTTTGCGGTCATTGCCGGTTCTGCGCCCGCGGCCTGACGAATCTGTGTGACCTCGGGGCCCTGCTCGTCGACAACTGCCTGCCCGACGGCACGTTCCGGTTCCACGCCGCGGGCCAGGACTTCGGCCAGATGTGCCTGCTCGGCACGTTCTCCCAGTGGTCCACGCTGTCCGAGCACTCCTGCGTCAAGGTCGACGAGGACCTGCCGCTCGAGACGATCGTGCTGGTGGGCTGCGGTGTGCCGACCGGATGGGGAACCGCGGTCAACGCCGGCGGCGTACGGCCGGGTGACACCGTGGTCGTGTACGGGATCGGCGGCGTAGGCATCAACGCGGTGCAGGGCGCGGCTTTCGCCGGCGCACGCAGCATCGTGGCGGTGGATCCGCTGCCGAACAAGCGGGAGATGGCCGAGCGGCTCGGCGCCACGCACACCGCAGCGGACGCGGCGCAGGCCCGTCAGCTCATCACCAAGCTCACCCGGGGCGTCGGCGCCGATCAGGCCCTCGTGACCGTCGGATTGGTCACTGAGGATGTGATCGAGGCGGCCTTCGCGGCTATCCGCAAGCACGGCACGGTGGTGGTCTCCGGCCTGGCCGGGCCCGGGAAGAAGAACATCCGGCTGCCCAGCTTCGAGCTGACCCTGTTCGAGAAGCGGCTGCAGGGTGCGCTGTTCGGCGGCGGGAACCCGTTCGAGGACATCCCGCTGATGATCGACATGTACCGGTCCGGGCGGCTCAAGCTGGACGAGCTGGTGACCAACCGGTACCGCCTGGAGGACGTCAACCGGGGATACCAGGATCTGCTGGAGGGCCGGAACGTCCGCGGAGTCCTGATTCACGAGCACTGAACGCGGGCCCGCCCGCGGGTGACCTCCCTGCCCCGGTCAGGCCCGGGCGGCAGACTCTTCCAGCGCGCGCGCCACCAGAACCCGGGCCAGATGCTCGCGGTAGCGGCGGTCGGCGTTGATGTCCTCCGGCGCGCTCAGGCCCTCGGCGGCATGCGCGGCGGCCTCGCTCGGTCCGGCGCCTGCGGCCAGGGCTTGCTCGACCGGGCCGGCCCGGACCGGCGTCTGCCCCATGTTCACCAGGGCCACGCTGGCGCCCTGCACCGCGACGCCGACGATCGCCCAGTCGATGGCACGCTTGGTGAACTTCTGGAATGACCATCCGCCCGGCTGGCGGCGCCTGGGGATGCGTATGCCGGTCAGCAGCTCACCAGGTCGCAGGGCGGTCTCGAACAGGCCGAGGAAGAATGCCCCGGCGGCGATCTCGCGGCTGCCCGACGGCCCGCGGGCGACCAGCGTCGCGTCCAGCGCCAGGACCACGGCTGGCAGGTCGGCCGCGGGGTCGGCATGCGCCAGGGAACCGCCGATAGTGCCGCGGTGGCGGACCTGGGGGTCGCCCACCCGGCCAGCCGCGTGGGCGAGCAGCGGCAACCGCGCGGCCAGCAGGTCAGACCGTGCGAGCTCGTCGTGGCTGGTGAGCGCGCCTATGGCGATGCGGCTGCCATCGTCGCGGAGGTAGCGGAGCTCGCGGAGCCCGCCGATGTCGATGAGGATCTCGGGCGCGGCCAGGCGCAGCTTCATCAGCGGCAGCAGCGAATGGCCGCCGGCCAGGAACTTCGCGTCGTCGCCGTCTCGTGACGCCAGGTCCAGAGCCTCGTCCACAGTGCGGGCCCGCTTGTACGTGAACGCCGCCGGGATCAACTGACCCGCCTGTCGTTCATCGCCAGGGCGGCGGCAAGCACCGCCCTGACGATGTTGTGGTAGCCGGTGCACCGGCACAGGTTGCCCTGCAGGGCAGTCCTCACCTCTTCCTCGGTGGGCGCGGAGTTCTCGGCCAGCAGCGAAACGGCGGCCATCACCATGCCCGGGGTACAGAACCCGCACTGCAGCGCATGCTCGGCCCGGAAGGCGCGCTGCACCGGATGCATCTCATCGGGCCCGGCGGCCAGGCCCTCGACCGTCATCACCTCGGACCCGTCTGCCTGGGCGGCGAGCACGGTGCACGACTTCACGGACTTGCCGTCCAGCAGGACCGTGCACGCCCCGCAGGAAGTCGTGTCGCAGCCCACGTTGGTCGCGGTGAGGTTGGCCACGTCGCGCAGAAAGTGCACGAGCAGGGTGCGATCAGGCACCTCGGCCAGGACCTGGCTGCCGTTCACGGTCACGGTGACCCTCACCGGCTCTGCGCTCCGCGTCTTATCCCGGCGTTATCCCGCCCGCCCGCGGCGCGGCTGATCGCTGCCCAGACCCTGGCCGGCGTGGTCGGCATGTCGATGTGGGTGACGCCGAGATGGCTGACCGCGTCGATCACCGCGTTCTGCACGGCCGGGGCGGCGCCGATCGTCCCGGCCTCTCCGATGCCCTTGACGCCCAGCGGGTTGACGTCTGTCGGCGTCTCGCTCTGCACGAGCTCGAAGCTCGGCAGCTCGGCCGCGGTGATGGCCGCGTAGTCCGCGAGCGTGGCGGTGAGCGGGTTGCCGTAGTCGTCGTAGAGCATCTGTTCGAGCAGCGCCTGTGCCACGCCCTGGGCGATGCCGCCGTGCCGCTGCCCTTCGGCCAGCACCGGGCTGACGACAGTCCCGGCGTCGTCGGCCGTAACGTGCCGCAGATGCGCGACCTTCCCGGTCCCGGTATCGACCTCGACCACGGCGAGGTGGGTGCCGAACGGGAAGGTCGGCTGCGGCGCGGCATGCCGGACGAAGGCCACCAGGGCTCCGGCGCCGGCGTGGCTTGCCACGTCGGCCCAGGTGCGGCTCGTCACCGGGTCGCCGCGAACCTGCCATGTCCCGCTCCCGGTATCCAGCTCCAGGTCGGCCTCGGCGGCCTCGATCATCTCCGCGGCCACTCTCCGGGCCTGATCCTTGACGTCCAGCGCTGCCTTGTGCACCGCAACCCCGCCGAGCTGCAGCGACCGGGACGCGTACGTTCCGACGCCGTCCGGGATCAGGCCGGTGTCGCCATGGACCACGGTGACTTTCGCCATCGGGATTCCCAGCTCAGCCTGCACGAGCATGGCCCAGGCCGTGTGGTGGCCCTGGCCGTGCGCGGAACTGCCCGTATACACGGTGGCCGTGCCGTCGCCGTTCACGGCGAGCCTGGCGGTCTCCCCGTCGGCCGCGTCCACGGCCGTGATCTCCACGTAGCTCGCCAGCCCGATGCCCAGCGCCAGCACGTCCCCCCGCTCGCGCCGCCGCGACTGCTCGGCCCGCAGGTCGCCGTAGCGGGCGGCGGCCAGTACCTTCTCCAGCGCCGTCACGTAGTCACCGGAGTCGTAGACAGACCCGCCCGGGGTGGTGTACGGGAACTTGTCCGGCGGGATCAGGTTCCTCCGACGGACCTCGGCCGGGTCCATGCCGATCTCGGCGGCGAACAGGTCGATGGCTCGCTCGATCGCCGCCGTGGCCTCCGGCCGCCCGGCGCCCCGGTACGCCGAGACCGGCGTGGTGTTGGTCACCACGACCCGGAACGCGGTCTGCACCCGGGGAATCTGGTACGGGCCCACGGCCATCGCGGTGGTGAGGGACGGGAGGAAGCCGCTCATCCGCGGGTAGGCACCGGTGTCCTGCACGACGTCCAGCCGGTAAGCCAGGATGCGCCCGTCGGAGGTTCCGCCCATCGTGACGGCCTGCTCCTGGGCGCGTCCGTGCGTCATGCCGACCAGGTTCTCGCTGCGCGTCTCGACCCAGCGCAGCGGCCGGCCGGTCCGGCGGCAGGCCCAGGCGACCAGGGTCGCGTCCCTGTCGGCACCGACCTTGGCGCCGAACCCGCCGCCCACGTCGGGCGTGATGACCCGGATGGCGCCCGGGTCGAGCCCGAGGGTCCTGGCCAGGGCGAACCGCGTGCTCTGGGCGTTCTGGGTGCTTACCCAGAAGGTCAGCTTTCCGCCGGAGAACCGGGCGGCGGCGGCGCGCCCTTCCATCGGCATCGGAGCCAGCCGTTGGTTGACGATGGTCCGCTCGACCACGACGGCACAGCCGTCGAAGGCGGCCCGGTCCGCGGCCTGCGCGCCGACTGTCACGGCCACATTCGACTCGGTGCCGTCGAACAGCCTGATCTCGCTTTGCAGCGCGCTGCTGATGCCCACCACCGGCGGGAGCGGCTCATAGTCCACGCTGACCATCTCGGCCGCGTCCTCGCCCTGGTAGCTGTCATCGGTGATGACGATGGCCACCGGCTCACCGACGTACCTCACCCGGTCGGCCGCCAGCAGCGGCTCGGACCAAGGGCCCCCCAGAGGCCGGGGGGCAGTCTTGCCGCCGCCGCCAGGCGGCGGCAGGTCGCCCAGGTCCCGGGCGGTCAGCACGGCTGCCACCCCGGGCGCCTCGCGCGCTGCCGCGGCGTCGATGCCGGCGATCCGCGCATGCGCGACCGGGCTGCGCACGAACGTCACCCGCGCCGCATCCTCGAGTTCAGGCACTCGCAGGTCGTCGACGTAGGTGCCGCCGACCGTCAGCAGCCTCGGGTCCTCGGTTCGCACCACGCGGGTACCCAGGATGCTCATCATGCCTTCCTGCTCTCCGGTGCCGGCTTGCGTGTCTCACCTAAACGGTATACAGCCTCAGGCATGTGGCCTGACCTGGCCCGCTCATCGTCCCCGTAGCTGCCGTCGCAAGACTGGGATGCAACGGCCACCGCTCCAGTGGGATTTCGGACGACATCCTGCGCTATACTGGCCTAACCTTTTCTCGGTTGACCGGCCCAAAACCGCTGCAGTGCCGCCTGGGCGACCTACCGAGGGCAGGCCGTCCGTAGGGGGAGGCGGGGCACCGGCGACATGAGCGTGCGTGAGATGAGCCCGCGTGCCCTGGCAATCGTGAATCCCGCGGAGCCGGTCGCCGGCCGCACCCCGCTGCGCTGGTACAGCCCGCGGGGTGACACCCATAGCGTGCCTGGCGTGCCAGGCTTTACGTACGTCAGCGGCGTTCGTGGCTGCGCCGCCGCGGGCGCCGCGACGCCGCAATTTCACCGGGCGCACGCCGTCGCGGGCCGGCACATGCGGAGGCTGGCGAGCCTCGGGCTGCTCCTGCGGCTGCCAGCCGGGGCCATCCTGCCCGCGGCACTGTGCGGCACCAGCGGTCCTGCCGCCAATCCTTACGTCAGCGCGTTCGTGGAGACCCATATTGGCAGTCACCGTCATTTCCTCTTCACCCGCGGCGCGAGGTGCCTGACGCCGACGATCGAGATCACCCGGGTGAATTTCATCACCGGCCTGTGCTGCTTCAGCGAGCGCACGCTGCGCGTCACCTCGCGCGATGGCACCGACATCAGCCTGCTGCGGGAACGCGGCGTCCTGCGGCACGTCGCCGCCGTAACCGCCGATCCCCGGCCCAGCCTCTACGAACTCGACGGCAGCGTCCGCCTGGCCCGGTTGCTGGCCGACCTCGCGTCGCTTCTCCCCGAAGGAATGCCTTATTCGGTAACGCTCGACGTGCCCCTCGAGCAGTATTACCTCTATATGCTCGACGCCTTCGAGCGGAATTATGTCAATAGCAGCGTTCTCGTTGAGTGGTTCATGGCGGTCAGCCAGCGCCACGCTCAGGTCGCTGACCGCCTGCGGGACCAGCTCGCGTACTGGTTCGCGGACGCTGGCCTGAAACGGCCCGACGTCGATACCGCGGCCGGGCTCGGCGCCATCGGCGGCGAGCTGGAGCAGGCGGTCGCCGCTGGCCGGCCGCCTAAGCTGGCCGATCTCGCCGCCCCCCTCGTCAGCAGCAGCGAAGTGTGGCGGCTGATCTACGAGACGGCGCCGCCGCAGTCGTTCCGCGATCTCGCCAACTACAGTTACAGCGTCGAGGAACTGCGCCGGGCGGTCCATGAGCGGGACATCCCCGGCCCGCTCGCCATCGCAGTCGAGGATCACACAGAGCAGAAGATCTACGAGGGAGGCCAGAGGCTGCTGCGCCACATCCGACGTCGGCGGCCCGATCTTGCCGCGCCGGTACTCGGCTTCTTCTCCCTGCCGCATTTCCTTGTCCCTAATTCCCCGGGTTCCGACATCTACCTCGAAGACCCGGGCACCAGCTTCGTCGGCGACGACGGTCAGCTTTACGGGTCGGCGGAATTGATGAGCACGCTTTACGACATTCCGGGTTTACGCGGCAGGCTCCGGCTTCAGGACACGCCGGGAATCGCGATCACGGAATCCGCGGGGTGCTCGCCGCGGACGGGCGGCCGGAACGCCGCGAAGGGGTTGGTGACCACGAGGCTCTGCGCGACGAACCGGTAGAGGGTGGCGGGCCTTCCGCCAAGCGCGGTCGGCCGTGCCGCCGAAGGGGTGGCCTCGATCACCCCGCGCCGGGTGAGGATCCGCTGCAGGTTGGTCGCTGAGACCGGGTGGCCAAGCGACGCGGCGTAGATGTCACGCAGTTGGGCGATCGTGAAGGTGCCGGGTGCCAGGGCGAATCCGATGTTGGTGTACGACAGCTTGGCCCGCAGTCGCTCTCTCGCCGCCGCGACGATCGACCCGTGATCGAATGCGGTCGGCGGCAGGTCCGCCGCGGCGTGCCAGGCAGTGTCCGCGGGGACGCGCGGCTCGGCATCGGAGGACACCAGCGCCAGGTAGGCCGTGGCGAGCGTCCGGCCTCTGGGATCTCGCTGCGGATCGCTCCGGGTTTCCAGTTGCTCCAGGTGCGCGATCTCGGTCAGGTCGACCTTGGCCGCCAGGTGACGCCCGGCCGACGTGCCGAGCCTTTCGCTGCCACCCAGGGGACCGCCGGGCAGGGACCAAAGCCCTTCGCAGGGCGGCGCGCCCCGCCGCCAGAGCAGGACGTGCAGGTCGGCCTGGCGGACCTGGAGCACCACGGCCAGCACCTCATGGCGAAAGAGGCTGCCCTGGCCCGCTCCCCGGTTCTGCTGAGCGTGGCTGCGCTGGGCGTGGCTGCTTTCGGCCGCCTCGGCGGACATCGGCTGACGTTCTGGCACGTTCGCATGATACTGTCTTCCTAAGAGGTTTTAGCCTATAAGGCGAAAACTACAGGACGCGAGACGGGAGCAGCCGATGGCCAGCAACGCAGCGATCGGCCGGGCCAACGAAGCCCCGGCGGGCTCGGAGACATCGAGGGTCTCGGAGGCCTCAAGGGCCTCAAGGGCCTCAAGGGTCTCGGGGGGCTCGGAGGACTCGGGGGACTGGGCGGACTGGGCGGACTGGGCCGGGCAGATCCGGCGGCTCGCGAAGCAGCGTGACGCCGTGATCCTGGCCCACAACTACCAGGCTCCGCAGATCCAGGACGCCGCCGACCACGTCGGCGACTCGCTGGCGTTGTCGCGGCTGGCAGCAGACAGCACGGCCAGCACAATCGTGTTCGCGGGGGTGTACTTCATGGCGGAAACCGCCAAGATCCTCTCCCCGGACCGGACGGTGCTGATCCCGGACTCACGGGCTGGCTGCTCCCTCGCTGAAAGCATCACAGCGCAGCAGGTGCGGGAGTGGAAGGCCGAGCATCCCGGCGCGGCGGTGGTGGCCTACGTGAACACCAGCGCGGAGGTCAAGGCCGAGTCCGATGTGTGCTGCACCTCAGCCAACGCGGCGGAGGTGGTGGACTCGATCCCGGCGGACCGGGAGGTATTGTTCCTGCCGGATCAGTTCCTCGGCGCCCACGTGCAGCGGGCCACCGGCCGCGACAACGTCCGGGTCTGGCTCGGCGAGTGCCATGTGCACGCGGGCATCAGCCCGGCCGAACTGCGCCGCAAGGCAGCCGCCGAGCCCGCTGCCGAGCTGTTCATCCATCCCGAGTGCGGCTGCTCCACCGCCGCGCTGTGGCAGGCTGGCGCCGGCGACCTGCCGGCCAGTCGCACCCGGGTGCTGTCCACCGGCGGCATGCTGGAGGCGGCCCGCGGCACCTCGGCCTCGGCCGTGCTCGTGGCCACCGAGACCGGCATGCTGCATCAGCTGCGCCAGGCCAACCCTGCGGTTCGCTGGGAGCCGGTCAACCCGAACGCCGTGTGCCGGTACATGAAAATGACGACCCCGGCCACCTTGCTGCGCTGCCTGCGCGACGGAGTGGAGGAGGTGCACGTCGATCCGGGCATCGCCGACCGTGCCCGCCGCGCCGTGCAGGCGATGATCGCCACGGGATCGCCGTCGGCGGTGGGCGAGTGACCGGCTCCCGGCTCCGTTACCTGCCGCTGCGGAACTCGTCCTGGGAACGCGACGCCGACGTGGTTGTCGTGGGCTCGGGAGCGGCGGGCGTGAGCGCCGCGCTCGCTGCCGCGCTGCACCATGGCCTGCGGGTACTGCTGGTCAGCAAGGAGGACCTCGGCGGGGGGGCCACGCCGCTGGCCCAGGGCGGCCTGGCTGCAGCGATCGGTCCGGGGGACACCGCTGGCCTGCACCAGCGGGACACGCTCGACGCGGGCGCCGGCCTGTGCGACCCGGACGCGGTGGCGGCGCTGGTGTCCGGAGCCCCCGCCGAGATTTCCCGCCTGGCGCTGCTCGGTGCCACGCTGGTGCGCACCGACCTGCACCTGGAGGGAGGACATAGCCGCAGCCGGGTCGTGCACGCGGGGGGGGACGCGGCCGGAGCGGAAGTGCACCGGACGCTTGTGTCCGCCCTGCTGGCGAGCCCAGTCGAGGTCCTCACCGGGGCGGTCGCGCTCGATGTGCTGACCGATGAGCGTGGCTCGGTGCGCGGGCTGCTGGTCGGGATCGCCGGCGCGGACCGGACGCTGCGTCCTGGAACGGTGACCGCCCGGGCGGTGGTCGTCGCCACCGGCGGCTTCGGCCAGGCATTCGCCACGACCACCAACCCCGCGGGGCTGACCGGCGACGGCCTGGCGCTGGCCGCTCGGGCCGGGGCGGACCTGCGCGACCTCGAGTTCGTCCAGTTCCACCCGACGGTCCTGTGGGACGAATCGTCGCGCGGCCAGTGCCCACTGATCACCGAGGCCCTGCGCGGGGCCGGAGCGATGCTGGTGGACGTCGCCGGGCGCTCGGTCATGGCCGGGCGCCATCCGCGCGGGGACCTGGCGCCCAGGGATGTGGTGTCGGCGGTGATGCAGCAGCGGATGGCACGCGGTGACGGGCCAGCCGATCACCTGTGGCTGGACGCCACCGCGCTGGGCCGGGCGGTACTGGAGCGGGACTTCCCCACGGTCACCACCGCGTGCCGCGCGCGGGGGATCGACCCGGCTGTCGATCCTGTCCCGGTCGCCCCTGGCGCGCACTACGCCTGCGGCGGCATCCGCGCGGACATGGACGGCCGCACGTCGGTGCCCGGCCTGTATGCCGTCGGTGAAGCGGCATCGACCGGGGTCCACGGGGCCAACCGCCTGGCGTCCAATTCCCTGACCGAGGCCCTGATCACCGGACGGCGCATCGGTGACCTGCTGGGACGCAGCCTGCCCGGACGCGCGGGCATGACACGAGCCGCCGCATTGCGGTGCCTGCCCGTGGGGTTCGCAGTGAGCGCGGCTGCCCGGCCTGCCCTCGCCTTGGCCATGTCGCGGCACGCCGGGGTGCTGCGCGACCGCGACGGACTCGGTCACCTGCTGGAGATGCTGGAGCAGGTCCCGGAGGGGGAGGGCGACCTGGACCTCGCCGCCGTCGAGGCGACCAGCCTGCACACGGTCTCGCTCCTAGTCGCCGTGTCCGCCCTGGCCCGGGCCGAGAGCCGGGGCTGCCACCGATGGGACGGCGTCCCGGCGACGTCGGCGGACGGTGCGCGCCACACGGTGGTGCGCGTGGACGACGGGCGGCTCCAGGTCGAGGGCGCGGCACTGGCGGGTACCGGGGCCGGCGCATGAGCCTCGATCCTGCGGTCGCCGCGGCGCTGCTCGAGGCGGGGCTTGATCCCAGCGAAACCGAGCGGGTCGTCCGCGGTGCGCTCGCCGAAGACTTCCGTTACGGGCCGGACGTTACGTCGGCCGCGACCACCCAGCCCGGCGCGCGGGCCGTGGCCGAGGTCGTGGCACGGTGTCCTGGAGTGCTGGCCGGGCTCCCGGTCGCCCTCGCCGCCTTGGACACCGCGGGGGTGCCGCTGGCCGGCGCCGAGACATTGCGCCATGACGGCGAAACGATAGAACGGGGCGCCGAGGTGCTGCGGATCACGGCGCCGCTGCGGGAAATGCTGGGAGCCGAGCGCACCCTGCTTAATTTCCTCACGCACCTGTGCGGGGTGGCCACGGCAACGCGCCGGTGGGCGGACGCCGTGGCGGGCACCGGGTGCACGGTGCGCGACACCCGCAAGACCACCCCGGGGCTGCGCCAGATGGAGAAGTACGCCGTGCGCTGCGGCGGCGGCAGGAACCATCGCATGGGGCTCGGTGACGCCGCGCTGGTTAAGGACAACCACGTGGCGGCGGCGGGCGGCATCGGGGCGGCGATCCGGGTCGTCCGCGATGCCGCTCCCGGCCTGCCGCTTGAGGTCGAGTGCGACACCCTGGCGCAGGTGCGGGAGGCCCTGGACGCGGGCGCCGGGCTGCTTCTGCTGGACAACATGAACTTGGCAGGCCTGCGCGCCGCCGTGGCCTTGGCCAGGCAGTACCCGCAGGTCCGGCTGGAGGCCAGCGGAGGGCTGCGGCTGGAGGAGGCCAGGGCGGTAGCGGAGACTGGCGTGGATTTCATTGCGGTAGGCGCGCTCACCCACTCAAGCCCCGCGCTCGACCTTGGGCTGGACGTTCTGGAGGTGCTGGAACCCGGCGCGCCCCACCAACCCCGCCGTCCCGCTCCAGCCACGCCAGCCATGCCCCGCCAACCCGCCGCCGACGCCAGCCAAAGCCACGCAGCCGGCAAGTCGTGACGGGCCACGGCGTCGGCGAAGCACCTGGGCGGCGCGTACATCTCGTGGGCCGTCGCTGCGTCATTCGCTGCCGGGGGCGGTGACGAAGTCGATGAGCTCTTCCACCCTGCCGAGGAACGCGGGCTCTAGGTCGGCGAAGGAAGTTACCGAGCGGAGAATGCGCTGCCATGCCGCTGCGGTGTCCTGGCGCCAGCCGATCGCGGCCAGCACGCCTTCCTTCCATGGTCGGCCGGGCGGTACCGGTGGCCAGTCGGCGATGCCGAGCACGGGCGGCTTGACCGCCGCCCAGACGTCGATGAACGGGTGCCCGACGATCAGCACGTGCGGTGATCGTGCCCGCGCGGCGATCCTGGTCTCCTTGGACCCGTCCACCAGGTGATCGACAAGTACCCCGAGCCTGTGCGCGGGTCCCGGGGAGAAGCTGGCGACTATCGCTGGCAGGTCGTCGATTCCCTCGAGGTATTCCACGACGACCCCGGCGTCGCGCAAGTCGTCGCCCCAGATCTTCTCGACCAACTCGGCGTCGTGGCGGCCCTCGACATAAATCCGGCTGGCCCTGGCGACCTTTGCCCGGCCTGGCGGGGCAGCGATCGATCCCGACGGCGTCCGGGAGGCTTCCCCGGCAGCCGTGGTGCCCCCGGCGTCTGCCACGTTCCCCGCTGCGCTGTATCCCTGGCCCGGCGGGTCATGGCCGGGCCGTCGGGCTGGCCGGACCAGCATGACCGGCTTGCCGTCGAGCAGGAAGGGGGCCGGGGCCAGCGGGAATACCCGCCGCCTGCCACGGTGGTCCGCCAGCGTGACGGCGTCCTTCTCGCAAAAGACCACGGCACCGCAGAACTGCGCGGACGAGTCTTCGACGACCAGCCCGCGTTCGGCCGGCACTCGCGGAAGCTCGCGCTGCCGGGGGCCGCGCCGTCCCTGGGCGAGCACGTCCGGACCGTACTGCCTGCTTCGCACGGGTTCCCTCCTCACCGAACGGCACGGCGCCCTAAGCCCCGGAAAGGTACCGTACTGTGCCGCGGCCGCGGGCGCCTCGCGGCACGCGGCACGGAGCCGGAGCCGGCTGGGCGGACGGCGCCGTGGACGGCGTGGACGGGGCAACCGGCGTGGCCGCTGACGGCGTAGCCAGGGCCGACGAGCCGGTGGTCGGTGACGCGCTGGCGGTCACAGGCGCGGGCCTGGCGTGATCGCGGGGCGTGGCAGGCGAAGGCGACGAGCAGCAGGGCGGCGGGAATCGCCGCGCGCTCTGCCGGGCGCTCGTTCAGGTGGTGGACGCGTTGCCGTGGGAGAGCAGGCTGATCAGCACGATGACGCCGAGCGCGTCGAGCACCGTCGAGGCGATGGCCCAGTTTCGTGCCCGCCGTGACGCCCTGGCCGCGGCCTGCTGGTCACCGGCGGCCGACGCGCTCTGGACCCGGCGCGAATTGCTGAGCGCGGCCAGGCCGCAGGGCATGCCGAGGATGAGGCTGAACAGGACGCCGCAGACGACGCACGTGATCGCCCAGGCCCGGTAGGCGGACGGTGCCGGGCCGTACGAGCCCGGCGGGACGCCGTACGAGCCCGGCGGGACGCCGTACTGGCCGGGGGTGCCGTTCTGGCCAGCAGGAGGCGACTGCCCTTCGGATGGATTCCACGGCTGGCCCGATGACGGATCGTGGCTCATGGCTTCGCGCCTCTCCGCTGAACTGCCCGCAACGCGAGACAGTCTCCCGCAAACCAGCACACGACTACGCACGGTCCGCTGACCGGAACTTACCACGCGGCCGGGACGTCGAAAGTCGTGGTCGACGGGGACGCCCGATTCCTCCCGCCGGACAGGGTCCATCCATGCTGCTATCACGGTAGGGGCGCAAGCCCGAGCGGCCAGTAGCAGGTAAGATCATCGCGACCCGTGCAGTGAGGCTGAAATGCGGAGGAAGCCGGACATGCGGCAGCGGGGGTGACCGTGCAGGTTGCGAAGCAATGGGGTAGCGAAGGCTGGCACCGCAGCATCCGGGACTGGCGCGTGGTGCTCCTGACGCTCACGACGGGCGCCGTGGATGCCGTCACGTTCCTCGTCCTCGGCAAGGTCTTCAGCAGCGTCATCACCGGCAACATGGTCCTGCTGGGGGTGGCCGCGGCCACCCACTCCCTCAGCGAGGCGATCCACAGCGGCATAGCGATCGGCGGATACTCGGCCGGAGTGCTGCTGGGCGCACCCATCGCCGCGCGGGGCAACGACCACGGCGGGACCTGGCCGCGCAGCGTGACGACCACGCTGGCCGCCGAGCTATGCGTTCTGTCAGTATCCTGCATCGTCTGGGAGTTGTCCGGCGGGCGTCCGCATAGCGGCGCGCAGCTCGCGCTGCTGGTCTTGTTCGGGGCTGCCATGGGAATGCAGAGCTCCGCCGTCCGCCGGCTCGGCCAGATGTCCAGCACCTACCTGACCAGCACGCTGACCGGGGTCCTTGCCTCGCTGGTGACCGGCGAGAATCCTGACGGGACCGGCCGCAGCCTCGGCGTTCTGGCCGCCATAGTCGTCGGGGCCATGACGGGCGGGATTCTCGCCAGGACCGCCTACGCCTGGCTGCCCGCGGTGCTCCTGGTGCCGCTGATCCTGGTGGTCGCCAGCTCGGCAGTGCTGTCCAACCGGGTCGCCTGACAGCGCCTGCTACGCGCGCGCGCCGCCGCTCGCCTGCCGGGTTTCGCGGAGCGCGCCGGGACCCGGCTGCACCCTGCGGGTGCTCGCGGCCTCCAGCGGCGCGGAGTATCCGTAGCCAGCCAGCGTCTCGCGACCGATGCGTTCCCAGGAGTACCTGGACTTCGCCCGGTCGGCTGCCGCGATCCCGTATGCCTCCAGCCGCAGCGAGTTTGCCATCAGCCACCGTACCCGCAGGGCGAGCTGCGCGGGGTCGCCGGCCGGCGCGAGGATGCCCGTGATCTTGTCGACGACGGCGTCTCGCTCGGCGCCCGCTGCGCAGGTGACGACCGGGGTACCGCAGGCCATTGCCTGGATCGCGGTCATGCCGACGGGCTCATACGACGCGGTGCTCACCATCAGGTCCGCGGAGCGCAGCAGCGCCGGCAGGCCGTCGGGAGCGACCCGGCCGGTGCAGACCAGCCTGTCCTGAACGCCGTGCTTGCGCGCGATCCGGACGAGTTCGCGCAGCGTCTTGTCCTTGCTCAGCTCGCTCCGGCCCGGCCCGCCCATGATCACCAGCTCCGCGTCCGGGATGTCCGCCAGCGCCCGCACGGCTACGCGCAGGCTGGTGGCTGCCGTGAGCGGCTGCGCGGCGATCAGGCGCGGCCGCCGGCCGCGCTTCGCTGCCGGACCGTCGGGCGAGAACTGCCCGGTGTCAACGCCGCACGGCACCACCTTGACCTTGGCACGCGGCACGCCGAGCCGTCCGAGTCCGGCCAGTTCATCCGTGGAGCTGGCGAGGACCACGTCGGCGCTGCGCGCGATGCACGCTTCCAGCCGGGTCCGGCTATCCGAGGCGCCCGGCATGCCATGACGCTGCTCGGTGCGGCCGAGCGAACCGAATGTCTGCGCGACTGGCACGCCCAGATCCCGGGTTCCGGCAAGGGCGGCGAGGCCGGCGGTCCAGTAGTGGGCATGGACCAGGTCGGGATGATTGCGGCGCCAGCGCTGCGCCAGGTGGTTGCCGAACTCCGGAAGGCACGCCAGCAGCCTGGCGGCATCCAGTCGGGTCCGCGGGCCCGCGGTCACGTACTCGACGGTGACCCGGGGAGCGAGGATAGCGCTCTCGGGAAGCGTCCCGGAGTCTCTGCGGGCGTAGACGTTGACGCGGTGGCCCAGCGCGGCCAGCGCGTGCGCGAGCGAGATGACCCGGCTTGCGTCGTTGCCGGCAGCCGGCTGTGCGTGCAGCGCAAGCGGGCTGACGTTCTCGGCGACGAGGGCAATCCTCATGACGAACCTCCTGGTTTGTGCCCGGTGTCGTCGCGGCATGCCCGGAAGGTGCCCGGCTCAGCAGAGAACCGATTGCGCGGCCGACGCAGAAAGGCACACTCAATGCGGCCAGCCACGCCGCGACGGCGTGAGGGTGTGCCTGCGTCGTAAGCACGTCCGGCGGTTCACGCTACCCGGGACTGCGGGCGCTTAAACGGGAATCGCTCGCCGGCGGTCTTCTTCCCGGGCGCCGCCGTCACCGCGCGGCGCGGCCGTCACCGCGCAGGCTCATGTGCATGCGGACCGTGGTGCCGGCTCGGCCGGTTCTCATCTCGACCAGGTCGCACACGTGGTTGACCAGGAACAGCCCGTGGCCGCGGCTGCCCGGGGCCCGCCTGACCCGCCCGGCGAGAGGATCGGAAATCCATCCCTGGTCATGGGTTTGGCACAGGATTTCGCTCTCGTCGTGCCACACCTGAACCATGCCGCCGGAGGCAGTGTGCCCGAGAGTGTTCGCGGCGAGCTCGCTGGCCGCAAGGACAAGATCGGCCGCCCGATCCGCGGCTAGCCCGGCTCGCTGGGCGTGACCTTCAACCAGCCGCCGGACGGGTGCCAGGTCGGTGCGGTAGGCGATTGTCTCCGCGCTCGCGGGAGGGCCGGACAGCGGCACGTCGCATTCCGGCGGGACCTGCCACGCGGGCGGCCGGCCCTCCGGGGCAGGCGGCCGGGCGCCGAGGGCAGGCGGCCCGGCATCGCCGAAATGCTCCGGATGGGTACGGCCCGCCCCGGCGATGGCGGACGGCGCCAGCCGGCTGACGTCGAAGGGGCACAGGAAGGCGGCACTCACCCGGGAGAAAGCGAGGTTGACGAGCGCCTCGTGCCTGATCGCCTCGCGGATCTCGGCGGGTGACCGGCCGGGCCAGATCGGCTCGGCGATGATGCGGACCCGCTGGCCTGCGTGCTTGTCGATGAAAGCACGCAGCTCGGGGATGATCCGCGCTGGATTGCGGCCCACCTCGGCCATGTCCGGGCATCGGAAGTCCCCGGTTTCGGAGCCTAGCTGGTCGCCGAGCGCGTGTGCCGCACCGCCGGGCAGAGCCACGAACAACGGATCGCCACAAGAAAGGCCGACCCGAGCGAAACGCAGGATCTGCGCCCGGTACTCCGCCCCGTCGCGGTAGAAGAGCGCGGCGTGGGTCAGGCCGTTACCGCCGTCAACCATTCCGAGGCACCCGCGTGGGCCTCGCCAGGTTCACGGCCACCACCCGCACCTGCACCTCATTCAGCGATGGGCTCCCCCCCGGGCGCGCCGGGTGCGGCATTGCGTACCGAGGAGCGACCGCGAATACGATGAGGCGATGATAACTTCCCGGGTCACCGGGATCCGGAGGTGCATGTGGCGGAACTCTGGTTCTCGTCCGAACGCCGCGGCGACGCACTGATCATCGCCGTCGGCGGTGAGCTTGACATCATCACCAGCCGGCAGCTTGACGAGCACCTGACGCGCGCGCGCGGGGAGCATCGCCGGATCGTTCTCGACCTGTCTGCCGTGGACTTCATGGACACAAGCTCGCTGGCGGTGATAGTCGGCCACTGGAAGCGGCTGCAGGCAGCCGACGGGACGCTGGCTCTGGCGGGCGCAAGGTACCAGCACACCAAGACGCTCTGGATCACCGGACTGGCCGACCGGCTGCCGATGTTCGGGAGCGCGGACGACGCGGTGGCAACCTGGCAACCCCCGGACGGCGCTGCCGCCACGCCGCCGCCCGGCGCGGGGGACCTGGCAGCGCCCGGCTGACTGACCCGGCGTCACCGCACGTGGACAGTCAGGAGGCAGGCGTCGTCGTTGGTATTGGACGCGGTCTTCGCCAGCACGTAGTCGGCGTAGCTGCCGATGTCGCCGACAGGGTGGTTAGCGATCGTGAGCAGCGAGTCCAGGGCGTCGTCGATGGGCCGCTCCCGCCTCTCGATAAGGCCATCGGTGAACAGCAGCAAGACGTCGCCGAGCCGTAGTGAGGTGGCTATCTCCTCGTACGAGGCATCAGGGTCGGCGCCGAGCAGGAGACCCTGCGGGAGCGAGAGGGCGCGCGCCTGGCCGTCGCGCACCAGGATGGGCGGCAGATGACCGGCGCGTGCCCAGCGCAAGGAGCGGCCTACCGGATCGTAAAGACCGCAGATCGCGGTTCCGACAACGCCGTCGGAAAAGTGGCACGCGGCGCTGTTCAGCCAGCCCAGCAGCGCGGCCGGCCCCGACCCGGTGACCGACAGCCCGCGCAGGCCGTTGCGCACCGTGACCATACCGGTCACCGCATCGAGGCCGTGGCCCGCGATATCTCCCACCACCAGGAGCACCTGCTTGCTCGGCAGCAGCACCGTGTCGTACCAGTCGCCGCTGACCAGGTTTCCGTGCCCGGAGGGCCGGTATCGTGCCGCGACGTCCAGCCCTGCCGCAGCCACCGGCTCCGCTGACCGGGGCGTGATGGCTTGCTGCAGCCGCAGGGCGAGACGGTGCTCCTCCTCCGCGCGCTCCTCGGAGTCCGCCAGTTGCTCGCGCGCGGCAGCGAACGCAAGCCGCGTATGGTAGGCGGCTGAGACATCCTGGTATGCGCCACGAATGGCGATCACGGCACCGGCCGGGTCGGTGACCGGCTCGGCATAGGCCCGCATCTGCCGGATGCTGCCGTCATCAGGCCGGGTGACCCGGAAGGCGGCGGCACTCTCCCGGCGCCCAGCCAGCAGCGCGTGGCGGAAGGCCGACACGGCGGGAACATCCTCGGGCAAGACTCGGGTATGCAGGTCGGCGACTGGAACGGGGACGCCCGGAGCCTGCCCGAACAGCTCGAACGCCGATTCGGTCCAGTGCACCTCACCGGTCCGCAGGTTCTCTTCCCAGCCGCCGATCCGGCCCAGCCGCTGCGCATGCTGCAGCAGGGCAGCGAGGCGATCCCCGTCGTCATCGCCCCCCCGCCAGGCGAGCGCCACGCCGTCGTAGAGCCGGGCGATCCGCAGGGCGGGAACCGGCCCGCTGCCGACGTAACCCGTCTGAGCGGCGACGATCTCGCCGCTGACGCACTGCGGCTCGCCGGTCGCCAGCGCGGTCACGCAGACATCGAACAGCCCCCCGGCGACCGCGGCACCCGGGTACATCTCGAGCAGATGACTGCCTGCCAGGTCGCCGCGACCGCGGCCCGCGGGGTCGCGGAATCCGCCGCTGAGGTGGTCGATGCGGAAATCCGCCACCTCACCGCGTTCGTCGCGGACCGCGTGCGCGTAAAGGAAGCCCTCCAGCAAGCCGTCCAGCAGGCCGAAGACCCACGATTGCCGGTGCCCGGCCTCCGCCTCGCCGCTGCCGCGGAGCCGCATGCTGAGCGCGTGCGCCGCAAGGTCGGCGAGGGCGGCGAGCTGCCGCCGCAGCGGAGAGGCGAAATCGGCCAGCGGCTCCGGCCAGCAGATCACCATGCTGCCGAGCGCGGTCCCGCAGTCGCGAAGCGGCAGCCCGGCGCGGGCGCCAGCGGGCCAGGTGCCCATGAGAGGCCGGTCGTCGCCTTCGGGGGGTCCCGTGGGCCACCAGACCTCCATCCCGTTGCGGGCAACATCCAGGGGAAGCGCCCGCATATCGGGATGCACCCGGCGCCACCGACTGGCCTCGCGTTCCCCGAAACCGGCCTGGCCGGCGAGTTCCAGGCCGCCGTCCGGATCGAGCAGCCAGAGCGCCACCGCTACCGCGCCGGCTGCGGCTAGGACCTCTTCGAGCAGGACCGCAGCCACGGCGGCTGCGTCCGGCGACGCTTCCACGGTGGCCCAGGCCAGGCTCAACCGGCTCCCGGCCGGCTCGGTCAGCTCATCGGGCGCTGGCTGCCCGGTTATCTGAGCAGCCAGCCCAAAGACGCTGTCATCAGACTCCCGTGCCAGGCGGTCGAGCAGCCGCCGCGCCTCAGCAGGCGGGCAGTGAAACCGCTCCATCAGCATGCCGGTGGCCACGTCGACGACGGAACGAATCGCGGCCTGCGAGCGCATCCTGTCCAGCTCCTCGCGCTGCCGCGCGATCAGTGCCGTCAGCCGGGCGACATCTGTGCCGCTCGGTTCTGTCACGCCTCACCCGCCTGTCCGGGGCCGCCCGTCGCCGGCCCGGTCACCCGCTCCGCGCTTCGTCGTTACTGGCTATTCTCCGCCAAGACGAGGGGTGACAGGATCGGTCTGTCGCTCCCGCGTGCTGACTGGCAGCTGCCCGCACCCCGTCTCGCGGCCAGGAAGGAGTTCCGATGACCAGAGCCCACGAGTGGACGGTGCAGTCTGCCGACAGCCGGCTGCAGCGCCTGCTGGCTGGCCTGACCGCGGTGCGCAGCGGAGACTTCAGCACTCGCCTGCCGCCCGCCGAAGACCCGCTCCTGGATGAGATCGCCGCCGTGTTCAACGGGATGAACGAGCAGCTCGCCCTGGTGACCTCCGAGGTGACCCGGGTAGCGAGGGAGGTGGGCACCGAGGGCAGGCTCGGCGGCCAGGCCGAAGTTGAGGGCGTCTCGGGTACCTGGAAGCGGCTGACCCAGAACGTCAACGAGCTGGCCGGCAACCTCACCCGCCAGGTGCGGGCGATCGCCGAGGTGACCAGCGCGGTGACCACCGGTGACTTGACCAGGTCCATCTCGGTCGAAGCCCAGGGTGAAGTCGCCGAGCTCAAGGACAACATCAACTCGATGGTCCGGTCGCTGCGGGAGACCACGAAGGCATACCAGGACCAGGACTGGCTGCAGTCGAACCTGGCCCGGATCGCCGGCCGGATGCAGGGTCATCGCGATCTGCGCGCCGTTGCCGAGCTGATCATGGAAGACCTGATCCCGCTGGTCGGAGCGCAGCACGGAACGTTCTTCCTGGCCGATTCGAACGGCGGAGGTACCCGCCTGCGCCTCATCGCCGGCTACGGGCTGCGAGCCGACATCGAGGCGCCCAGCCAGTTCCGCCTCGGGCAGTCGCTGATCGGCCAGGTGGCCAAGACGAGAAAGCCCATCGTCGTGAACGACGTGCCGACCGGCTACGTGAAGATCTCTTCGGGGCTCGGTGAGGCGGCGCCGATCAGCCTGATGGTCCTGCCCATTGTCTTCGAGGACCAGGTCCTGGGGGTCATCGAGGCAGGCTCATTCGCCCGGTTCACCCAGGTGCACAGGGATTTCCTGGAACAGCTGATGGAGACCATAGGGGTCAACGTCAACACGATCATCGCCAACTCGCGGACCGACGCACTGCTGGCCGAGTCGCAGCGGCTGGCGCAGGAACTGCAGGCGCGCACCCGGGAACTCCAGGTCCGGCAGGACGAGCTGCAGCGCTCCAACGCCGACCTGGAAGACAAGGCCGCGCAGCTGGCCAGGCAGAACCGGGACATCGAAATCAAGAACGTCGAGATCGAGCAGGCCAGGCAGGAACTTGAGGAACGCGCCCGGCAGCTCGACATGGCGTCCCGATACAAGTCGCAGTTCCTCGCGAACATGTCGCATGAGCTGCGGACGCCGCTGAACAGCCTGCTCATCCTGGCCCGGCTGCTCGCTCAGAATCCCGAGCAGAACCTCACGCCCAAACAGGTCGAGTATGCGAATGTCATCCACTCATCCGGGACCGACCTGCTGCAGCTCATCAACGACATCCTGGACCTGTCCAGGGTGGAGGCGGGGAAGATGGAGCTGCATCCCGAGCGGTTCGCGCTGCGTGCCCTGATAGACGATCTGCTGGCTGTCTTCCGGCCGCTGACAACGGAGAAGGGCCTCGAGCTCGTGGCCGAGCCGCCAGCCCTCGATGTAGCCGCCGAGGTGGTCACCGACCGGCAGCGGCTCAGGCAGGTCCTGCACAACCTGCTGTCGAACGCCGTCAAGTTCACCGACCGCGGGCGGGTGGCACTCCGGGTCGCCGCGGCCAGGGCGCCTGATGCCCGCACGGCGGAGCCGGCCGTGGAGTTCTCGGTGACCGACACCGGCATCGGCATCAGCGAGCAGAACCTGGAGGTCATCTTCGGCGCGTTCCAGCAGGGGGATGGCACCGCGAGCCGCCGCTACGGCGGGACCGGCCTGGGCCTGGCGATCTGCCGCGAGCTCGCGGCTCAGCTCGGCGGGCAGATCACCGCGGTGAGCGTTCCCGGCGAGGGAAGCACGTTTACCCTCTGCCTGCCGGCCATCTGCCCGGGCGCGGACGAGCGGGTTCCGCCGGCCGGGCCAGGCGGTGCCTTCGGGCCGGACCGGGCCGCGGCAGGGGACACCCGCCCCGAGCTTGATCCGGGCGGCGCGCGGCGGCGAACTGAGGGCACGCGCCTCCCGGTCCCGGCACCGGGATCCCCGGCCCCCGGCGACGGGCGGCCGGCCGTGGCCGGGGCGCACGAGCACCTGGCCGGCCGGAAGGTGCTCATCGTCGATGACGACACGCGGAACGCCTTCGCGATCAGCAGCATCCTGGAGCTTTACGGGATGACCGTGCTGCACGCGCCCGACGGGCAGGCCGGCATCGGGATGCTCCGCTCCGTCCCGGGCATCGACATCGTCCTGATGGACGTGATGATGCCGGAGTTCGACGGGCACGCGACGACCGGCGCGATCCGCCGGATCCCGGAACTCGGCGGCTTGCCCGTGATCGCGGTGACCGCCCGCGCCATGCAGGGCGACAGGGACAAGAGCATCTCGGCCGGCGCGAGCGACTACGTGACCAAGCCCGTGGACACCGAGAAACTGCTCGCCTGCATGGAGCGCTGGCTCGGCCCGCCGCCGACGGCCTGAGCGGATCAGTGCTCGCAGGCGCCCGAGCCTGGCAGAGTGATTGGAGGACGTCACGTCCAGCCCAGACCTCGCATCGCAGGCTCCTGCCCTGCTGGGCAGGGCCGAGACCGTCGAGCCGCGGTCTCTCCATCAGCTGGTCACGGATGCCGCCCGCCAGGTGCCCGGGTGCTCCGGCGCGGCGGCCATGCTCTGGCGAGAGGGCGAGATGGCCGCCCTCGCTGCGAGTCACCCGTCGTTGCCCGAGCTGATCGAGGCTCAGGTGCGCCGGGGCCACGGCCCGGTGCTCGACGCGCTCGGCAGCGGTGATCCAGTCATCTGCCCGGACACGCTGGGGGAGAGCCGCTGGCCGGAATACGCCGGCCTGGCGCTGCGCCAGGGCGTGCGGTGCTCGCTGAGCCTGGCCTGCCGGCCCGGTGGCGGGGCCGTCTGCTTGTCGCTGTTCGGCGCGCGGCGCGGGACGCTGGATTCGGGCTCCATCGGGGTCGCCGAGCGCCTTGTCGCGCTCGGCGCGGCGGTGGCGGGCATCGCCTCGGAGTATGGCGAGGCCCGGCGCACCGCAGGGCAGCTTCGTGCTGCGGCGGAGGCCCGCGCAGTGGTGGACCAGGCCAAAGGGGTCCTGATGCACGCCTTCGGCTGCAGCGCGCAGGAGGCACTGCAGCGGATGAGGCAGGTCTCGCAGGCGCGCAACATCAAGGTGACCGAGGTCGCGGCCAGGATCATCGGTTCCCGGGGAGTCGACGAGCTGGGACTGCGGTAGCCGTCTCGCGGACGCTGACGAGCAGGTGCGGCAGCGGGATAGGCTGGGCAGGGTCGGCGCGAACTGCGGCCGCGGCCCCGGCACCGCCCGGCAGCAGGGCCACGGTCTGGCCGCAACGTGTGGCACACGGAGATCAATAACTCATGGCACGGTCTGCTAGCCGCCGGGAGGCGACGGATGAGGCTGTCCGGCTGAAGGCCCGGGGCGACGCGCTGAGGCAGGCGTCAGCACTGCCCGGAGCCGGGCTCCGCCCCCTGCTCGACGCCGCGCTCGCCGAGCTGGACGGTGCGGTGGAGGCCCTGGCCGAGGCGGACGACCACCGGGGCGAAGACCTGGCCGGGGATCCTGCGAGCGCCCCGCACGGTGAACGCCGGCTGCTGCAAGCGGTCTTCCAGCAGGTCCCGGTGCCGCTATTCCTGCTCGGCCTGGACGGCACGGTGCGCCGGGCCAATTCGGGCGCGGGGCAGCTCCTGGGCTCAGGCCCGGGTTACCCGACCGGGAAGCCCTTCACCGCCTTCGTCGATCTGCCGTTCCGCGCGGCGGTCCAGTCGCAGCTGGCCGCCGTGGTGCGCACCGGCGACGTCCGCACCCTGCGCTGTGGCATGCTCGCCGGGAACGGCATCGCGGAGTGTGAGATCACCGTGTGCCCGGTGCGGGTGCGCGGTGACGCCGGTCAGCTGATCGTGGCGGTGGCGGCCCCCGGGGCTGCCCGCCTCGCGATCCCGGTTCCCGATCCCGCCGGGGACACGGCGCCGGCGCCCGGCGACGGCGCGCTGCAAGCGGTCACCCGCCGCATCGACCTGGTGACCTCCGCCACCAGGATCCTGCTGGAGAACGTCGACCATAGCGAGTCGGTGACCATGCAGCGCTTCGCGCGGCTGCTGGCGCCCGAACTTGCCGCGTGGCTCATCCTGGACGTGGAGCGTCACCAGCGGCTCCGGCGGCAGCTTGCCGTGGGACCGCAGGACCAGCCGTCCGGCGATCTGGCCCGGGCCGTGGCCGCCGTGGAGCCGCAACCAGGCTCGGCGGCGCACCAGGTCCACGAGTCTGGCAGCCCGCTGCTCGTCGCCCACGTCAGCGACCCGGGCATCCTTGGGGCGGGCCCGGATGGCGTGCCGCTGGTCATGCGGCTGGGCGCGACCTCGGTGCTCTGCGTGCCGCTGTCGGATGGTGAGCGCAGCTATGGCGCACTGACCTTGGCCAGGCTCCCTGGAAGCGGGCACTTCGGATTGGCGGACCTGGGGCTGGTCGAGGAACTCGGCGAGCAGCTGGCGCTGGCCATCAGGGCGGACCGGACGCTGCGCCAGCGTACCGAGATCGTCCATGCGCTGCAGGCAAGCCTGCTGCCACGCCGGCCGCGGCAAGTTCCGGGGACCGAGGTCGCTGCCGGCCACACGCCGGCCACCAGGGCCCAGGACACCGGCGGGGACTTTTACGACATTTACCCGGCGCGAGACGGGTGGGGCGTCTGCATCGGCGACGTCTGCGGAAGGGGCCAGGATGCGGCGGCCGTGACCGCGGCCGCCCGGCACGCGATCCGGGTGCTCGCGCACTGGGACCGTGACCCGGCACAGGTTTTGCGCGGCACCAACGAGATCATGATGGAAGAGGAGTTCGGCGGCCGTTTCGTCACCGCGAATGTCGGTCACCTGCGGTGGCAGGACGGCCGCCTGCGCGTGGTGCTCGCGAGCGCGGGCCATCCGTGGCCGATGCTGGTCCGGCCGGATGGCACGACCCAGGCTTTGCAGGGAGGCGGGCTCCCGCTCGGGATCTTCCCTGATGCCGAGCCCGCGACCCAACAGATCGACCTCGACCCCGGTGACCTGCTGTTCTTCTTCAGCGACGGCCTCACCGGCGCCTGCGGCCCGGAGCTGGTCTATTTCGAGGAGCGCATCACCGACGAGCTGGCGGCGCTGCGCGGCGAACCCGCCGCGCGCGTGGTATCCCGGCTGCAGGAAGTGCTGCTCCAGTTCTGCCGCGGTGACCTGCGGGACGACGTCACCATGCTGGCGCTGCGGGCGGGCGAGCCCCCGGTCGGCGCAACGGCGCCATCGCCGCAGGCGGGCTGACGGCCGACCGCATCCACGCAGATTGTCAAGCGCCCGGCGGGCGGATGCGCGCGCTGGATGCGCGGGATGGCCGGATCATGACGGCAGGCGTCGGCGCCAGGGCATCTTCCAGGGTGGAAAAAGAGGGGATGGGATGGTCGACGCCGCCCATTGGAATGGCCCGCAGAACGGCCACCCTGGGAATGACCAGGCGCAACTCGCCGCCTTCGGCCAGAGCCCTCCGGTGCGCGAGGATCAGGACGTTAACTGCGGCGCAGTCGCAGAATTCGGTGCGGGTCATGTCGACCACGTACGTCGCGTAGCCGTGCTCGGCAGAGGTAAGCACAGCTAGCAGCAGCATCCCGGCATTGCTGCTGTCGATCTCTTCGGGTGCCGTCACCACGGGTATGCCCTTGATCATTTCGATCGGGCACTGGGCGTCTGACATCGTAATCAAGCTCGTGCCGCGGGCCGCACGGCCGGCTCCGGTCATCGTCCCAGGCCGGCCGTGCCGTCCGGCGGCTCGCTACCAGCGATACCAGCGACTTCTGCGGCCTCCGGTTTCGGCCGTCCGGAAGAGGAATCCGAGTAGCCACAGAGCCAGCACGATCAGGGCGATCCACCACAGCACATGCACGGCGAACCCCAGGCTGCCGAGAATGAGCGCGATGAGCAGAACCACAAGAATGAGGGCCACCTCAAGCTCCTTTCTAATTAAGCAAGGTCTTTACTGCCCCGCTGGCGAGGACTAAACAACGGACGGAGCGGCGAGGCGGCCGCGCGGCAGCGGGCCGCGGGCGCAGGCGGAACCTGGCTGCGCCGCCGCCAGCCGCCGCCACCGTCGATGAGCAGCCGGCCGGGGCGGCGTCAGCCTGGCTGCGCCGCGCAGTCGTCGGGGTCCGCGTCCGTGCTGGCATGCCGACGGTGAGGGATAACGCCGTCGGCATGATGGTCCGGCCCGGGCAGTGCTTCGGCGACGCTGGGATAGACATTGATCAGACGGTCAACTCCAGTGATGGCCAGCACCCGCGCCACCGCGGGCGCGCTCGCCGCCAGCCGCATGGCCACGTGGCTGGCGACGGCCCGCCTATGGGCCCGGACCAGGGCGTTCACTCCGGCGGAATCACAGAATGTGGTGCCGCCCAGGTCCACGATCAACGCCGAGGGGCCGTGGCCAAGAACCGAGAGCAGATCATCGCGGACCTGGTCGGCGTTGGATGTGTCGATCTCCACGGGCAATGAGATCACGCCTACCCGGCCGAGCCACAGCACCGGAGAATGTATTCGAGGCACGCGCGTCACCACCCCGCTGAAGAGAACGGAGGGGCCGCGTCTTCGGACCCGCTAGAGCGGCGTGGCCTCGCCCGGCCGCACCGCAGGAAAGCATTATGCCCCTTGCGCCGGTTTGGCGCAACTCGCGGGGGCGGCGCGGACCGCTGCCGGCAGGTGACGGAGGGCCTCAATGCCGGACCGTAGGCTGCTGCTGTGGCCAGCTCAGATCCTTCTCGCCGAGACGAACCCGAGCTGGGGCTCCTCCCGGCCATCCCCGCATCCGCCGGAGCGCTGATCTTCGACCGGGCGGGCAGGCTGCTGATACTGAAGCCGACTTACAAGTCCGGGTGGACGATCCCCGGCGGCGTCATGGAGGCCGACGGCGAGACACCATGGGATGCCTGCAGGCGGGAGGTGCGGGAGGAATGCGGCCTGGAGGTGCGGACCGGCCGCCTCGCCTGCGTGGACTTCCGGCGGCCCCGGCCGGGCAGGCCAGGCGGCCTGCGGTTCCTTTTCGACTGCGGCGCACTGCGCAGTTCCAGCCTCCGCGCCATCGTGCTGCAGCGAGAGGAGATCCGCGAGCATAAGCTCGTCGCACTGGGCACGGCGCTGAAGCTGCTCAGGGGACCGATCCGGCGCCGAGTCCAGGCGGCGACGCGGTCCAGGGCATTCATCTACCTGGAGGAAGGCCGGCCGGTACCGGGTGTCGGCCGAGCACCGAGCGCAGCTCGACCAGGGCCTGCTTGCTCACCTCGTTGATGGTCGACAGCGCCGAACGGGCACGCTCCGGCTGGCAGTCCATCGAGTGCAGGGCCGTGTTGGCCTGCACGTTGATGACCGAGATGTTGTGGGCGACCGCTCACCACCGAGCAGCTTGACCTGCTCACCGTCATCTTCGCCTGCGGCCCGTCGCCGTCATCGTAAGGATGGGCGGTCACCTTTCTCGCCACCCGCGCTACCCCGCTTGCGACGGAAGGTGACAGTGCCAAAGGGGCGATAGGACGCTGGCCGGATCGCAGCTCGGCGGCGCGGCGTTCGGGCCCGCCCGCGACGCCGCGGCCGCGGCCGCGGCGCTCCGGTTCGCCGCGGCCACGGCGCTGCTCCCGCCGCAGCGGCTTGCCGCGCTCACCCGTCAGCGCCGCGTCGAAGGTCCACCACAGAATCAGCCCCAGCCCCATCGCTATCGGCAGGCTTTCCAGAGTGTCGCCCAGCCAGTGCGCCGCGAGGTAGGTGCGGCAGAACATCATCACCGCGGTCGCGGCCGCGGCGCCCGCCAGCGGATAGCGGCGGCGGCCTGGGCGGGCGAAGGCAACGGTGAGGGCCATGCCCACGGCAAGGGCCGTGATGACGTGACCAGACGGAAACGAGCCAAAATCAGCCGACACCAGGGGGTGCGGCGGCCGCTGGCGCATCACGATGTGCTTGACCAGTTGCGAGCTTGCTGACCCCGATGCCTCGGCCAGCGCGATGTACAGCGCGGTCCGCCACCTGCGGATCACCGCCAGCATGATGCACGCCGCGACAACCATCACCGTAGCCCCGTCCGGGCCGCCGATCAGGCTCAGCACCTTCAGCAGGTCCGTCAGCGGGGCGTTCCGCGTGCTGACGACGAGGGACAGCCAGGCATGGTCCATGCCCGCGGTCGGCGGGTGCGCACGGTCGGCGCGCGTGACGGCCGCGAACGCCGCGGCGATCGCCAGCAAGACGAGGCCGGCCACCAGCATGAAGCGATGGCGGCCGGCCGCCATTTGACTGCGATCCTGCCGTCGCACGTTCACCGTTCACCGTCCTGAGGAAGTGGCTGGCCGGCAGCTCTCCCTACCCAGCCCGGCCAATCCCATCCGCGTGCCTGTGAATGAGCGGCGGCGAACGTGGTACTTCACGACCGCCCGCAGTGACCGACGCCGCGGCTACCTGATCGAGCTGGGGAGAACGCTAATGACCATTCGCGAGCGGGTCTTTGCGGCAGACCAAGACCTGCTCAGCCGGCTTTCGGCAGCAGGTAAGCCGGTGCTCGGCCGGGTGATGTCCGGGTTCGGCCGCTCGGCCAACC
>Ga0335078_10001000_pt1 | contig 43049 bp, 44 predicted proteins | sample Lox_Sample_32_FD_206711 | JGI IMG/M metagenome (GOLD analysis project Ga0335078, IMG submission 206711) | Soil microbial communities from Loxahatchee National Wildlife Refuge, Florida, United States - Lox_Sample_3.2 | ecosystem: Environmental > Terrestrial > Soil > Wetlands | place: USA...
TGACGGCGCTATTGGCGTGTTCGTCGGAACTGGCGTCGTCGGCGTCGCTGACGGTGTTATTGGCGTGTTCGTCGGAACTGGCGTCGTCGGCGTCGCTGACGGTGTTATTGGCGTGTTCGTCGGAACTGGCGTCGTCGGCGTCGCTGACGGTGTTATTGGCGTGTTTGTTGCTGTATAGGTATTCGTAAATGTATTTGTCGGAGGAACAGGCGTATTTGTCTTTGTGAATGTATTTGTACTTGTGAAAGTATTCGTAGGTGTGTTAGTGTTCGTAAATGTATTTGTAGGCGGCACTGGCGTATTCGTCTTTGTGAAAGTATTTGTGCTCGTGAATGTATTAGTCGGCGTATATGTGTTCGTGAATGTATTTGTTGGGGGCACAGGCGTGTTTGTTTTTGTAAACGTATTTGTGCTCGTGAAAGTATTTGTCGGTGGCACAGGCGTATTAGTTTTTGTAGGCGTATTAGTTGGTGTGCTGGTCGATGCAGGCGTGGTAGGCTGCGGTGTAACTGCGGCTGTTGATCCTACAAAAGATACCACGCTTTCCGCTGGCAGTGTATATGTAAAGCTTCCGTTGCTTACAGCCACGGACGACTGCTGCACCAGGTTACTGCCCGAGTCTGTTACCCAGGGATATACCGTGGAGACGTTCAAACCGTTAAAACTCACAGGCAGGCTTACCGTCGAGGATGTGTTACTGTTAATGGCCACGACCACGACCTTGCCTGCGGATGCGCTGTAATAAGCCGAGACCAGAACACCGGAGGCTGGAGCCTCGGTACAGCCAATACGTACATAGCCAGGCCTGACGAACTTACTGAAATTCCCGATGCAGTATAAGCGCGGGGTTGGGTTGCCGCTTGAGTCGCACAGCCCCTCATCGTCAGAGTTAATGTTGACCAGCCACCAATAGCAAAAAGCGTTAAAATTGTTGTCAACGATGCATTTATGAAGCAGGTTGGCATAGTATATCCCGCTGTCTATATTATTATCGCTTGTTTTCTCCGAAATCTCCGTGCACCAGCTCTCTACTGCGTGGCCGGCTGTGGTAGCGTAGCTGGACGGGATTGCGCTGGGTCCGCCGCCGTACAAATGCATGCCGACTACTTTCACGTATTTCGCCGCGTTCGAGTCGCTCATTGTGGTGTTGGATCCGGCCAGGTTATCAGCAAAGGACTCTGGTATCATGACTATGTTGCCGAAGCCGGCATTCGCCAGATCAGGGCCCAGGTAAGTCCCGACAAAACTGTCAATGGCAGATGGCGACCAGAGGCAGGCGTCATAGCTTGGATCGTAGTCCGGTTCGTTCTGGACCGAGATCGCGTACGGCGTAAAGCCGTAGGTATTCTTGCAGGCCGTGGCAAAGCTTGTCAAGTATGAGGCATAGTTGGCGTAGTCCGAAGTGTTGAGCTGGTTTGTGTTGGAGCCGGGATTGAAGCTGTCGCTGCCGGTATTGTTGCCGTCGACGCTGTTGTTATTCTTCCACTTCGCCGGCGGGCTCCATGGGCTGGCGAATACCCTGACGTTGGGGTTGATTTTCAGCGCTTGGGTTGCGAATGCGCATTGTGATCCCCAGTTGCTGTTGCCCGAGTCATCAATGCCTAGGCGGAGAATGGTCAGACCGCAATTGCCGTTTACCTGACTGGCCGGGGCTTCTCCCGAATCATCCGCCCAGAAAGTGTTGGCGAGCGAGGACGAGAATGTGTTGTCCCATTGGCTGCTTGCGCCAAAACCTGAGATCGTCTGGTATGTTGTCGTTGCGTCAACTGTGGTTGTCGTTGCATAAAGGCATGAAACAAAAACAAAAGACAAAGCAACTAAAACAATTAAACATTTCTTCATTTTTGCACCTCACTATTTTTGTTCAGCAATCTATGAGCGTTCATATTTTATTTCAATTATAAATTGTTTATACTATTTTTGGTTTATTCCCTTTATATGAACGTTCAAATTACTTGCTACAACTATACATAATATTCCTTAATTTGTCAAGTAATTTTTTTGTTTTTATTGATTTTTTTAAACCCAATCAAAATAAGACACTTATTTTATATGGTATTTATTACAACTGAATATCAGGCCGATTCTCTGATTATCAATTCAGGCTCAAATACTAGTTTCTTTTTTTCGTTCAGCTTGCCTTTCATTGCTTCAAGAGTGATGGCAAATGCTTCGTTCCCCATTTTCTCAACAGGCTGCTTTATCGTGGTTAAGGAAGGTGTTACGGCTGACGCAACAGGGATGTCGTCATAACCGATGACCGCAATGTCCTCAGGTACGCGAAGTCCAGCATCTTTAATTGCCTTTATAGCGCCGATTGCAGTACTGTCGCCGGCACCGGAGAAAATTGCGTCAATACTTTTTCTGGAATTAAGCAGATTTGTTGTTACAGCATAACCTTCATTGACATAATTATTATTGACGGTAAACTGTAATGTGTCATTCATGATTAAATTTCTGTCATTAACAGCCTTCCTGTACCCTTCTTCCCTTTCTGCGACCGACAGCCCGGTTTCACTGCCTGTGTTTGTTGTGCCTATATACGCGATATTTTTCCTTCCTTTATTAATAAGGAACTCGGTGGCTGTGTAAGCCCCTTTTATATTGTCGCATTTAACGCTGTGCGCTCCGGGCATTGTTTCATCAATAAGCACCACAGGTATTTTGTTTTCTGCCAGTCTTTGCATGCTTTCCGGGCTGGGCTTTATACCGAGCATTATTATCACGTCTGCTTTCCTGTTGAATATTATTGAGTCTATAATGTGCTCTTTAAACCCGGCTTCGCCCCTGGTTGAATATGGTATCAGGTCGTAGTGGAATGAAAGCCCGGCGAGGTGGACGCCGTCCTCGATTTCCCTTAATATATTCATTCCAAATACCGAGGTAAACCGGGTGCTGATAAATGCTATCGAATCTGCTTTTCCGCTTACAAGCGCCCTGGCAGTTTTATTCGGCCTGTAATTCAGCTCGTTTATTGCCTTTAATACCCTTTCTTTTGTCTCGGGCGCAACTTTGTTTATGCCGTTTACGACAAAAGATACGGTATTATATGAAACACCGGCCAGTTTTGCGACGTCTTTAAGCGTTACCATGTTTTTTCACTTTCCTTTGACCGTTCATAATCCTTTTCAAAATGTCTGCCCTCCAATAATTTTTTTTGAAACTGCCCGGTTTTTTATAAGGCGGTACCTTTTAAAATTGTCTAATAATTATAATTAATATACTTATAAAAATCAAATATTTGTTTCCGTAAGCATTGCATGCGGGAATTTGCTTCTTCTATATTGTATATTAAACACATTACCTGATTTTTCCCGTCATTTGTGGTCCTTTCGTTTAAATTCAAGAGCACTTTACCGGTATTTGCTTATTCATGGATTATAAAAGTATTTTCGTTATATCCGTCTTTTCTTTTATATTCCACCTTGTCACATAACGCCATGATTGTTTTTATGCCCATTTTACCTCCAAAGCCGTTCTTTAGTCTCAATGAAATATTTGGTATACGTTTTTTCTTCAAGTTGAATTCCGGTCCGTTATCCAGTATTGTTATTCTCGCGGCAGGACGTTTTATTTCGAGTTTTAATTCTATTTCTCCGTCTTTTTCTGAATATGCATGCCGTATCAGGTTCTCGCAGTGTTCTATAACCGAGACTACAAGGGCCGCTGTTTTGTGGGCGGAAAACCCGGATTTCTTCATCCTTACGTTTATAAATTTTCTTATTATGCTTAAGTTATGCTCGTTTGCATCAACTCTTAACAAAGCTGGCTTTGTTTTATGCAGAGCTTTAACTGAATTTTTCCTCATTTTAACGGCTCGCTGCATAGCTTTCCACGGCATCCTTTGCGGTCTTATAACTTTCAATAACGCTGTTTATCCCTATAAGGTCATATACCCTTTCTGCGTCTTTCTGCATGACGGCGAGTTTTAAATCACCGCCTGATTTGCGCAGTCGTTTGCATTCGTTTACAAATGCGCTCCAGCCTGCCGAGCTTATGAATATGAGTGATTTCATATCAAGCACATATTTTCCAAGCCCATATTTATCGGTTATTTCCTTGAATCTCAAGTTAAAAACCGAAACAGACGAAGAGTCAAGTTCTCCGTAAAGTTCAACAATATTTATTTCTCCATCTTTTTTTTCCTTGATTTCAAGTGCCATGCTGTACCTCCTTCAGATTTTTCTTCCTACGGACAAAATGGCGATATCATCGCTTTGCTCCTGTCCTCCGGTAAAATTCTCAACATCGAAAAGCAGCTTGTCCAGTATATAAGTGCATTCTTTGCCACCGTTATTTTTCAGCGACTGCATTACCCTTTCTATTCCAAATCTTTCCCCTGTACCGGCTTTCGCATCGTTTACACCATCGGTGAAAAGCAGCAATTTGTCACCGGCTTCAATTAAAACTGTTTTTTTCTCAAGCCTGTTCTCCAGAGCTTTTCCTTTTAAAAAACCTAAAGCGACGCCTTTGGGGCAAACAGATTCAACCATACACTGACCTTTCCTGTAAATCAGCATTTCGTGGTGCCCGGCAGAAACCATTTCAAGTAAATTTTTGTTTATGTCAAGCACGCCGTAAAAAACAGTGGCAAACATGCTGTCGGTAATTCTCATAAGTAGCTCGTCATTCAACTTCGTCAGCACCATAACCGGGTCCATATTCGCCCTTGCTTCTATATTTAATACACTGCTTAGCATGGTCATTATAAGCGCTGCAGGGATGCCTTTCCCTGAAACGTCTGCCATAACAAGTCCAAACTTGCTGTTACTCAGTGGGATCACGTCATAATAATCCCCGCCTATTTCTTTTGCAGGTTTATAAAATGCGGCTACCTCATATTTTGCCATGCCCGGAAATATTTTTGGAAGCAGGGCTTCCTGTATCTTGACCGCTATTTCAAGTTCTTTCTCAAGCGCGCGCTGCTCTAGTGCCGCGTCATGCGCTTTCTTCAAATCATCAGTCATTGAATTAAATGTAGCGGCCAGCACCCCTAGTTCGTTATTTTTATTGAGCACTATCTTGTGGGTTAGATTCCCGCTGCCGACGATTTTTGCGCCTTCCGAAAGCGTATTTATCGGCCTTGTTATTGCCGTACTCAGCAGGAAAGCCCCGATCATGCTTAAAACGACTGCAATCAGGGTCACAAGTATTATATTTAAATATGTCTGCTGTAGTATATTTTCGACGACTGAATAAGATATTCCCACGTGAACTGTCCCTATTTTTACTTTTCCTTTGGCAACTGCCGGGGCGGTAAAATCAATTATTTTTTCCCCGAGGCTTGTCTCATACACCGTGTCTTTTGCCGGGGTAATATCTATTTTTTTGCCGGCGGGTAAATACGTTTTTTTTACGTACGTCATATCGTTATGGGCAAGTATTTTACCGTCTTCGTCCACAACCATCGCGTATTCGACGCCTTTGTTGTTCATGGCTTCTTTTAATATTTTAGCCGCTTCAAGATCGTATTTTATCAGCAGGAAATCAGCAATGTTATTCGCAATGTTCCTCGTTATGCTGACTCCTCTTAGTTCCACTTCGTTTGTAAGGCTTTTTTTCTGTATTGTAAGCATGGAAAAACTCATTATTCCCACAACCGCCAAAGTCAGGAGTATTACAACGGCCATTATTTCCCATCTAATGCTTTTAAACTCCTTTTTTCTCATTTTATTCCCCGTTTTTCCAGTTCTTCCAGTTCAGCCTGGGCTTTTTCAAGGTTTCTTAAAGTTTTTACATTTTCCGGGTCTATTTCAAGTATCTTATTCCACAGGTCTATTGCTGTCTTCAGGTCTCCCGCAGTGTAAGCATTCACCCCGTTGTAATAAAGTTTCTCGATTTCATCTTCTTGCGCCCCGGTAATTTTTATGGTTTTGTCTTCGGTTTTTATCAAACGTTTTGCCTTTTCAATATACATTTTCAGAATTGTACTGTTTGGGTCTATTTTAACAGCCTTTTCCCACTCATTTAAAGCTTTCTCATACTGTTTTTTAATATAGAAATCCACCCCTGAGGCGAAATAAGGGCTGCTCTCGCTTTTTAAATCAATTTTTGATTCATTATATATCCTGCCTTTAAGCGTGTTCTCAAGGTAAGTTTTCATTTTCAGGGAAGGCTCATGGTCGCTCTTCCACTCAAGAGCTTTTTCAACTTCAGCTAGTGCTTCTTCATATTCACCTTTTTCATAATGTATGTAGGCACTCCTGTAATGCGCTTCGGCCTGTTGCTTGACCTTGGCATTCATTCTATTATCTACAATTTTCTGCACTTCCTCAAGCATAACCTTTTGCCTTTGTGCTTTTTGCTCCTCTATCGTCAAACCAAAAGTATATGAAACCGTAAACCTGTTCAGGCCGCCAAGATAATTGTTTATAATATAAGCGTAATCAATGACTACGCCATATAAGGACAGACCAGCGCCGAAACTGAATATCCCGTCGCTGTAGCCGGCCCTTGCGCTTGCAATATCTGACCAGCCTATTTCAACACCCGTCTTATCCTTAAAGCTCTCACTTTCGCCAATAGACATATCGTTGCTGGCCATTAATTTAAAATCAGCAACATCGTACTTTGCCAGCAGGCCAAAGGTATAGAGTTGAGGAAGAGACTCTTTGACGGACTCCATCGAAAACGCAGGTTCGATAATATTCTGTATCATCAGTCCCGCGCGCAGGAATGTAAATGGCGAGTATAATACACCGGCGTCTGCTCCGAATCCTACAGAATTAAAACCTGCTATATTGGAAGAAAATATATTGACGTTTGCACCTGCTGAAAAACCCGTATTTATTTCCTTTGCATAGGAAACCGTCGCTTTATACTGGTCGACGCTGAACACGGAAGTCTGGACGTCGTTTATATCATACCCCTGGATATTTCCGGAAGAAAATTTATAAAAAGACGCTCCTATGGTGCCGAAATCCAATAAAGGCTGTCCATATGCGATTGAACTGTAAGTATTGGCGTCATAAAGCGGATAATATAGCAGGGATATCTCCTGCTTATTTATGTTTGTGAGCCCGGCTGGATTATAATATATTGCTGATAAATCATCGGCAACTGCTGTAAAGGCGCCGGCCATGGCATCCGGCCTTGAACCCGCGCCTGTCATGAATACGCTTTCCGTGCCGTAATCCCCCTGGGAAGCGGATGCGGTAACCGGCAGCAGCAGGCATATTATAAAAATAAATTCCGGAATATATCCAGTTATTCCCGGTTTCCTGCTTCCGGTTTCCGTATTCAAAAAATTCACCTCAGCACTGCAAGTTTCTTCATCAGTTTTGTGACTTGTCCTGTCGATTGATCATCCACTTCTATTACACATAAATAAACCCCGGATATGACGTCATGCCCTGTTTCATTTACCGCGTTCCATGTATCCTCAAAATGCAGTCCGGCCGGTTTTAAGTTTTTATTTATTACGGTCTTTACAAGGTCGCCGTTCACTGTAAATATCTTTATGGTTACTTCGGAATTATTTTCTATATAATATTCAATGTGTGCAGGCGACTGCTGCGGATTAACCGGATTTGGAAAAACATGATATGACTGCTCCAGGTCCGGCGCCTGGATGGAAACGAGGCTTGATTTCATGTTCCCGAAAAAATCGCCCTGGATAGGAGTCACACCGGCAGGCGGCAGTGTCCCCGCATCAGCGCCGTTCTCAAATTCCACGTAAAAAGGCTCCTGTGCGTTCATGGAAATATCAACGGTTATTTTCAGGCTTTTTATATTTCCTTGGAATACTTGAAAAGAAGATATGATGAAGTTTATGTTGGCGTTGTTTCCTGCTGCCGCGCTTGCAAGTACGTTGTTGTTCATGTCTTTAATATACATATTGCCTATTACCATATTTGCCGGGATCTGCAGCCCATCCTTATCTTTTATTGCTATTGCCAGTGAAGTCACCGCTATCGGCACTGCGTTAAAATTTTCGAAATTAAGTTGCAGCGCGTCTATACTTTTCTGGCCCCGGACCGCGGATTTTGGCATTAAATTTTCATGGCCCACTTCAAAATTATAAGCCAGCGGCGTTATGGTGGTTATATTTGAATCTACCGGGAAAGCATCCGGTGCTGCTGCGGTTACAGTAATATAACCTGAAGGTACGCTGTTGCATGCCACGCTTCCGGGCGATGTTATACCGATCAGGAAGCTTCCATACGGCGCGTTCATCGATATATCGGCCGAAACATATGCTGTTATTGTATTTAAAGCTTCTATTAAAAAAGGTGTTGTCGGGTTAACTGCGAGATAAAAAGGTAAATTTGCCGTAGATGATACAGCGTTAAATGTTCCATAAACATTTCCCGATAAATCCGTTAAATATACATTGGAAAAAAGTTTTGCCCCGGCAAGAGTGTTTCCTTTTGTATCAAATGCTGTTAATGTAATTCCGTCGAGTTGTATATCTGCGGTTCCTATGTATCCCGGGTTCGACATGTAAAGTATCATGAATTTTACACCTGGCTGGCCCATGCCTATCTGAGTTGGTACAATGTTTCCGTTATGCCACATATTCAAATTAGTCGCCGGCGCGACATAAATGGCCGCATTTCCGGTAATCCACGGCAGTGACGGTGTTGCCGTAATTCCTGCGTTGTAACCTGAATTTGCATCGGTTACGGAAATATAACCCGGGCCCTGGATGGCTACTTCAAAATTTTGCGAATATGCGGTGGCTAGAATATCGCAAAACACCCTAAAATTCTGCGATACTCCGGAAGTGAATATATAAGGATTTGTCATGACTATACCGGTATCGCTTCCTGCGCCCGTAGCTGCGCTTCCAAGCGTGTTACCGGAATTGTCTGTTATATAAAACATACCAACTGCGCCGTTTGAAGCAGCAGGCGCTCCGGCGCCGTTTTCCACGGTTATTGTCAAAGAATTAAAATGAGCAGCCGCGCTTTGCGGGCCAAGTGTGTCCGAAATCTGGAAATCAAAAAGTTCGACCCATTTCTGGCCCAATACGACTCCTGCAGGCAAAAGCGCTGTAAAAGTATTGATATTAATGTTGCTGACATTTTTTTGGATGACCGCGGGGCCTGACTGCAGGGGAAAAGATGTAAGCGAGGATACACCCACCGGCACGCCCGAATTGGCGTCAACTGCATATAAATTATTCTGGCTGTCAAGGCTTACCATGCATGAAGTCGCTGTAAAAGTATTTGTCATATCGAGCATAAGGGCACATGTTAATGCCTGGGTTGACGGCACTATTAAAGGCGCGGAAAGCACTATTGTTATCATGTTTGACGTGCCTGCCGCTGCCTCACCATAAATAAAACTTCCGTCATTGCTTGTTATTTTAATATCATTTATGGCGCTGGAGGCGGCAATACTGTTCCCGGCAGCGTCTTTTATATCCAGCGTTATACTTGATATTTTTATGCTTGCCGTTACCGTGTTGCCGGCGTCGCTGAAATTAAGTTCCATCGCCTTCACATTTGACTGCCCAGTTGAAGCAGACACCGGCATTGTGCTTATGTCGGAAATCAACAGCTCGGTCGCGCTGTTTTGTATGACTGTGTCTGAAGAACCCATTGGGAACAAAAACCCTGCCGCAGCTGAAACCGTAAGCGTATTGCCTGTTGCAAAATCCACTGCCGTAATATTCAGCGGTGAATCAATGCCTATTTGGAAATTCGCTGCGTGATTTGTGGTATTCCCTGTTATATCCGCGACAACATAAATATTTTTTTGCGCATTAGGTCCGACCTGTATTGCTGAAGGCATAGGGCAATATATAAAGGAAGAAGAAGTGGTTGAACTGGTGCTGAAATAATATGAGTTTACATCCCTTATTCCCAGACCGGATAAAGCAGATGACGCCTGTATCAGGTTTGCCTGTCCATCCCTTACAGTCAAAGTGATGCCTGTTATCATGGCCGTGCCGTTTGACGGATTACTTATTGTGTACATTACGGTATACACGTCTTGCTGTCCGGTTGAAACCGTAGCCGGAGCAAGGTTATAATTGGAAATATTTTGATTTCCTGCAGGTACTGGTACTGGTGTCAGGGTGATTGTCGGAGTAATGGTTTCCGTAGGGCTTGGACAGTTGCTGAGCTGGTCAATACCGAAATTAGTGGAACTTTGGTAATCATTTTGGTCTCCGTTCCAGACAAGCTGGCCTACACGCGTGCCGGTCCCGTCATTAAAGTCAACTTGTACGTCAAACTCAAAACTTGTCCCGGCATTCGGTGTTGCTCCTAAAAGGGTCCATGGAATTGCCAACTCCATCGTATAGCCGCTGGCGTTAGTGTTGCTTGCATACTCCACGCCGCTGGGCGGCAAGGCTACCGTATCGTTCTGGCAAAACTGCAGGCAGTCATAGCTGATCATGAAGTGCAAATCTCCCGGAGTGGCGGGGAAGGTCTCCGCGCCCCAGTCATTGTTCATGTCCATGTATATTTCGACAGCCGAATCATTATAGGCATCACAGGCAGTCTGGGTTGCGTGTAAGTAGGCGTCGTTGACACTGAATCCGATATATAAATAATTCATATCCCATAAAGTTTTGAAATTTGCTGAAACATTATCAGGATTGCTGCCCAGGGCAAGTTTGGCAATTGAAGTCCAGCCAACCGAATTCCATGGGCTTTCGTTCATGGCTCCGTCAATGACCATTCCATTGGCACAGCCTGAAATCACAGTCATGGGAGTTGGGGTTGATGATGGTGTTATTGTCGGGGTAACAGTCGGGGTTGCAGCCTTACAGATACAGGACAACGCTATAATAAAAATAAAAACAATAATGATCTTTTTAATAGTAAAAGGCCCTTTCTTTACTTTCATTTTTTCTCCGCAAGCTCTTTAGCGATAAAACCCTCAAAAATATTTACGTAATAATTGTACATTAAGTAGCGCTTAAATTCTACTTTTTTAATGGCTTGTTTTAAAGAATCATCATGTGCTGTTCCTTATTATAAGCTCCGGGTAGAAAATTTCGTCATGCATATTTTCAAGATCATTTTCCTCTATTGCTCTTACAGCTATTTCCACAGATTTCCTCCCCATTTCTACTACAGGTTGTCTTACCGAAGTCACACCTGCAGCCAAGGATAGCCTCATATCGTCCTGGCTTACTATAGCAATATCTTCAGGAACTTTGATGCCCATCTTCCAGATTTCTTCCAACACCCTGAGCATGTATCCCTCTCCTGCTGCGAAATATATTGCATTGACTTTATTTTTCAAAAAGAAATTCAGTGCAGTCCTGTGAACTTCCGGATTATCTTCAGGGAATTCAAAAATATTTCCATCGCCTGCCTGCATCCCTTTGGCCTGCATTGTTTTTTTAAAGCCTATAAGCCTTTCTTTATAGCTTTGCGCGTCGCGTGTATTGCCAATCATTATCCCTATTTTTTTTCTGCCTTTTTCCGCAAGATGGTTAACTGCCAGCTCTGCCGCCTTTTCATTATCATAATGAACCCTGTGTCCCCACAATCCTTTGCCTTCTACGAATACTACTTGTATCCCGGCATTTTTATATCTTTCAAGGATGTTTCTATCCCCTGACATATTTGCTGATATTATAATAACAGCGTCTGCTTTTCTTTCGTCAAGTATTTTTTCAAATATGTAAATATCCCTTCCCTGGGTACCTATCACTGTGAACCTGCGGGTTGTATAATAATCCATTTCAAACCTGGACTTAAGTATTTCCGGCTCAATGCCACGCATAACCTCTGCAGGGTAAATGGAAAAATACGAGAAAGTAACAATTGCTATTGTGTTTGTCTTTGCAGCCCTTGTAAGCGCCCTAGCTGCTGTATTCGGGGTATATCCCATTGAAGAAGCCGTTTCCTTTATTTTCGCAACGGTCTTTTTACTTATACGCGGATCATCGTTCAATGCCCGCGAAACTGTAGTATGGCTTATCCCCAGTTTCTTGGCTATGTCTTTTATTGTCATGAATTTCATATCATTATTATAAGTTATTTTCCTTCAATAGGCAAGTTTGTGTTTTGCCATTGTATTCATGGTTTATTACGTTCTTGACAATTTAAACCCTGGTAATATAATTTATGAAAAGGAGGCATTATAAATGAAAATAAACATATTGAAAATTTTGACTATTGTATTTTTTCTTTTAATTATATGTACAGGAGGTAAAAACAAAATGGACCTATTACACGTATCAAGCTCAGCATTTAAGCACGGAAAAGAAATACCGCCTAAATTTACATGCAAAGGCGCAAATATATCGCCTGAAATCAGTTGGCATGGTGTGCCTGAAAATGCCAAATCAATCGTATTAATAGCAGATGATCCTGATGCACCTATGGGTACATGGGTTCATTGGGTTATATATAATATACCTGTGTCTGTTACTACTCTCAATGAAAACTTCCCCAAAACAGCCGAATTAAAAGATGGTACAAAGCAGGGTATAAGTGACTTTGGCAAATCTGGATATAGCGGGCCATGTCCCCCTTCTGGTACACACAGATATTTTTTCAAGGTCTACGCGCTCGATATTGTGTTGTCACTTTCACCTGCAACAGCTACAAAATCAACTGTAACAAAGGCCATGGAAAGGCATATAATTGCATCAGGTGAGTTAATGGGGACTTTCAAAAAATAAAGTTTACCTCTTTATTCATCGTTCTGCAGCTCTGTTATTTCACCATTAGCTCTGGCATACCCCATTTTAGATGCTATGGTCAGGTCGCTTAATGCGCCTGCTTTGTCTCCGAGCTTCTTTTTTGTCATGCCCCGCCAGAAAAAAGCGGCTGGATGATTCGGATTTAGTTCAATTGCTTTGTCAAAATCCTTTAATGCTCCTTTTATGTCCCCTGTATTTAGTTTTACGCTCCCCCTTCCAAAAAAAGCCTGCTCAATTTTCGGGTCCAGTTGTATCGCCTTGTCACAGTCTTTCCCGGAGCCTTTGTAATCGTATTGATCGTATTTTATTAGTGCACGTACCGCGTAAACAATCGCATTATAAGGATTTATTTCAATTGCCTTGTTGCAGTCAGCCATTGCTGCTGCATGATCTGAAATATATTCTTCTGCAAGGCTGCGTTTGTAATAGGCTGTGTCCATTTTTGGGTCAAGCTTTATTGCTTCCCCGTAATATATAATAGCGTTAGAAAACTCACCTCTGTCGTAATTTCGATCTCCAAGGTTAATGTAATATTTTGCGTTCTTCTTTACTGAACATGCAGAAATAAAAAGGCTTAAGCACAAAAGTATAAAAATTGTCTTTTTCATCTAATTCCTCTTTATTTTTGTTTAACCCGCTAATAAAAATATTGCTTTATAATAATTATATCCTTCAAAATTATGTTTTTCAATATACAAATTTAAATTAAATAAACATGGTGCCAAATAGTGTTCTAGCTTTAAAATTGAATTTCATGATTTGCTTAAAAGAACGGGGTGTTAGTGAAGCTCCCCCGACTGAAATCGGGGGTTTTCTCAACTACTTACATGACCTCGGCACGAAAAATACTGTGCCTCGGTCATGAAGCCCTTCGGGCGGCCCATGCACCCCCAGGCTGAAGCCTGGGGGTTTTGTTGGCCGCACTAAATAATAAAATGGCAGGCCAAATGGTTTGGATGTAATTGCATAAAAGCCTGCCCTTTTATATAAAAAACTTTTATTTGCTTCCCTTTACATTATTCATATCATTTTTGCACATTTTGCCACAGCAGCAGCCTTTTGAAAGATTTCCCGCCTTGTCCTGAATTTCTTTTATTGCAGCTGGATCCTTTGCGGTAACCATGATAGAAATACCGTCTTTTGTGTTTGTTACAGCTATAACTGTACCTTTAACACAAAGAGGGCATTTATCGCAGCATGATTTTGACGCGCATTTACCGCCGTTTTTCATGTCTTTTGAGTCACCAGAGCCGCATGCCGCATATAAGCTGAAAGATGTAGCAGCCATAATAATAACAGCCGTTAAAATAACCATTATTTTCTTCATTTAACTCACCTCCTTTTCTGTATTTTCATTTTAATCATTTTATTTTCCTGACATCATTTTAATATGTTGTATAAATTGCGGACCATAAACAATAAGCAAAACTGTAAGTACCACGATATATAAGCATCCAAGTACTATACCTGCATATGCAAATCCTTTGCCTTCCCTTGCTTCCAGCTCTATTTCTTTCAGGCCGAACAATCCGAGTAGTATAGCAATCACTGCCTTATCAAGGTTAAGCACATTCAAAAAACAGGTTATTCCTATTACCAAACTTAATAATGCTGTTTTGCTTTTATTTCCCATTTTTTTCTCCTTCCATTTTACAATTTATTTTACAGTGTTCACTGCAACAGATGCATATATTCATGTTACATTTATCACATAATTCGGCAAATGCCGCCGGCGCAAAAGCGTTTCCTGCCATGCAGCAGGCAATCAAATCCTTTGCCATATTTTTTGCGTTTCCCTTTAGCGTGTCAATCCCCATTGCAAATAATAATGGGGTTGTGATCATATATAATGAAAAAATAAATATAAGGATTGAAAGTGCGATTGGCACTGGGATAAAGCGTCCAATATTGAATCCTGTTTTTATAGGCATATTGAGTTTTTCCTGTAATTTCGATGCAAAATATGGCGATGGCTCAATATCACTATACTTTTTTAAAACCATATATTGATGCCTGATTATTTCCAACTCTTTTGAACATATAATACATTCTTTTATATGAACTTCCATTTCAATTCTGTCATTTTCCTTACACTCTTCATCAAAAAACGTTCCAAGCTTTTTAAAAGCATTTTTGTGTTCCATAGCTTCTCTCCTCTTATACTAATATAAACGTATTAAAACAAAAAAACTTGCGGTGATTTTTTAATTTAATTTTTACTTGAGTTTAACTTTCAATGCCTGCCTCGCCCTGAAAAGCAGCGACTCAACAGAAGCAACTGACACTCCAAGTATCGATGCAATTTCGTTATACGGCATATCCTCATAAACTTTTAGGACTATTGCCAGCCTTTGATTTTCAGGCAAAGATTGCAGAGCCTTTTTAATATTTGCTTCTATTTCTTGTTTTTCCAATATTTGTTCGGAATTTTCTTGCGATTGGTCATTAAGTTGGATTGGTGCAATATTATCTTTTCCCTCAAAGATTTCTTCCATGCTTATATTTATACCTTCTGCTTTTCTTTTCCTTAAATAATCTATGGCGACATTTGCTGTTATGCGGAATATCCATGTGCTAAATTTTGCCGATGCAACGTAATTTTTTGACGCATTATAAATTCGGATAAAAACCTCTTGAGCGAGATCTTCTGCCGAACTCCTATCGGCTGTAAATCTGTAAATAAAGTTAATGATGGGTTTTTGATATTTAATGATTATTTTGTCAAAAGCTGTTTTGTCCCCGTGTTGAAACTGCAGCATTACTTTTATATCTTCATCCATATGAGTTCAACCAGTTTTTATAAAGTGTCCAAATTATGCCAATAAAAAAGGGGGGCAGGCCAAAGGGGGGTTTGGAGGGGAATGGGGGATAAAGGCCTGCCCCCACATATAATATATATATCTAAATATTCTGTCTTTTTATCTCCACTGATTTTCTCTTTATCCGTCATTTATCACTATGTTAGTAGTATATTAACCTATTTTTTTATTTTAGTCAAGTTTTTTATCTGTTTCTTATTTTCCCCGAAGGAATGTCTGGCTTTAAATCTTCCCTGTAATTTGTGCCTGACGACTTTGGGTATCTTGCCTGTCTTCCGCCTGAAGCATATTGATAAGTCGTCACCTGCATAAACGCATTTTTTACCGCATCATACATATCGTCGTAATTTACAGATACAATGTTTCCGCCGTGTTCTTCCATGCTTTCAGGTACGGTATCGTCCCATGATCCGTGAACTTTCACGCCTACAAGAGGCTTTCCAAATTTTGCAGCCGTCTCTATTTCCCAGTCAATCCACTTATTTAGATAAGTATTATGCCCGATAAGGCATACAACTATATCCGCCGATTTCATCTGATTTGCCTTTTTTTGTTTTATCTTTTCTGAAATTTTACTTTCAAATTTATCCGGGCTGGGATAACAGTTAAAAATTGCATTTTTATTTTTAACCTGTACTTCCGATCTGAAAAATCTTACAAAATCTTTATCTTCTTTGTTATAAATAAGGTGAATAATATTTCCCATTTTTTCCTCCTTATTATAATAATTTAAACAAATATTTTAAATTGCTTTATATTTATCCATTGGACTATATTCAATAAAAAAAAGTCTACAAAAATTATAAATTTATTCCCATTTATCTTCTAATTTTTCTACCGCTATTTCCCTGCTTAAAAACATGCTTCCGTCAGTCCCCTTTTTCTCTTCTTTCGGGTTTATATCGCCTTTTAGCCTTATAATTACGCCGTCTTTTGCTCCCGGCAGTGCTTTCTTCAAATTTTCGATAAGCTTCTTCGTTTTTATCTCGCTTAAATATATATTAGGTGTTTCAGGCAGCACCAAAAAGGTTGTAGGCTTAAGTACAAAAAGATCTACTTCCAGGTCTACAAGCGCCTTGTCGACTTTTTCCTTCTTTATTTTTGTATTTTTTTTCAAATTTACAGCCCTTTCTGTTGCTTGCTGTTTATGATTTTCATGAAGCTATAATCATCTTGCTTTTCATTTTTAGGATTTACGTCACCTTTTAAATTGATCTTGATAAAATCGTCCGGTTCAGCTATTGCGCGGGATAATTCTTTCAGCAGTTCTTTTGCTTTTTTCTTTGAAATTATTATCATAGGAATATCCTGATTTGTTACCAGGCTGTCTTTTTCTGCAAACATGCCTAAATCAAGGTTTATTTCATTCTTTGGTTCTTCATTTATGCTTTGTTTTCTGTTAAAAAACTTTCTTATTGCCGGAAACATCACGCACCGCCTGATTCCATATTCTCAAAAATTTTTCTTATTTCGTTCACGACCTTTAATCTTTCCTGCTTTGTCATTTTTTCCGCGTAGTATATTGCCGTGCATAAAGTCCCTGTGCCTTGGCATTTTTTTACCCAGGTTATTTTTTTATCGCTTAGCTCTATCTCTGTTTTCGGCTTATCAGACTCGCCTATATCTATAAGGTAAAACCTGCTTTCTTCCCTTATATCTTTACACATTATGGCATATACCGCAGGTTTGTCATAAAGCATTTTTGTGGATGGAAAAGGTCCCTCGAAAGAATAATTGCCGAATTTTATCGCCATAGCAGCTCCCTGTTTAGTTTTTAAGATTATATATCAAAAATATAAATTATTAAAGTTCAAATTTGTTGTGATCATCCAAAATCATGTCTTTTTGTTTTTGTTTGCCGGCATGGGTTTTTTCCACAAATATTTTTTTGCCTGTGGCAGGGTCAATGCCCGTGTAATACATAAGCGTAGAGTACGTGGAAGGCGTGGGCGTGAATATCTGTGCCTGTTCAGGGCTTATATGCAGTTCACTTTTAATAAACTTTTGCAGTTCTTTCATTTCGTCCATTCCGCATCCGGGATGCGCAGCCATAAGGTAGTATGTCAAAAACTGCTTTTTCCCGGCTTTCCTGTTTGCTTTTTCAAATTCTTCCTTAAAGCGCTTCAGGTAAAAAGCGCCGGGTTTATTCATAAGCAAAAGCACCTCGCTGCTTGTGTGTTCCGGCGCAATTTTAATCTGTCCCGACACATGGTTTGCTGCTATTTCCTCTATATATTCTATACCAAACTCCCTGTCTTCAAGCACCAGGTCGTAGCGTATCCCGGATGCGACAAAGACTTTTTTTACGCCGTGTATCCTGGATATTTTTTTCAGCAAATCAATTTGTTTTTTATGGTTGGTATCCATGTTCCTGCATACTGAAGGCGACAGGCATTTTTTATTGCTGCATATTTTCCCTTTTTTACACCCCATGCCGTACATGTTGGCCGTAGGGCCTCCGGCATCCAGTATATATCCCTTAAAATCAGGCAATGATGCGATTTTTTGCGCTTCGGCCAGTATTGAATCCTCGCTCCTTGAAATAATTTTTCTTCCCTGGTGCGCTGCAATTGAACAAAAATTACATTCGGCAAAGCACCCCCTGTGCGTTGCCAGGGAAAATCTGATTGTGTCCAGCGCTGTTATCTTGCCCTGTTTTTTATAATACGGGTGGGCGTCCCTTTCGTAGTCAATGCAGTTTATTTTATCAAGTTCCCTTGCCGTAAGGTACTCGGCAGGCGGGTTTTGTATCAGGTATCTCGTGTCCTGCTTTTGCATAATGCCTTTTGCGGAATCAGGCTCATTGTTTTCATAAAACAGCCTGAACATCTCGGCAAATTTGCTTTTGTCCGCCTTCACCTCCTCATGTGAAGGAAGCTCCACGTAACTTTCTTTTTTATGGACCGATATGTAACAGATGCCCCTGGTATCTTTTACTTCGGTATTTTTTTTCAGTTTATCCGCCAGTTCAAATACGGCTTTTTCACCCATGCCGTAAATTAAATAATCCGCCTTTGCGTCAAATAAAATGGATTTTCTTATGCTGTCGGACTGGTAATCATAATGCGACACGCGCCTCAGGCTTGCCTCGATGCCGCCGAGCACAACAGGTTTTGTATTTTTAAAATATTGCCTGATCAGATTTGAATATACGATAACTGCCCTGTCGGGCCTTTTTGTATTCTTTCCCCCAGGTGTAAAATCGTCGCTTTTACGCCTTTTATTCAATGGAGTGAAGTTCGCGACCATCGAGTCCACGCAGCCGGACGTCACTCCCCAGAAAAGTCCGGGCTCGCCCAGCCGGGTTATATCTTTATCGCTTTTGATGTCAGGCTGGGCTATTATTCCCACCCTGTAGCCCGCGTCAAGCAGTACCCTGCCTATGACCGCGGCTCCGGAATATGGGCTGTCAATGTAAGCGTCTCCGGTTATAAGGATGACGTCAAGGCAATCCCAGCCTAATGTTTGTATTTCTTCCCTCAAGGTAGGTAAAAACATCAGTCCTCCAGAGTGTCTTGTCTAAATTCAGAATTATTGCTAAGCTCCAGTTTCGACATTGTTTCAATATGGTAAGTATGCGGAAAAAGGTCCAGCGCTGTTATCTCCCTGACATTGTACAGGTCCTTAAGTTCTCCGAGGTCCCTGGAATATGTCGCCGGGTCGCAGGAAATATAGATTATATGTTTAACCCTGTGCCTTTTTATGGCTTCCAGGGTGCCCTGCGCCAGGCCCTTGCGAGGCGGGTCAAGGATAAGCGTGCTTGATGTATTCTTTTTGAATACCTCGTCGATTACCTGCTCGGCATCCGCGTTTATGACCTCGGTATTTTTTATGCCGTTTTTCTTTATCATTTCCTTTAGCATGTCTATGCTGTTTTTGTTTATTTCCACAATAATCAGTTTTTTTAATTTCTTATAAAAAGGCAGGGACAGTGTCCCCACTCCGCCGTAAAGGTCCACTACTGTGTCGCCTTCGTTTATGTATTTTTCTATAAAGCCGGTCATATTTTCCAGCATGTCGGTATTTATCTGGAAAAAAGTATCCGAGCCCAGCATGTAATCAATGCCCCTGAATTTCTTCGTTATGCAGCTTTCACCCCAGAGCGCTGCTTCCTTGTCGTCAAATATCCTGTTCCCTTTTGTCCTGTTGATATTCGCCATTATTCCCTTTATTGCCGGGTCCTTTTCGCGGAGGTACTTCACAATGCCGGCCATATGCGGGTGTTTTGCCGGTTCATCGGTCACTACAAAGGTTACCAGACTTTCACCCTGCCTGTTTACCCTTATGGCTATATATCTTAAGAACCCGTGTTCCTTTTTTTCATCGTAAACCGTAATATCGGCCTTGTGTTTTATGAGGTAATTCTTGATATGGTCTATTATCTCGTTGATTTTCTCGCTTATAATGTAGCACTTGTGTATGTCCACCACTTCGTGGGTCTCTGCCTTATAAAATCCGATTGAAAGCCTGTCATTCTCCAGCGCTACCTTGTACTGCGCCCTGTTTCTGTAAAAAAACGGGTTTTTATAGGTTATTATTTTTTCAGCTTTTACCCCCGGTGCTTTTGCTATTTTTTCAAGCATGCTGTTCAATATTTTAAGCTTGAATTTTGCCTGCGCCGTATATATGACGTTCAGCCAGTGGCACCCTCCGCAAACCATAAAATGCGGGCACATTGCTTTTGTATGCAGCGGGGATTTCAGGATTACTTCCTTGATGTGGGCCACGGCAAAATTCTTTTTTATATCCGTAATTTTTGCTTTTACCTTGTCGCCCGGGACTCCGAACGGGACAAATATTGTAAAATTATCGTGTTTTGCGACTCCGTTGCCTTCATAGGCAAGGTCTTCGATGGACAGCATGATCTCCTGTCCTTCGGTGAGGTTTACAGCGGTTTCTTTGTTTTTATGGCTCAATTAAAACCTGCCTTTCAGAATAATTCGGTTTTCTATCCGGTAATCTTTTTCCTGAGGATTTCGTTGACCATCTGCGGGCTTGCCTTGCCCTTGGACTCTTTCATAGCCTGGCCGACCAGGAACCCGAGCCCCTTTTCCTTGCCCCCTTTTATTTCCTGCACTATCTGCTGGTTTGCGGCTATGACCCTGTCTATTATTGCTTCTATTTCCTTTGTATCCGTAATCTGGGTAAGCCCTTTTTCGCTTATTACTTTTTCAGGGTCATTGCCCGTGGCAAACATCTCGTCAAAAACGGTTTTTGCTATCTTCCCGCTTATTACGTTTTTTGTTATAAGCTGTATCATCCTGCCCAGGCCGGCTGGTTTGATTTTTGTGTCCCTTATGTTTTTTATCCCGGCGCTGTTCATCCTGCCGAGCAGCTCTACCATTATCCAGTTGCTCGACAGCTTCGGCTCGCTGCAGGCTTTTACGGTTTCTTCATAAAACCCTGCGGTCTCCTGCTCTTCTGAAAGTACTCCCGCGTCGTATCTAGGCAGCCCGTAATCTTTTACAAACCTTTCTATTTTCATGTTCGGCAATTCAGGTATTTCCTTTTTAATGCCTTCTATATAGGACTTCTCTGTCTCCATAGGCGGCAGGTCCGGCTCAGGAAAATACCTGTAGTCATGCGACTCTTCCTTGCTCCTCATGGAAAAAGTCTTGTCCTTGCCGGCGTCCCAGAGCCTGGTCTCCTGGGTGATGCGCTCGCCTGCTTCTGCCATTTTCATCTGGCGCTCGGCCTCAAACTCCAGCGCCTTCTGCACGTTCCTGAACGAGTTCATGTTCTTTACTTCGACCTTGGACCCGAAATTCTGCTCCCCTTTTTTGCGCACCGAAATATTCGCGTCGCAGCGCAGGCTTCCCTCCTCCATATTGCAGTCTGACACGTCTATATAGCGCAGCACCGAACGTATCAGCCTCAGGTATAAATATGCCTCCTCTGCCGTCCTTATATCAGGCTCGCTGACTATTTCAATCAGCGGCACGCCTGCCCTGTTGTAGTCCACCAGGCTTTCCTCGGCGTCGCCTATCTGGCCGGATTTCGTGAGGTGGAGGAGCTTTCCTGCGTCTTCTTCCATATGAACCCTTGTAATGCCTATCCTTTTGACTTTCCCCTGTTTGTCTGTAATGTCTATGAATCCTTTTATTGCTATCGGCATGTCGTACTGGGATATCTGGTAGGCTTTCGGCAGGTCCGGATAATAATAGTTTTTCCTGTCAAATTTTGATTTTCCGGCAATGGTGCAGTTTAATGCAAGCCCTGCTTTTATGGCGTGGTGCACGACCTGCTTATTTATCACAGGCAGGCTTCCCGGCAGGCCGAGGCATACCGGGCATATGTGTGTGTTCGGCTCTGCGCCGAACTCAGTGGGGCATCCGCAGAATATCTTGCTCTTTGTGTTCAGCTCGGCATGCACCTCTAGCCCTATGACAATTTCGTACTTTTCCTTCAGGTTTTCCATATTATAGCGTTTTTGCCTCTTTATTCTTCCTTTTTCTCTTCTTTGCCCGGATCTTGTGCCTGGTCTTCCTTCTGTTCTTCCTTTGCCCCTTCTTCCTGCGCTTTTTCTTCCTCCCCCTCCTCCTCGGTTTCCTCTTCTTCCTTTTCCTCTTTCTTAAACTCTGCTGTCTTTTCCTCCCACTCCTGCTCCTGCAGGATTACAAGGGGCCTGTCCGGATACATGGCCATATCAAAATCTTCCATGGCAATGTCCTGCGACCCGCACGCCGCGCACTGGACCTCGATGTCCACGTCGCCTGAATCTTTCTGGCAGTAGCGTGTCAGCACGCCCGAGTTGAATTCCCACAGCTCAAGAGGCTTGTAATCCGTAACCACGGTCAAAAATCCCTTGTCGTTTCCGCATTTTCTGCAAATCATAAATTACCTCCGGTTTGAAGTTGAATGTTTAAGTCATTCTTAAAATTCAACAGTCTGTTTATTCTACAATCAGCATTATTCCGTTTTTTAATCAACAATCAACACTCTGCAATCTACAATTATAGACTTGGCCTTTTCCTGTGCCAGTCCGTATTCTGCTGGAAAGCGTTTGCAATGTCAAACATGTCCTGCTCGCCAAAAGGCTTTCCCAGTATCTGCATGCCTACAGGCAGCCCCTTGCCGTCAAAGCCGCACGGTACTGACATGCCCGGCAGGCCGGCCAGGTTCGGCGCTATCGTGAATATGTCGGACAGGTACATTGTCAAAGGGTCCTCTGTTTTTTCTCCCACTTTAAAAGCCGTGGTCGGCGACACTGCCGTAATTATCGCGTCTACTTTTTCAAAAGCTTTGTCAAAATCTTTTTTTATCAGCGTCCTTACCTTCTGCGCCTTTTTATAATAGGCGTCGTAATAGCCCGAAGACAATACGTATGTCCCGAGCATTATCCTTCTTTTTGTTTCTTTTCCGAATCCTTTTTGCCTGCTCCTTTTGTACATGTCTATCATGTTGTCGGAGCCCGTGTCCCTGAGCCCGTACTGCACGCCGTCAAACCTGGCAAGGTTTGACGACGCCTCCGCAGGCGCTATAATATAGTAGACGTCTATTGCATAGTCGGTATGCGGCAGGCTTATTTTCTCGGTCCTTGCGCCGAGTTTTTCAAGCACCTTTACCGCCTCCATTATTTTTTCCTTAACTTCCGGCTGCATTCCTTCTATAAAATACTCATTGGGCAGGCCTATGACCTTGCCTTTTATCTCGTTCTTCAGGTTTTTCCTGTAATCCGGCACTGCCACAGGTGCGGACGTGGAGTCGCGCCTGTCAATCCCCGCGATATATTTTAAAAGTATTGCGTTATCGCCCGCGGTCTTTGTGATGGGCCCTATCTGGTCCAGCGATGACGCGAAAGCTATGAGTCCGTACCTTGACACCCTGCCGTAAGTCGGTTTCATGCCGGTTATCCCGCAGAGCCCGCTTGGCTGCTTTATGGACCCGCCTGTGTCAGAGCCAAGCGCCGCGATGCACATGTCTGCCGCGACTACAGCGGCAGAGCCGCCGCTTGACCCGCCCGGAACCCTCTCAGTGTCCCACGGGTTGCGTGTGGTAAAAAAAGCCGAGTTTTCCGTGGATGAGCCGAAAGCATACTCATCCATGTTTGTCTTTCCCACGAACACCGCGCCCGCGTCCTGCAGCCTCTCGAGCGCCGTAGCCGTATAAGGCGGTCTGTAACCTTCGAGCATCTTTGCCGAGCACGTGGTCGCGTACCCGTCAAGCACCATGTTGTCCTTTATAGCGAGCGGTATGCCTGTAATCTCGGTCACGTTTTCGTTTTTCGCGAGCCTCTCGCCTGCGGCGTCGGCCATTTTATACGCCAGTTCCTCTGTCAGGGAAATATATCCTTTTACCCTGGGGTCGACCTGCTTTATCCTTTTGTAGACGCTGTCAAGGATGTCCCGCGGCTTTATCTTTTTTTCCTTCAGCTGTGTATGAAGTTCCTCTATTGTCTGCTGGTACAGTTCCATATATTCCCTTTTTTAAATAATCTTAGGTACTTTAAATCCGTTGTTTTCTATCGAAGGCGCCGCGTCAAAAACTTTTTTCCTATCGGCACACGGCTTTATCTCGTCTTCCCTGTAAACATTTTTCATGTCTATCGTGTTAAAAGTCGGCTCGATGTTGTTTGTATCGAGCTTTTGCATCCTGTTTACGTGCTCGAGTATGTCCGAAAGCTGCTGCGCGTACTTGTCTTTTTCCTCTTCTGTAATCTCGAGCCTGGACAGATGCGCTATATATTCAACGTCCTTTTTTGTTATCGCCATATCTTTCACCTGTTTCCATTCGGCATCCCGCTCAAGGCCGCGGTACTCAAAAATGCCGATAAAAAACTTACACCCGCTTTTGCGGGGTTTTATAAACCTTCTGTTGTTGCCTGGATTTCCAATTTATCACAAAAAAATAAAGTATTCAAGGTCAATGTGTATGGGATAGTTTTGCTTTTACAGAGGCAGGTATGACGGCTGTCTTTCTTTTTTAAAGGTCGGTATGATTTTTGTTTTATTTAATGCAAAATCCATAACACTTATTTTACTGCTTTATTATTTGCCTTCATGGCCCTGACCCGGTCCAGGTTTTTCTGGGCAAATTCCCTGACCTGCTGGCTCTTAATGTCCATGGACAGGGCCTTTACAAAAAATGCTTCGGACTCATCGAGCCGGTTTTCCTGCATGCAAAGGATGCCCATGTCAATTATCGGCATGATGTTGTCCGGCTTCAGTTCCAGGCTCTTTTTGTATTGTGTTTCAGCCTCGGCAAACATGCCGTTTTTGCGGTATATTTCACCCAGCATGCCGTGTGCGAGCGGTGAATGCGGTGAAGTGCGCACAGCGTCCTGCCAGAAGCTTGTGTTATCCCTGAAATTTCCGGAGTGGATAAAAGCCAGTATTGCGAATATCGCGGTCAATGTGCTCGGCCAAAAACGGCCCGGCGGCGCGGCCATGTCAAAGTGCCTGCTGAAATCCGTCTCAAGGAAAAGGATTATGAATCCGGCGAGCGGCAAAAGCAGCCTCTGCTCCATGAGCGGAGACGCTGTTGACATCTTTGAAATCATGAGCCCCGGCGCCACAAAAACCAGGGAAAAAACCGCTCCAAAAACCATTTGCCCGGGCCTTTTGTTTTTTGAAGAAAATATCAGCCATGCAGTCAGGAGCAAAGCCAGTATGCCGAAGATATATGTGGTGTCTTCCCTCATCGGGAAAACCGACAGGTTAAAAGGAAAAACAATTTTCCCAAAATACTGCACTATGGCTCCCGCGTTGTCAAATGCGCTGGATACCATGCTGCTTATGGTCACTTTGTAGGCTTTTTCAATGGCCTGCGACCTGAGCGCCAGCCATAATCCCAGAGCCATGGCCCAGCCAAGGCCGATGATGCTGAAGTTTCGCCACGGCCTTTTTCCCCTGTTAAGGAGCAGATATGCCGCGCACACCGGCAGTAAACCCGCGCCTGATTCTTTTGTAAATAATGCGCCTGCAAAAAGCGCAATGTGCCAGAAAGCGTCCTGCCATTTTAAGGATTCCCAAAAGCGTATGAACTTTATCATGGATCCGAATACAAATATTGCCAGCAATGTGTCGTTTCTTCCCGGTATCCATGCCGCTGTCTGGGCCAGCACAGGATGCGCGGCAAAAATCAGGCCGCAGGAAAAAGACAGGCCCCTGGAATATCCCATCACAATCAGCAGCCGGAAAAAAAAACACGCGCTGAGTATAAGGAAAAGGATGTTGAAAAAGTGGTACGCGGCCGGCCCTGTCGCTCCTGTCAGCACATTCAGCATAAAGGAGACATCCAGCAGCGGCCTGTAGTATTCGCTTTCATGCGCTATAAAAGCGCTGGTTTTGAATATTTCAAAAAGGTTGCCGGTATTGCTGTAAAAGGCATGGTTGCTTATCACGAAAACGTCGTCGTCAAAATAGGTCAGGCCAAAACCCAGTGTCTGCGCGTAAAGTATAAGGCACACCAGCGCTATCCAAAGGTACGGCCGCCAGGAACGCAGAAACTCCGCCTCTTTTTGTTTTTTTTCAGGATGTATGTCGGCCATATTTATTTACCCGCCTTAATTTTACCCTTTATTGTAAAGACGCCCCTAAGGGGCGTCTCGTTCTTAGACAGGCCTGGGGCCTGTCTCTACATTTTAATTCCTAAAAATCCTGCTTTAAATCCAAAATTACCAAATGGACTATTACGGGTGGAACACCTGTATCCTGTCATTTCCCGTGTCCGCGACATACACGTTCCCGCTGGTATCGACTGCTACCCCTGCAGGATTGTCAAACTGGCCGTTGTTGCTTCCGGCGCTGCCCCACTGTAAAATATAGTTACCGTCGCTGTCTGTTTTTTGTATCCTGTTATTCGCGGTATCCGCGATATACACGTTTCCGTAGCTGTCGGTTATTACTCCCCTGGGATAACTGAACTGCACGTTGCCGGTTCCTGCGGTTCCCCACTGCGACTGGTATATGCCTGTGCCGTCAAATCTTTGTATCCTGTTATTATTCATGTCTGCGACATATACGTATCCTGCGTAGTCCACGGCAATGCCTGTTGGATAACTGAACATCCCGATGCCGCTTCCGGGGTTTGGCTCTGAGCTGCCCCATTGCGTCGTATATGCGCCTATGGCGCCGAATTTCTGCACCCTGTTGTTGGCATAGTCGGTAACATACACATTTCCGCCGCTGTCCACTGCGACTCCATATGGATCAAAAAACTGGCCGTTGCCGGTTCCGGATCCTGTTCCCGTAGGAGCAGGGACTCCGCCCCATTGTGTCAAGTAATTGCCTGCATCGTCGAATTCCTGTATCCTGTTATTGCTCGCGTCCACCACATAGACATTGCCTGCGCTGTTCACTGCTATGCCTTCAGGCGCCGCAAAATTCCCGTTGCCTGTCCCTGAAGTTCCCCATTGTGTTATATACGTGCCTGAAGTGCTGAATTTCTGGACCCTGTTGTTGACCTGGTCCGCGACATAGACCCACCCGTTATTACTGTCTACTGCCAGGCACAGCGGGCTGGAAAACTGCCCGTTGCCGGCTCCCGCGCCTCCCCATGCAGTCACGAACATCGAGGTCATGGTCGCAGTTTCGTTTGGAGTTGATGTTATTGTCGGCGTTGATGTTATGGTGGGCGTTGCTGATGTTGTGCGCGTTATTGTCGCAGTCTGCGTAATCATCGCCGCGTAGGTCTGTGTGCTGTTCGGTGTGTTTGTGTCTGTCGCCGCAGGTGAAGCCGGCGAAGTTTTCTTTTTTGAGCATGTAACCGCAATCACAACAACGGCAAGAATCAAAAACACTGCAAGAATTTTTTTCATTTAAGCCCTCCGTTTTTAGCGTTTTTAAATATATTTACTTCCCGCTTAGTTCCTTAGATTTGTCTATCGCGTCCTGGTCCCCCATGGCTCCTGCCTTGTCCAGGTCGTCGATGGCGCCCTGTTTGTCGCCCAGCTTGTTTTTGGCGAGCCCGCGGTTATAGTAAGCTCCTGTGGCTTTCGGGTCTATGGCAATGACTTTTGTGTAGTCCTCGATTGCTCCCTTATAGTCGTCCATATCAAACCTCGCGGCCGCGCGGCTGGCATAAACCAGCACATCCGACGGGTCCAGCTCGATTGCCTTGGTATAGTCATCGGCCGCGGCTTTCTTGTCCCCGAGGTCATCCTTGACTTTTGCGCGGTTGGTGTAGGCCAGCTTGTTTTTCGGGTTAAGCTCTATGGACCTGTTGTAGTCCTTTATCGCGTCGTTGTATTGGCCCAGCTTGTTTTTCGCGACCCCGCGGTTGTTGTAGGCATAGGCATACATCGGGTCAATCTCTATTACTTTTGTGAAATCCTTTATCGCGGCCTCAAAGTCGCCCAGTTCTATTTCAGCGTTTCCCCGGTCACAGTACAAAAGCTTGTTGTTTTTATCCAGCATTATTGCCGTGTCATAATCCTTTTCAGCCTCGCTGTATTTTTTCTGCTGGTACTCGGCGTGTCCGCGGTTTTTGTATGCCTCTATAAACTTCGGGTCAAGTGTGATCGCCGTATTATAATCCTGTACCGCGTTATCAAACTGGTTCAGGTTCGCCTCGCTCAGCCCCCTGTTGTTGTACGCGTAGGCGTAATCCGGGCTCAGCTCTATCGCCCTGGACAGGTCATTGGTCGCGTTTATATAGTCGCCCGCCGCGTTTTCGGCAACCCCGCGGCCCGCGTATGCGTAAGTGTATTTCGGGTCCAGTTTTATTGCTTTGGTATAATCCCTGACCGCGCCCTTGTAGTCGCCTGCCTTGGCTTTATCATTGCCTGAGTTAAAATACTTTTCAGCCGCAGCTTTGTCAGCGGAATAAACAAGGATGCTGCAGCAGAACACAAAAATAATAGCAGTCAAAATTTTTTTCATAAAAATCACACCTCGATTGAAAAAGTGACAATTTGTAATTACCGGTTGTTTTAATTATACCCCCATTATTATCACCCTGTCAATAATGCTGTGTGGAGCCCCCACCTTTACAGGCAGTGCATCTTTAAAAAAATCTCGGCTCGGTTTTACCTCGACCAGTTTATTTTCATCCGTCTATAATATGCTCCCTCCCCGGAGCGCTATCAATCCCCGCCTCTGCCAGCGGGATTTTTCGCTGAGCGGGATCATAAAGGAAAAAAGTCAATATTTTATGCGTATGAAACATTGAATAAAATAATCGGAATCGGCAATATTAATCAAAATAAAGGAGGCCTCTATATGTCGACTATCTGGATTGGAAACATACATTTCGGCAATACCGATGTTCCGGTAAAGCTTTATCCCGCTGTCAGCCAGAATATCATCCAGTTTCACCTTTTACACAAGACTGACAGGGTCAAGCTGCGCCAGCAGATGATATGCGCGTTTGAAAAAACGCCGGTAAATCCGGAAGAGCAGGTAAAAGGGTTCCTTATGGATGAAAGGAAATACATACTCATAGACCCGGCTGAAATCGAGGAAACCGAACCCGAAGAGAGCCGCACGATAAAAGTCAGCGAATTCATAAAAACCGGCGGAATAGACCCTGTTTTCATGGAGCGGACGTATTATCTGGAGCCCGGCGAGTCATCTAAAAATTACAGTGCCCTTGCCGCAGCGCTTAAAGAAACTGATACTCAGGGAATATGCACATGGGTCATGAGAAAGCGCGCGTATTTCGGCGCCCTTGAGTCTACCGGCAAAGCGCTCCGCCTTGGTGTTTTAAGGTTTTCCGATGAAATAATACCGGCAAAAACGCTCGGGCTTGAGGAGTTCCCGCTGTCGGAAAAGGAACTGGATATAGGAAGCGAGCTCATAAACAGGCTGACCGTGGCTTTCCAGCCTGAAAAATACAAAAACGAGCATTATATTAAGCTGCAGGCCCTGATAGACAAAAAAATGCGCGGCGGAAAAATCACGCTTCTAAAACCAAGGCACGTCAAACCCACTGCGCCGGGCAGGCTTCTGGATGCCCTTGAAAAAAGCCTGAAAAAGGTGGCGTAAATGAAAACAAAAAAACCAAAAAGCAAACCGGTAAAAAAACAAAAAGCCGTCATGGAAACAGCGGTTTCGCAGGGCATATGGAGCGGCACGGTAAGCTTCAGCCTTGTGGCCATTCCGGTGCGTCTTGTCAGGGCAGTGGAGCCCGGCCGCGTGTCTTTCCATATGCTCCATAACAAGGACTACTCCCCTCTCAAGCGCAAAATGTTCTGCCCGGACGAGGAGAAAATAGTGGCTCCCGAAGAAATAATCAGGGGCTATGAAACCTCTCCCGGCAGTCATCTTGTAATAACCGATGAGGAGCTCGAGTCTGTTTCGCCGGACAGGAGCCGCACCATCGGGATAACCGAGTTCGTCGCAGTAAACGAAATAAACCCCGTATATTACGACCACCCGTATTTTCTCGTGCCTTTAAAAGGCGGCGAGAAATCATACTGCCTGCTTGCAGAGGCCCTGCAAAGGACAGGCAAAGCAGGTATTGCAAAGTTCGTGCTCGGCGAGCGCGAGTACCTTGTGGCTGTAAAAAGCAGGGACAGGGCGCTTGAGCTGTCCACCCTTCATTATGCCGATGAAATACTTTCAGATGAGGCCTTTGTCCCAAAAAGTGCAGAAGTAAAAGAGGATGAAAAAAACGTCATCAAGGCCGGCATCAAAAAAATGATGTCCGTGTTTGCCCCGGAAAAATATTCGGACCCGCGCAGGGAAAAACTCACCGAGCTCCTGAAAAAGAAAGCAAAAGAAAAGGCAGTTGAGGCGCCGGAGACCGGGGAAGATCCGGCAGAAGGCATGGAGGACCTTGTGGCAGCGCTTGAGGAGAGCATGCGCAAAATGAAAAAAAGCTGATGGGCGGGAAAACAGTCAGGGTAAACAACAGGGGTCTCGTATTATCCAACCTTGAAAAGGACCTCTACCCTTCCTATGGCTTCACAAAAGCAGGCATCCTGAAATACTACGGCAGCATGGCGCGCTTCATGCTTCCCCACCTTAAGGACCGGGCATTGACCCTGAAGCGTTTCCCGGACGGCGTGGAAAAGGATTATTTTTTCGAGAAGCGCTGCCCTGCATACCGGCCTGCATGGCTGAAAACAGCAGACGTCCCCTATGGCAGCCATAAGCATTTGACCGCCTGCCTTATAAACGACCTGGAATCACTTATCTGGGTGGAAAACCTGGCCTCCATTGAGCTGCACGTGCCGCTTGCCAGAGCCGCTTCCCCTCATACGCCGGACTCTGTAGTCTTTGACCTTGACCCCGGTGATAAAGCAGATGTACTTGACTGCGCCAGGGTGGCTCTTATATTAAAGGCCCTGCTTGCAGGCATGAAGCTTACGGGCCTTGTAAAGACTTCGGGCAAAAAAGGCCTGCATATGTACGTGCCCCTGAACTCGGGAAAAATAACATATGACGACACAAAAAAGTTTTCCAAAGCAGTTGCCGGCATCATGCAGAGAAACTATCCGGATCTTGTGACCGCTAAAATGGCGAAAGAATCCAGGAAAAACAGGGTATTTATTAACTGGTCGCAGAACGACGCTTCAAAGACCATGGTATGCGTATATTCCTTGCGCGCCGCTGAAAAACCTTTTGTCTCGTTCCCTCTTGCGTGGAAAGAGCTTGAAAAACTGCTGGAGCAAAACGACCCTGGAAAATTCCGGGTCACGTATTCCGAAGCACTTGCAAGGGCCGGAAAGAACGGCGATCTATTCAGTGAAATGCTGGGCAAAAAACAGAGGCTGCCATATTTATGAAGTTAAAACAACGCCGGACCGGCGCAGACCTGAAAGAATATAAACAAAAACGTAATTTAAGCGGTACTCCCGAGCCAAAACCGGGCCTTAAACATAATGGCACCGGTAAATACCCCGTCTTTGTCGTGCATAAGCACGCCGCCCGCCGGCTCCATTACGACCTCAGGCTCGAGATGCAGGGCGTCTTGAAAAGCTTTGCCGTGCCAAAGGGCCCGTCCCTTGACCCGTCTGTAAAAAGGCTTGCAATGATGGTCGAGGACCATCCATTTGATTACAGGGATTTTGAGGGCATTATACCAAAGGGCAATTACGGCGCAGGAAGCGTCATAATATGGGACAGGGGTTTTTACGGCTCCCCTTTTGCAAAAGAGCCGGAAGAAAACGAAAAATACCTTGTCGAGGGCCTGAAAAAAGGCGACTTGAAATTCGCGCTTGCAGGAAAAAAACTCAAGGGCGGCTTTGCTCTCGTTAAAACAAAATGGCAGGAAAACTCATGGCTGCTGATAAAAGAAAAAGACAAGTACGCCACTGCAAACGACATCCTCGGAAAAAACCGTTCCGTGGTTTCAGGCAGGACTCTTGAAGAAATCGCCGGAAAAAACCCGGATGGATCTCCTGCACAGGATGACCCCGGCCAAAATTTATCTGTAAATGAACTGGTAAAAACAGCGCCGCGCTCTGCCATGCCGCATAAAATAAGCCCTATGCTTGCGCAGTCGGTAAAAAAACCCTTCAATGATCCCGGCTGGATATTCGAGGTCAAGTGGGACGGATACCGGGCAATCGCGGAAATTACGGGAAAAAATGTCCTGCTTTATTCCCGCAACCGGCTGCCGCTCATGAAAAAATTTTCCCCGGTTGTTTCTTCCCTGAAAAAGCTCGGGTTCGAGGCTGTCCTTGACGGCGAAGTCATTGCCGTGGACAAACAGGGCCTGCCAAACTTCCAGATGCTGCAGGACGCTGGCAAAACCGGCAATGCACGCCTTATATATTACGTCTTTGATATTTTATATTACAACGGCCGCAGCCTGACCGGCCTGCCCCTTATAAAAAGGAAAGAACTTTTAAAAGAAATCCTGCCTTCAGCAGGCAATATCAGGCCGTCCGGCTATGTGTTAAAAGACGGCGTTTCTTTTTTTAACGCAGCAAAAAGCAAAGGGCTCGAGGGCATAGTCGCCAAATACTCAAACAGCGCTTACCTGCAGGACAGCCGCAGTGAACACTGGCTCAAGATAAAAAACCGCGTTACACAGGACTGCGTTATTGCCGGGTTCACGCAGCCAAAGGGCTCAAGGAAATATTTCGGCAGCCTCGTGCTTGGCGCGTACGAGAAAGGAAAACTTGTTTATATAGGCCATTCGGGCGGAGGTTTCAGCGGCATGAATATCAGGGCAATTTACGATAAGCTCATGCCCCTCGCGCAAAAGAACAGCCCTTTTAACATAAAACCGGAAGGCGTGGAACTTATCACATGGGTAAAGCCGGAGTTGGTCTGCGAAGTTGATTTCACAGGATGGACAAAGGAAGGCATTATGCGGCAGCCCCTATTTTTAAGGCTGCGCAGCGACAAAGCAGCGCAGGAAGCAATAATAGAAAAGCCAAAAGAAAAAATTACAGGGCAGGAGGGAAAATAAATGAAAATCTACACAGGCACTAGCGGATACGGTTATAAGGAGTGGAAAGGAAATTTCTACCCGGAAAAAATCTCTGCCGCAAAAATGCTCGGTTTTTATTCAGGCAGGCTCGAAACAGTGGAGATAAACAATACTTTTTACCGCATGCCCACGGCAACCGTGGTCAGGTCGTGGGCGGGCCAGGTGCCGGAGGGCTTTGTATTCGCCATCAAGGCGCCGCAGATGATAACCCATATAAAACGCCTTCAAAACGTGCGCGGGGAGACAAGGTATTTACTGGGAGCTGTTTCGGTGCTCGGGCATAAGCTCGGCTGCGTGCTTTTCCAGTTCCCTGCCGGATTCCGCCAGGACCTGAAACTTCTGGAGGATTTCCTGGGCCTTATACCGCCGAAAATCCCGTGCGCGTTTGATTTCAGGAGCGCGTCATGGTTTAACAGCGGGACCTATGCGTTGCTGCGCAAAAAGAAATTTTGCCTTGCCGTGGAGGATACGGACGAGAAACCGGTGCAGGATATTGTCGGCACTTCAGCATGGGGATATTTCCGCCTGCGGCGGCAGGATTACAGCAGGGCAGAACTTTCGAAGTGGAAAAAAAGGATAATGTCGCAGGGCTGGGAAAAGGCGTTTGTATTTTTCAAGCACGAGGACGACGCCGCTGCCAGGGGCCCGCAGCTTGCCGTTGAATTCCGAGGGATGACCGCAGGACCGTACGCAGCGAAAACCATGCAATAATTACATGCTGCATCCTTTATTTGCTTTTTACCCCCTTTAATAAAGGGGAACATTGGGGATTTATCCGGCTTGTCTGTCAATTGGGGACTGAAAATTCTTAATCGGTAATTGCCTTACTCCTCTTCAATATTCTTTAGTTCCTCAGCCGCCGGCTGATGCCCCATGTCCGCGGCTTTTTTCAGGTCCTCGAGCGCGCCCTGTTTGTCGCCTGAAGCATGCTTCGCGTTACCGCGCCTGTAATAAGCCTCGGCAAATTTTGGGTCCAGCTCAATTGCTTTTGTGTAATCCTTTATTGCGCCCTTGTAATCGGCCAGGGAAAACTTGATGTTCCCTCGTTTGTTATAGGGCACCGGGTTGTCCGGGTTCAGCTCTATTTCCCTGTTTATCTCGCCTGCGTTCTGCCTTTTCATTTGATTTGTCCTTATATGCCGGATGATATTCTTTCAGAAAATATACCCTTTTTAAGCGGCATATTCAATATTTTTTTGTGTTTCCCGGTTATTAATTTTTTATCGTATAGACAGGTCTGTGACTGATATTTTCTGTTTTTTCATGTAGAGACGCCTCTAAGAGGCATCTCGCTTTTAGACAGGCCCTGGGCCTGTCACTGCTATTATATGTTTCAAACTCCGGAATGCTGATGAAAAATAAGCCGTTTTCTTGATTTTTGTTCCGCTATGTGGTATACTTATATCAAGAAGGGAGATGATAAATATGAGCGGCATGGATAGAATCCCCAATACACCAAATCCTTATAACAGCAATTTCCTCCGCCTGCCCGGGCCACCCAAAAATCCCGGCTGGAAAACAAAATTTGGACATTATTTTGGCGCGGCTTTTTACGGAATTTGTACTGCCTATTTAATAGTTATGCTCTTTGTCTCAATCCCGTTATTGTATATAATTATCGGCGCGGCAGCAATCACGGCAATAATATTATTCTTAAAATACGTCGTTATCCCCTTTATAAATAAATTTGCGTGATTTCGTTTATTTTTCCAGGCCGTAATTGTATTAGGAATTATTCCATTTGGCATTTTATTCCCTTTAACAAAGGGGGTTTAATATTCCGGTGGAATATTAAACGTTGAGAGTCAAAAAATTTATAATAAGTATCTCTCAACAGGAACAATGGGGTTTTACCCCCAAATCCCAAATTCAAAATTACTAAATCGATTGTGTTCCGAGCCTTAATTCCAGTTCTTCAATCAGCGCGGCCTGTGCATCAATAATTTTTTCCTTTGCCTCGCTGGCGCTAAACCACTGCCCCCTGTCGACTTCCGGGAATTCCTGCATTTTTCCGGATTTCGGCGGCCATTCCATTTCAAAGGTGTTGCTTTTTACCGCGGCAGGGTCGATGTCGCCTGATGACGCCCATGCATAAACTATTTTCCCGTTTTTCTGTTTTACAGGCGACAGGGGTATGAGCCCTGCTCCGGCAAAATCCTGGCCCAGCTCCTCTTTGAATTCCCTTTTTGCCGCATCCAGCGGCTCTTCCCCTTCTGTAAACTCGCCCTTGGGTATGGACCAGATGCCAATGTCTTTTTTCGCCCAGAACGGCCCGCCCGGATGCACCAGGAAGACCTCTAAAATTTTATTTGTAAACCTGTACAGTAGTATTCCCGCGCTTTTCTTGGCCATATCAGTCTCCTATTTTCTTGGGCTTTTCAGTGAAGCTCCCCCGACTTTGTCGGGGGCTTCAAAAACTTCCCCTTCCCCCTCGATGGGGGAAGGTCGGGATGGGGGTGAAGTAGCAGCTGATACTGTGTCACTTCACCGACGCCAGATTACAAAAAATTTATTATTCCTTATTTCGTATCTATCTTTCAACTTAAAGTATAGTTGTTGCCGCTACTTCACCCTCTCCTTTGTCCTCTCCCGTCGAGGGAGAGGAGACCACCAACTTTGTTGGTGGTCAACAAGGTGTGGGGTTTGCAACCCCACGCCCACCACCGACTAAAGTCGGTGGATTCGCGGACATTGAAAATTTATTAGTTTAAGGTATCCCGTAGCATCTGCTTTAGTGTTGTTTTGCCTTTAGTGGTTTTAAAATATGCTTCACGCCTAAGCGCGTCTTTTTTAGCCCTATGCCCCTCAAAATATATGAGTTCGACAGGCAGTCGCTTACTTGTTGATATATCTTTATCCTGTTGATGCTCCTTTAACCTGCGTTCAAGGTCACTTGTGAAACCAATATAAAACTTGTTGTCTTTTTGACTTAAGAGAATATAAACATAATAAAAACCTTTCATATTTACCTCTTTCATTATCCCAAACCATGTACCACTCTTTTCATTCGGGTACATGGCCATGAACCTGAGCATAAGTGAATGGTTCATGGTTACTGAATCGAATTTATCACTCGTAATGCGTCCACATCCTGATTATCTTGACTGTCTTTTCGTTTTTTAATATTTGGTAAACCAGCCTGTGCTTCATGTTTATGCGCCGCGAATACGCGCCTGCCAGCTCAGCGTCGAGTTTCTCAAAATGCGGTGGGTTCTGGTACGGGTCCTGCTCCAGTATTTTTATTATTTGCATGGCCCTGTCTTTCAGCCCCGCGTCAGACAGCTTTTTCGCGTCCTGCTGCGCCTGCCTCGTGTAGACAATGCTCCACTTCAGCACTTGATGCTCCTGCTGCAGCTTTTCAAAGGCGTCTTCAGCCCTTTTACTATGGATTCTTTCATGCCCGGGATGGAAAGCAGGTATGCCTTTTCCTGCATTGCTGAAAAATCCTTTTCTGAAACCAGTACAGCCCTGTTTTTCTTCCCTGTTATCTGTATCGGCTTATGCGAGTATGCCGCCCTGTCAACCAGTTTTTCAAGGTTTGCCTTAGCTTTTGTTACCGTAATCTTTTTCATGCTTCACTCCGTTTCGATTTGGCATTTGGAATTTGGCATTGCAAATTATTTTTTATTGAACATTGAACTTTGAGCCTTTACCTTTGAACTTGCTCTCCGTCCTTCCGCTCTTCTGATCCTCTATCTTTCAGGTCGTTGCCAACCTTCCATTCCTCCACCCCTCTAATCTTCCGCTCTTCTGCCCTTGCTGAATCGAATTATTGGATTTTTTCCATCGCCTTTTCAACCTCGGCCCTGCCATAACCCAGTTTTTCGGCATTATTCAGGTCAATAACCGCGCCTTGTTTGTCGCCCAGGCTGATCTCAGAAAGCCCGCGGAAGTAATAAGCCTCCGCGTCCTTCGGGTTTATCGCGATTGCCTTGTTATAATCTTTTTTTGCGTCATCATGCTTTCCCATGGCATCTTTGGCTATTCCGCGTTTGACATAAGCATTAAAAAAATTCGGGTAAAACCATATCGCTTCCGTATAATCCTCAATCGCGCCTTTGTAGTCGCGCAGGCCGGCTTTTGCCCGCCCGCGGCCGTAGTAAGTAAAAGAGTCGTTCGGGGCAAGCTCTATCGACGCGTCATAATCCCTGACCGCGCCTTTATGGTCGCCCGACTTATCCCTGGCTGCCCCGCGCCAGGCATATGCCCCGGCGCTCTTGGGGTCAAGCTTTATTATTTTGTCAAAGCACTTTATTGCCTCGTCGTATTTTTCCTCGTCAAACGCGGCCTTGCCGTCTGAAAAATATTTATCCTCCTCGCTGCTGCCGGCAAAGGCAAAAACGCCGGAACAGAGCAAAAAGATTATTACAGGTAAAATTTTTTTCATGCTTCACTCCGTTTCGATTTGGCATTTGGAATTTGTCATTGCAAATTATTTTTTATTGATCTTTGGCCCTTGAGCCTTCTTTACGCCCCAGCCTTTGCCATTCCTCCGCTCCTCCGCTTTTCTCGTCTTTGCCAACCATCCAATCGTCCATTCCTCCAACCCTCCGCTCTTCTGCCCTTGCCATTCCTCCGCTCCTCCATTCTTCCTTTCCTCCGCTCACTGCCCTTCATACTCTATGCTGTCTATATATATGAGGCTGTCGCCTGCCTTTATGTCCTTATTGCCCGTCACCAGCACCCGCACAGTATGCGCGCCGGGCGCGAGACCGTACGCCTGGAACAGCGCCGCCCTGTAAATATTTTTATCATTATAGCAGTTTATTGTCCACTGCTTTACATTATCTACATACACATCGGCCATGCCGCAGTTTTGGGCCATCCTGCCCGAGATGATTATGCCTGTGCCCGTGAAGCTGAAATTCATTTCAGCGCCTGCTTTGCTGCTCTTGTGCGCGCCGCGGCGATAATCCATCCAGCTGCCGTCTTCCTCGGCCCATTCCCCGCTGTATTTGATTGACGCGTCCTTGTCGTCGACTATCGCGCATATTGCCGGCGTGTCTTTGCCTGTCTTCTCAACCTTCAGGTTCTTGAAAAGCACTTCGCTGTACCCGCTTCCCAGCGCCGCCTGTCCGTAACCAAAGGTTTTGTCCTGCACAGACGCAGTCTGTGTATTGTCTATATATGCCGTTATTGAATTTCCGTCCATGCAGATTTTTAAATTGTGCCATTTGCCCGGGTCAAAGCCGCCAAGCGTGCCTGAATCAAAATCCGTAATTATGCCGTAATCGTTTTTCCTGAAAACCCATGTCCCGTTTGCCGACAGTTTCAGCTGGTATCCTGACGGCGATGTGCCCGAATCCCTGTCATGCAATATCCCCCTTCCTGATATCAGCGCATAGCCGCTGCTGCCGATCATCACATCTGCGCTGAGCTGGTAGTTCGCCCACCTCATGTCTCCCATGACCGTATACGGGTCCCTCTTTGACTGCCTGCCCCACCACTCCACAGGCGGCACGGTTATAACCTGTTCCAGGCATTTCTTTCCGTCAATGTCCGCCGCCTCAAACGCGCCTGCCTGGTCGTAAAAATATCCCGGCTGTTTGCCTGCTTCATATCCTGAAAAATCATCCGTATACGGCAAAGCCGGCGCAGTATCTTCCGGAATTTTCCCGGCAGGCCCGCCTTTATGCTGGCCCGTTGTTGTGGTCAGGGAATATATGGACTGCGCAGGTATTGATATGCTGAATTTCCCGTGCAAAGGCTTTATGTCTTTTTGCTTCACAAACTGCTGTTTCTGCGCAGTGCTCCACACATGCACCTTGCCGCCCGCCATCCCGGCTGAAACATCGAAATCATAATCCATCGCTTCATCGCTGTTGTTTATTATAATGACGCTGTAGTTGCCGCTGTCCGGGTCCTTGAGCGTGATGTAGTACGCGCCGCCAGCCGGGTTGCCGCAGGCGCTGTCCAGGAATTTCCATCCCGGCTTCGCGAACTGTGTAAACTGCGCGCACATCCACAGCGACGGGTGTATCGTGTAGTGGCCCGACCACGGCGTATTCGCGGTCAGGACTCCCTTGCCGTTGTATTTTATGCTGTCATACACGCAGTCGAGCCCGGGCTGGAACATAACCCTTGTCATTTTCCCGTCCACATATTGTTTCGCCATATTTTCCGCTACAAGCATAAGCCTTTTCCAGTCGTCGAGCATGGGCGTGTCGCTCTCGTCGTTAAAAAGCGGCAGGCCGCAGTCCTGCGCTGCCTTTGTGCTTTCCGTAGTGTAATGGCAGTTGATGGCAAAAAGTGATTTTTTTAAATCCGGGTCAGACTGCACCGCGTCCGCGATATCCCAGTTCAGGCCGTCCTGCGCCACAAGGCTTACGCCTGAATACCCTGCCGCGACAAGCGCGGGCTTGAGTATGTCCACGGCCCAGTCCCTGTTAAAGCTGCCCTCGTTCTCGTCAGGGCTGAGATAGGAAAGCGGGGTGTTGTTCTGCGCCATGGCTTTGGCATATCCGATATAATATTGTTTTTTCGCGTCGTCCGACAGCGACGCCCAAAAAGGTATGCCCCACCTGCCTGCCGCGAATTTTATTGCTGGGTTTATTTTTTTCGCCTCGCTGCATATCCGGAAATTCACTCCCCGTATTGTCACAGCGTCTGTCTCCAGCCGCTGATGGCTCGGCTCTGTGCCGCTTGAGGTATTGCTGTCCGAGCCTATTTCGTTTTTGATTATTGTGAACCCTGCCCCGAAATTTGGTTTGAACAAAAGGTCAAGTATGTCCTTTTGCTGCGCCAAAGGATAGTCAAAAAGCAGTTTCGAGGTGCCGCTGCTGTTTACCATGCCTATGCCGTCAAACACCCGGCCCTGCGCGTCGGCTTCGATTTTCACAACCGTAACCGCGTAAACCATGCGCGCGCACATAAAGGCAGTCAGAATAATAATTGCGATCATTAATGTTCTCATCTTCCACCTTGGGATCGTTTGTTTTGTCAATCCGTATTTCCATTTGGCATTATTCCATTTGGAATTTGGCATTGCAAATTATTTTTTATTGACCTTTGAGCCTTTACCTTTAAACTTGCTCTCCGTTCTTCCGCTCTTCTGATCCTCTATCTTTCAGGTCTTTGCCAACCATCCAATCTTCCAACCCTCTAACCCTCTGCTCTTCCGCCCTCCGTCCTTCCGCTCCTCTGATCCTCTATCTTTCAGGTCTTTGCCAAACTTCCATACCTCCAACCCTCTAATCTTCCGCTCTTCTGCCCTTCATACTCCTAACTATAATTTTTTCCCTTTTCTGATTAGTTCAACTGATTTTAAGAGTTGTTTTCTTATTTCTGCGGCAGTATCGGAAAGCAGTTTTGGGGCTTTCTCTATATTATTCTTCCGCAGGAAAGCGCTCCACAGAATTTGCCTGTCCGAGTTTTTATCGTAAATATCCTCTGAAAACAGCCTGTCATCCTTCGGTAACTGCGTATGCCTGCGTTCAAAAGTTTTTTTGACGGCTTTTGCGACTTCAGTTTTATCCAGTTTGAAGCTGCGGAATATAAGCCATAAATCATAAAAATCCTTCATCCTGCTGTTCAGGTCGCCGAGCCTGACCATGGCCTCAAATTTCTCGCTTACGACGGTTTCAGGCGGGTATACTTTCAGCCGCGGGGCCGGGAAGTCCAGAAGCACGGGGTAATCAATTTTTTCTGCGCCCGGATATATCACATCCCCGAAACCGAAATCCAGCTGGACCGGTATGCGTGTCCGCTCGATATACGCGGTGAGCTTTACCCTGACGCCGGAGTATTCGGCATCCTCCCTGGTCTTTGCGGCAGTTATCGTGCCCGCATCATACCGTATGCCGTCGTTTTTAACCGGAACCGAACATATTTTCCCGACCATACCAGCTATTTTTTCCGGGTCGTTGCCGTTTCTTGCGAGAAAATCAATGTCCAGGGTGGTCCTCCTGCCGGGCACATTCCGGACAAGAAAAAACAGCGCCCCTTTTAATGTTAATATTGCTTTAAACCGGCTTTTGCCCAGCCTGTAAAGCAGCCTTTCCATGGCAAAAAGTTTTAAGAGCTCGTCATAGGGTTTTCCTGTTGTGCCGGCAATATTGAAAAGGCGGGCCTTGACAGACGCCGCAATATCCATTGTTTGTTTTTTCACATTATTGCCTCAAGCAGCGGTTTGACTATGCTGTCCACCCGGCAAATTTTGGCATATTTCAGGATTTCAAGCGGCTTGACATTTTTTTCATTGACGGCGGTCTTGAGGGCGGACCTTGCCGTATCTATCCCTATACGGTTCCTGAATTTAAAACAATCGGCAATTGTTTTTGCGAGGCTGTAAATCCTGACTTTATGGCCTTCTATTGTATGCTCCTCAACCCCTGCTTCCCATTGTTTTGGGTCAAACCGGTAATATTTTACAGGCGGGGATTTTATTTTACCGGTCCACATTCCTTTTCTTACGGCAATATCGACCTGCCCCGGAATCTCGCCGGTCGCCTCATAAAACGAAAGCGCGGATATAAGGCATATTACGCCTTTTCCAGCCTGCAGCGCGGCCCGCACAAGATCCGATTTCACTCCTTTGGCATCGTTAAGGCAATATATCCCGCGCCCGATCTTTGCAATGCTGCCTTTTTTCTCGAGTGCCTTCAGGACATCCCTGTGGAAACCGGACTGCAGTATCCCGGTAAATTTGAGGATTCCGTTGTTTTTTTTAAAATATTCAATCAGGGCTTTTTGGTCTTTCATGCTTGCCTCCGTACAAAACCTCGTTAGTTATAAATAAGTATATATGTTTTGGACGGACGTGTCAAGCCGTATCTTCATTCGGCATTTTATCCCCCTTTAACAGAATGGCGTTTTACTCCCGGATCCATATTATGTACCCGGGATATCATTCCTTATGTCCCGGTTTGCCCGGAAGTTTTTTATCATCAACGATAAACCTGGAATTTTTCAGGAAAATAAACTCATATTCTTCTCCCGCGCGGAACCGGCCTGAAAAAGAATAAAAATACGCGTAGGTGCCGCCCTTATCGCCGTTAAGTTCTATGCTCTGGTAAAACGGCGCGCACCCATAAAGGGTTTCCGCGCCGGTTACTTTGCCTGTTATTGTTTCATAACCCTGCTTTCCGAAAACAACCGAAATTACGTCTTTATAAAACGGTATTGACCCCCATGCGGTAAAAACAGCTAATCCCAGGAGCAAAACGCGGACAAAAGGCCCCATTACCTTTCTTTTTACGGTGATTTCATGCTGTTGTTCTTTGGGGAAATCGCCTGTGTCCCCGGGCCCGGGATAACGCATCACGCCCCCGTAGGTAAATATGATAATTTCACCCGTCAGCGTTATAAAAACCGAGATCAGCCTCATGCATATTTTTTCCCAGCCCAGAATGAGGATTAATAAACTAACGGCCAAAACCGGAACAATAACATAAATCAAGCTCCACATTTTATTTATTTGTTTTTTCCGGCTCATAATTTTGCCTCCGCTAAAAAAACTCGATTCCGTCCACGCACAGCTCCACAGACTCATGCGGCTGTCCGAGCGTGCAGAACTGTATCTCCTTTATTGCTGCCAGCGCGTCCTTCATGTCCACCCTGCTCCCCCACCCCGGCTGCTGTGAAAGGTCGCAAAAGCGTATCTCGACCTGCGCCCATTCCCTGTCCGTATGGAAGTCATAGCCGAACTGGTTGTCCCCGTCCCCTGCGCTAAAATCCGGGTGCACTGACACGAGTTTTACCCTGTATTTTTTGTTGTCGCCCCTGTGCCAAAACCTTATGCCTGACTTGTCCCTGAGGTTAAAGGGTTTTCTTACATCCGAAGGGCTCAGGTAGTATCCCATGCCTATAAAGCCGTACTGGTATTGCGTGGTCACTTTTCCTTTCATGCACGCGAATTCGCCGCTTCCGTCATGCCCGGGTTTTGCCATTATAAAAGGCTTGCCCGGCTCAGGCGTGACCAGAGATGACCCGCCCGGCCCTGCGTCGTCGTACGTGTACCAAAAGCCGTTGTGCATAATTAAAATACCTCATTCTTATATGTATTTGAAAACTGATAATTGAAAAGTGAAGCTCCCCCGACTTTATCGGGGGCTTCAAAAACTTCCCCTTCCCCCTCGATGGGGGAAGGAGTGAATATTCCAGTAGAATATTCACTGATGAGAGTCAATAAAATTTATAATCAAGAACTTCTCGTCAGGAACGGGATTGGGGGTGAAGTAGCAGCTGATACTGTGTCACTTCACCGACGCCAGATTACAAAAAATTTATTATTCCTTATTTCGTATCTATCTTTCAACTTAAAGTATAGTTGTTGCCGCTACTTCACCCTCTCC
>Ga0335078_10001001_pt1 | contig 43034 bp, 43 predicted proteins | sample Lox_Sample_32_FD_206711 | JGI IMG/M metagenome (GOLD analysis project Ga0335078, IMG submission 206711) | Soil microbial communities from Loxahatchee National Wildlife Refuge, Florida, United States - Lox_Sample_3.2 | ecosystem: Environmental > Terrestrial > Soil > Wetlands | place: USA...
AAGTGACCAGCGACATGTCGAGGATGGTTTGAGCCCTCGCTGGCAGCGCGAGGGCCGTCGCTAGCACAGACGCGATTAGGATCTTCAGGAACATTGGGAATTCTCCGGGTCGTTGTTGAGATTTACTTTTTGGTTGAGCGATCCAGCGCAGTCATTATTTTCTCATTCGGGTTGGCAGCGCAAAACGTTCTCACATTAGCAATGTTTCGCTCGTAGGCTTGCATATTAATCCAGACATAGCCCTGTTTCTGGTTGTACCAGCCGCTCATCCATGCGGCGAAGTTGGCGGCATCGTCGGGCGCCATGGCCAAATATTGCGCGCAGGTCCACTGCGTCATGTCGATTTTAAGCTGGGCATGAGCAACCGACGGAGCTATTGCTCCAGCGATGGCCAAACCGAATGCCAAATTTTTCATTGCTGATCTCCTCCGGATTAAGGGCGTCGTAAGTTTTTGTTTCATTGCGCGGCTACTGGACTTATTTGGTGACGATTGCAGATCGCGGATCGGATGGCAGAAGCGCGGTCGGTGAAATGGAAAGCGTTGCCCATGCGTTCCAGCCGGCCGGCCGATTCTGTGCATCGAATTCCCAATACGCCTTCAGTCCAAGAAAAGCCTGTGTCGATCCAATCGGAAAGATGTACCCGATCTGTGGCCCGACGGCTAAGACACGCGCTTCGAAACAGCCGATGCGGTCGCCGGAACCGCTGTCGCAGCTAATCTGGTCATAGACGTATCCGACCGCTCCGACGAGAACCTGCTTGGTCACGAATTGTGAGGCTCCCCAGTCGACGTGCCAGTCGACGCCGCTTTGGTAATCGGTGCCCGGATTGAGCAGATTGTAGGTAAGGCCGGTGACCACGGAAAATTCGTGGCCGGCTTGCGGATCGAGGTAGGTGTAGCCCCCACCTCCGTCGATTGCGCCGTGGCCGATGCCCAGGTTCGCCAGGCTGGTCGGATCGTACATGCCTACAGGAATGTCGCCCGTTACGTACGTCTTCCAATTGTTCACGCCGCTGCCCCACCGCAGCGAGGCCATTGGATATAAATCTCCGTATCCCGACATCGAGTCGGCGATGGTACCCTCTCGCATGATAACGACCGAACCCGATCCCAACGTCAGTGAGCCATTGACCGCCGCATTTTGGACACCGACAAGCCCCGTAACGCCAAGGGCAAACTGTCCTCCAAAAACTGGCGTCGCGAACACGTAGCTCGGATTGATAAAAACAACGTCGGCATTGGCGTTGAGATGCTCGGCTCCTTTCGTCCATTGTTGGACATTCGTCACCTAATCCCCACGCGGTTGGGTCATCTTGTCCAGGATTTGCTGGATGGTGAAGCTCGCCGCTTTCTGGCGCGGCGGATATTCCTTGAACGTCCCGAGGAACTGACCGACCAATGCCTGCGCCGGGACCAGCATGAATGCGTGATCGAGCTCCCAGTCGTAGTAGGTATTCGAGGTGATCGTCGCGCGCTCGAACGGATCTGTACGGAGGTTATAGATGTAGGGAACGCGCGGGTGTTCGAATTCCTTGATCCAGACCTCCAGAGTGCCCGGCGCCGATTGGACCGCGAACTGGAGTTTCCAATTATCGTAACGCAGGCCCATCAGGTCACCGTCATCGGAAAAGTAAAAATATTCGACGCGCGGACCCTTCGCTTCCTGGCCGGTGAGATAAGGCAGGAAGTTGTAACCATCGAGATGCACCTTGTAGGTCATGTCGCCAATTTTGTAGCCGGCGAGTAGCTTCTCTTTGATGTCCGGCATACCGCCAGCGGCCAGCAAGGTCGGTGTCCAATCGAGATGCGAAATAATCTCGTTTGATACGCTTCCAGGCTTGATCTTGCCCGGCCAACGGACCATCGCCGGAACGCGGAAGGCGCCTTCCCAGTTGGAATTCTTCTCGTTGCGGAACGGGGTCATGGCTCCGTCGGGCCAGGTGTTCATGTGCGGGCCGTTGTCGGTGCTGTAGAACACGATTGTATCGTTCGACAGACCGAGCTGATCGATCTTGTCCAAGACAGTGCCGACGTTCTTGTCGTGATCGATCATCACATCGTGATAAATGTCCTGCCAGCGACCAGCCTGCCCGACACTCGAAGACTTGGCGTGCGTGCGGAAGTGCATGTGGGTGAAGTTCACCCAGACGAAGAATGGCTTGTTGGCCTTGGCTTGGGTTTCGATGAAGTGTACGGCCCGGTCGGCGATGTCGTCGTCGATCGTCTCCATGCGCTTTCTGGTCAGCGGCCCGGTGTCTTCGATCTTCTGCTTTCCGACCCGGCCAAACCGCGGATCGACCGTGGGATCGTCGACATCCGTTGCAAGTGAGTGAATGACGCCGCGCGGTCCGAAGCGTTCGCGGAAGTTCGGAAAATCCTTCGGATTCGGATAATCCGGTAGTTCCGGCTCTTCCTCGGCGTTCAGATGATAGAGATTGCCGTAGAATTCGTCGAAGCCGTGCACCGTCGGCAGAAACTCGTTGCGATCGCCGAGATGGTTTTTGCCGAATTGGCCCGTGGCATAGCCGAGCGGCTTGAGCAATTCGGCGATCGTCGGGTCTTCTTTTTGTAGTCCTAGAGAAGCACCGGGCAGGCCCACCTTGGACATGCCGGTCCGAAACACACTCTGCCCGGTGATGAAGGCCGAACGGCCGGCCGTGCAGCTTTGTTCGCCGTAATAGTCGGTAAAGATCATTCCCTCCCGGGCGACGCGGTCGATATTCGGCGTGCGAAATCCCATCAAGCCGAGGGAATACGCGCTCACATCGGTTATTCCGATGTCGTCGCCCCAAATGATGACGATGTTCGGCCGTTTGCCTGACGAGGTCTGTGCCTGCGCAGTTTGAATCTTGGCTGCTGAACCAAGGGCCGATGCAGCGGCGAGAGTGGTCCCCGCGAGTAATATGTTGCGGCGATTGGGTGCACCGCCTTTGAAGTCTGCCTTCCGGGTGAAGTCTCTATTGGACATGTCCCTCTCCCACTTTGACGATGCGTTTTTTTCTTCCAAACGGTCGCGGAATCGCCCCCGGCGAACGCATCGGGATAGGCCTCCTATCGCAAGGCGATGGTCATGCCGGCGAGACCGAGCGATATCTGAAAACCGGCCTGCGCACCGTGGACGTTCAGCACAACACCCTTTTCATTCTGCAAGGTTGCGACCTGGGCGCCCCCAACGAACGTGGCACCGGCGCCTGCCGCGCCATAGGTGCCGGCGATGTCCAATGGGCTGCGCAAATTCGAGGCAGTGCCGACCAGATCAACCGCGGCCACCCCGAGCGAACCGATTCCGATGCCGCCAATGCTCAGCCGATAGCGGTGGCCATGGTAGTAGAGGACGCCGTTGCCGCCACCGACTCCGACAATAAAGCCCACCTTGACGATGTGCAGACGCACGGTGCCGGTTTGCGCATGCGACGACGTCGATGCGGCCAGCAGTAACGGCAGGACAGTGACACATGCGGCACAGAATTTCATTGCGCGACTGAAGCTGAACATGATGGTCTCCTTTCACGGTCTTTTGACGCAGCGGAATCCGAGGTGGCTGGTGGACGTATCTACCGCCTCGGCATGGCGTGCTGCCGGGCGGTAGCGCCGGCAGTAGTTCGGTGCGCAGAGATGCGAGCCGCCTTTGATCACCTTGCGGGGGATTTTGATTTCGGGCTGACGCGGGTCGAAGCTGTCCTCTTCGCGCCCGCCGCGCGGATTTTGAGGAGTGCAGCACGACTTGTGTGCTTCGCCTTGGTGCTTGGGAGAGTACCAATCGCTGGTCCACTCCCACACATTGCCGATCATGTCGTGGACGCCATACCCGTTGGCCAGGAACGCCGTTACCGGTGAGGTGCGGTCGAAACCGTCGTCGCAGCGGTTTTCGTGCGGGAAATTTCCTTGCCAGGTGTTGGCGCGATGTTGCCCGCCTGGTGCGAGCTCGTCGCCCCAAGCAAACTCCGCGCCGTCTAATCCGCCGCGCGCGGCGAATTCCCACTCGGCTTCAGTCGGCAAGTCCTTGCCGGCCCATTCGGCGTATGCAAGCGCGTCTCCGTACGCCACGTGCACGACCGGGTGATTATCGAGATGGTTGATGTTGCTCTTAGGGCCGTATGGATGACGCCAGTCGGCGCCTTTTAGGAATTTCCACCACTCGCCCCAGTTTTTCAGGTCCACAGGGTGACCGGGTGGCGTGAACACAAGAGACCCGGCAAAGATCATGTGCGCCAGCGCGCCGGCATAATCTTTCGGATCGGGCGGGATTTCCGCGAACGTCTTGTGTCCGGTGGCGCGAACAAATTCCCTGAACTGCCGGTTTGTTACCGGCGTGCGGTCGATCCAAAAGCCGCTGACCGTGACGCGATGAGCCGGCGCTTCTTCTGGATAGTGCTTGTCCGATCCCATGCGGAAAGTCCCGCCCGGAATCCAAGCCATATTCGACTGTGCCGATTCGGAGATCGGCGACGCAACGACTTTCTCGTCCACGACTTCCCCCGGCCGGAGAGCCCTTTACACGATCGTCGTCAGTGCGCGGACCGTTTAAAAATAAGTCAGCTTATAGAATTTTTCCGCGTGCTATGCCGATTATGACGCGGATTGGAAGTCGCGGCTAGCGCGATAGCGGGGGAGAGCGGCGCCACCATCGCCTAAAATGGATAAAAAGTGCGTGACTGTGCTCACATTCTGAAATGTGTATCACAAGCGACCGATAACCGGGTTGCCGCCTCGCTTAGTGCTTTCTGCCGCAATGTCTAATCACTATGATTGCCGCGAGGGTGCCGGCGCTCATGCTGGTCGAGGTGGTGACGCGAAGGGGGTTGTTATGTCCAGACACAATAAATGGCGACGCTCATTACTGGCCGCGCTGGCCTGCTTCGTCGCAGCGATAACGCCAACGTTGGCTCAGACGACGTGGACGCAAGCGGGCACTCTGACGTGCAGACTCAATCCGAGTATCGGTTTTGTCCTCTTCGGCCATCAATCGATGGAGTGCAAATTCCAACCCGTCTCAGGACCGGTGCAGGGTTACGACGGTGCAATCAACACCGTCGGTATCGATCTGGGCGCAACCGCTGGAGGAGGATTCGCGTGGGCGGTTTTCGGGCCGGCAGCGGGACTCCCGATCGGCGCGCTGGCGGGAGAATATGTCGGTGCCTCTGCGGACGCTAGTTTTGGGCTTGGCGCTGGCGCCAACGTACTGGTCGGCGGCAGCGGGCGAAGTGTCACCCTGCAGCCGCTTTCGCTGGAAGGCTCTGTCGGACTTAACGTGGTCGGCGGCCTGTCGCAGTTGAAGTTGCGCCCCGCCCAACTCTAGCCGGTCAGAATTTAGCGTCTTCAGTTGACGGGTTGAGCCTCCGGAAATTTCCAGGCGCCGCTCAAAATTTCCTGCCGCGGACGATAGAGCCGCACGGTGTAGTTCCAGCCCGGCATTATCGGAAGGCAATTGGGGATTTTGCCGTCGCAACCGCCGAACTGGATGGCAATCGCTCCGTCGGCGGTTTTCTTGGCCGTGACGTTATTGAGGGTGTAGGCGTCGTAGGGATTCTTCTCGAAATAGCCGGCGGCGTTATAGACGCTCACCGACCAAAAGGCGTCGACCGGCACGTCCTTGACCCGGAGCTTATAGATCGTCGTGCCATCGTTTTTGGGCACTGCGAGGCCGAGATAAGTCGCATCCTTGTCCGGATTGCCGCCCCAGCCGGCGGCAGTGCCGATGAGGTGGCGGACCGGATCGACCTCATCCTTGGCGCCGAAGGCGTGGTCGAATCCGCCGGTGTGCTTGGCCAGCATCAGCAGAGCCTCACGGACTTCCTTGAGGCTGGCTTGGTCCCAATCCGGCAATTCGAGTTTGCCGCTATTGTCCTGATGAACCTTGATCGCATCCTGGAGCCGGTGAACCTCATCAAGGTCCTTGGGATCGTTTGGATCGACGAGGGTGCGGACCGCGATGACGACGTAACGGGTGCCGACATTGTCTTGCGTGAGCGTGTGCGGGGCGTGGTCATAGGCCACGAACGGCACGTAATGGTCTTCATTGATGATTTGCAGCGACATGAAGCGCTTGCCGGCATCCGGCAGACTCACGGTGACCGGCGCGGCCGCGAGATCGAAAACGCCAAACGAATAGAGCGTGTCGCGGTTCAAACGGATGACTGTTTGCTCGTCGATCGACGCTGGCTCACGGCGATGAACCATCCTGCCAAGGCCGCCGGCCGCTTTCGCGTTGACCGCAAGGTAGTGGTCGGTTTCGGCGCGCGCGAAATTGTCGACGGTGACCGGCACAGTATTTTGCGCGAAGGCGCCAGTCGACGCGGCCAGTGAAAACACGAACGCCAGGCTTGGCTTGATGCACATAACACCTGCTCCCTACGCCCTTCATCGCTTCTCGAACGGGTAGATCACCATCCAGTCCCGCTTCATGTCGACAATCGTCCATCCCTTCGCCTCGCCCTCATCCAGCGCCTTGTCGAGTCTGCCGACATTGGAGTCCCGGTCGTAGGCATATTCGCGTTCGGCGTCGGTGTGATGCACGAGGCCGGCGAAACGCGCGCCGGCGCCGGCCGTTGTCCATTGCAGCATCTGCAGGTCGCCGTCGGAATTGCCGAAGGCGAAGACCGGCCGGCGGCCGATGAAGCGTTCGATGCCCACGGGCTTGCCCGGTCCGTCGTCGATGAAGTCGATGTGCGGCAAATTGATCAGCGCCGGTCGCCCATCGCTGCTCATCTCGAATTTCAGGCCGCCGGTCGAGCCGACAACCTGCTCCGGCGGAATGCCGTAGATCTTTTCGGTCCAGGCGCGCATGAAATCGGCGCCGCCGCCGGAGACAATGAATGTCTTGAAGCCGTTGGTGCGCAGATAAGCGAGCAGTTCCAGCATCGGCTGATAGACCAGCTCGGCGTAGGGCCGGTTGAAGCGCGGATGACGGGCAACGGCCAGCCAGGCGAGCACGGTCTTGTCATATTCCTCCGGCGTAAGACCGGCTTGCGAAGCAGCGACGATTTCAAGAAGGCCCTTGCTGCCCGAGGTTGTCAGCGCCGCCATGTCGTTGTCGATCGCGGCTTTGAACGGCTGTTCCGTCTGCCACTCCGGATGCTGCGGCGCTATCGCGCGCACGCGGTCGAGCGCGAAGATGATCTGAAAGTAGATCGGCTTCTCAGTCCACAACGTGCCGTCGTTGTCGAATGTGGCGATACGCTGCGCAGGCGACACGAAATCCGCGCCGCCCGCCGCCGTCACCCGCCCGACGAAGTCGGTGATGGACTTTTTTGCCGCGCCGTTATTCCAGGAGGGCAGGGGGTCTGACTGCGCCCTTACCGGGCTCGTCCACCCGCAAGCCGCGGCGAAAATGACTGCTGCGGCTGCGAACCATTTGCGCACGGCAATATGACTCCACATGAGCGGCCGTTGAACAGGCCGCTCAGTTGTTGAACTTCCTCGCGTCCCGAGCCATCTCGAGGCAGGTGGCGAGATCGGTATAGCTGGCGTAGCCGCCCATTTCAGAGCCGATGCAGTTTGCTTTTTCGTCAGGCGTGTATCTCGCCCATCGCCGAATGAGCCTGCGGCGCACCGCCATCTCGCTCTGGACACATTGGCCGTAGCCGAGGGCAGGCCCGCCCCGTTCGCCGGGCGTCGCCGCTTGTTGCGCGATTCCGAGGCACACCGGTCTTACGTTCAAGTTTGGAAGACCGTCCGATTGTGCGATCGCCGCGCCGAAAGCCGAAAGCGAAAGCGCCGACGCGACGCAAGTGCTAATCAGGGTCGTGGTTTTCATGATCGCATGCCACCTTTCATTCAGCGCATGACTCGATTGTGGTTTCGCGAGATGCCTCACTCAACAGAGCACGGGCAAGACGCGCACCGGTTTTTGTTTTCGCTATTGCCCTTCGTGACTCTTGATGACCTCGTCGATCTTCTCTTTGATTGCCTGCAGATTGAACGACGCCGGCGACTGCATCGGCGGATAGTTGATTGCCGTCTGCGCCAGCGCTGCCACCTTTTGCTGGACGAGGACGAACCGCCAGAACTCACGTGCGTAGAAGTCATTACCGTATCCGAAAGAACCATTATTGGTGTTTTCCCCTCTGAGGGTAGGTGTTCGCTCGAAGGGATCTTGCCGCAGGTTAACGATGGACGGCATGCCGGTGGTTACTTTCTCGCCCGGCCAGCCATAAGGTTGCTGGAAAAACTGAAACTTGAAGTCGTCGATGCGAATGGCGCCAAGCTGCGCTTCACCGAAATAGAAAATTTCGTGCCGGGTCGAGGGGCCCTTGCCGGTTAGCAAATCCATCTGATTGTAGCCGTCGAGATGGTTTTTGTAGGTCCGGTCGCCGAGCTGCACGCCCTTGAGAAGCTGCTCGGTGATGTTCGGATTGCCGGCCGCGGCGGCGAGCGTCGGCAGCCAGTCGAGGCCGGAGAAGATGCCATTCTCGACCGAGCCGGACTTCACCTTGCCCGGCCAGCGGATCATGCACGGCACGCGGAAGCCGCCTTCGAACACGGTGCCCTTGGTCGCGCGAAACGGCGTCATGCCGCCGTCCGGCCAAGTGAAGACTTCGGCGCCGTTGTCGGTGGTGAAAATAACGATGGTATTGTCGGCGACGCCGATGTCGTCGAGGTGCTTGAGCAGGTCGCCGATATTATCGTCGAGCTGCTCCATGCCGGATTCTTCCAGTCCGTAATTACTCTCGTAGTTCATCTTCGCCTGGTACTTCTGCGCCAGGAAGGTGAACACATGCATGCGCGTGGTATTGTGCCAGATGAAGAACGGTTTGCCGGCTTGCTTGGCCTGATCCATGAAGCGCTTGGAGTTTTCGACCAGAACCTCGTCGAAGGTCTCCATGTCGTATTTGGCCTCGCGGCTTTTCTGCCAGAACTGGTGATCGGCGCTCATATCCTTGAAAGGCTTGAGCGGGCCTTCATCGACAATGCGCTGCTTGCCGACCTTGCCCCAGCGCGGCATCACCGTCTGATCGTCGGTGTCAGTCGCCCAGCAGTGCACCAGGTTGCGCGGGCCGTATTTGTCGATCCAGTCCTGCGGATAATCGAACCAGTACGGATCGGAAAGCGCGTCGAGGTGGTAGAGATAACCGAAGAATTCATCAAAGCCGTGTACCGTCGGGAGATATCTGTTCAGGTCGCCGAGGTGATTTTTCCCGAACTGTCCGGTGGCATAGCCGAGCGATTTAAGCACGGTGGCAATGGTTACGGCCTGATCGGGAATGCCGACTTCAGCGCCGGCCTGGCCGACGGTGGTCAGGCCGGTGCGCAGCGGTATCTGGCCGGTGATGAAATTGGCGCGTCCAGCGGTACAGCTTGCTTCCGCGTAGTAATCGGTAAAACGCATGCCTTCCGCCGCAAGCCGATCGAGGTTTGGCGTCTTGCCGGACATGATGCCTTGGTGATAGGCGCCGATGTTGAACCAGCCGACATCGTCGCCCATGATCACGAGGATGTTCGGTTGCTTGCCCGATGTAGTGGATTGCTGGGCTTGCGCGGCGGAGATCGATGCGGCCGATCTCAGCGCTGACGCGGCGGCAAGTGTCGTGCTTGCAAGCAGAATATTGCGGCGGCTGAGGTCGCCTTTGCGGTTATTTTCATTGACACTCATGACGCTCCTCCCGGTTTTGCGCGAATGACGCAGCGAAATCCGACGTGACTGGTCGAGGTGTCGATCGGCTGCGCGTGGCGCGCCGCCGGACGGTAACGGCGGCAATAATTCGGCGCGCAGAGGTGCGAGCCGCCTTTGAGCACCTTGCGCGGAATTTTGATATTCGGCTGGCGCGGATCGTAGCTTTCGTCTTCGCGCCCGCCGCGCGGATTTTGCGGCGCGCAGCACGGCGTTGCCGCCGGATCCGCATCGTGCACGGGCGACCACCAGTCCGCAGTCCATTCCCAGACGTCGCCGATCATGTCGTAGAGGCCGTAGCCGTTCGCGGGGAACGCAGTCACCGGCGACGTGCGTTCGTAGCGGTCGAACGCAAGATTTTGCTGCGGGAAATCGCCCTGCCAGGTGTTGGCCATGTGCTTGCCGCCCGGCATAAAGTCATTGCCCCAGGCGAACTCGGCGCCGTCGAGCCCGCCGCGTGCGGCAAACTCCCATTCCGCTTCGGTTGGCAAGTCCTTGGCGGCCCAAGCCGCGTAAGCCTCCGCATCGCGATAGGCGATGTGCACGACCGGATGGTCATCAAGCCCGCAGATCGAACTGCGCGGTCCATAGGGCCGCCGCCAATTCGCGCCGAATTTAAAACTCCACCACTTCGACCAATCGCGCAGATCGACCGGACCCTTCGGCGGTGTGAAGACGAGCGAGCCGGCTTTGAGCATATGCGGCAACGCGCCCGGATAATCGTTTGCCTTCGGTTTGATTTCGGCGACGGTGACGTGGCCGGTTTCGTTGACGAATTTGCGAAACTGTTTGTTGGTAACCGGCGTCCGATCGATCCAAAAATCGCTGACTGTTACAACATGTACCGGCGCCTCTTCCGGGTAATGGGCGCCTGAGCCCATGCGGAACGTCCCGCCGGGAACGAACACCGCGTCGCAAGACGCCTCGCGAACCACTGACACTGCCCACTCACCGGCGCTCACAGATTACCGGCAGCAAGCAAAGCACGTCGCCTAGTCGAAATGCGACGTTTCGGGCGACTTCCCGTCGAGAAAACTGGCGGTGGTGCTAACAAGTCCTCGACATAGAAAGTCGGGATGTCGGCAAAATGAAATTAATCTTCCAGATCGCAGGCGAGGCTGTTCGCCGGCCGCGGTCGGCAATTGGCCGTGTTGGCGGCCTTCGCTTCGCCGCGCCGATCCGGCATAATTTCCGCTTCCTTATCGAGCGGAGGTTTATCGTGACTTTGCCAGATTCAATCTCGGAACGGGCGCGGCAGGGCGCCCAGGTTCGCCGTGAAGTGCTCGGCGCCGCTTACGTCGATGCCGGCAAGCAGAAGGCGAACCCGTTCACCCAGCACTTCATCGAGTTCACGCAAGTGCAGTGCTGGGGCAACGTCTGGCTGCGCGAGGGTCTCTCGCGCAAGACGCGCAGCCAACTCAATGTTTGCATGCTGGCAGCCTTGGCGCGCTGGCACGAATTTGAGGTGCACATTCGCGGCGCCCTGAATAACGGCGTCACCGCCGACGAGATCGCCGAGATCTTACTGCACACGGCGGTCTATGCCGGCATTCCGATCGCGTCCGAAGGTTTTCGCCGCGCCGACGCGATCATCCGCGAGGTGAAGGAGCAGGCCAAGACCTGAGTTAGCTTTCTTCTGCCTCTCTTTTCTGGCCGTTCGCTGCCATTGGACGCGGGAACAACGCGCCGCGCTCTGGATTGTCCAAAATGGGAGCTCGTAAACACTTTCGGCCGGTTGCAAATGACGCGGCACGCAAAGTTGTCCGAATACACGCGCATCCGGCCGGCGGCTGGGGTTCAGCCAAATATGTGTTTCGCGGCGGCCACTATTCCTCGACTTCGTTTGCGCAGTGGCTCAGTCATTTGCCGTCGGAATTAGTGCAGGCCTATTTCAACTTCTCCGCTGACACGGTACTGGGAGTATCGCAACGCGACGCCAAGGTAGTGGGGGCGTGGGCTGCGTCCTCATTATGCTGGCCGATGGCGGCGGGAGGCATGAATGACGAAACGTGAGCGGTTCGTTACGCCGGTGACGTGCCCCGAATGCGCATTAAACGGCTGGGCGACTTGGGGAGAGCACGGAGATTTGCAAACGATCGTCAAAGGCCTGTCAGACGGTTTCAGGACCAGCCCCGGCGGGGAGATTTATTGTGCCGAGTGCGGCGTTAAGGCAAACAAGGGGAAAACCCTCAGCCGATCCGAAACGGAATCGGGCGGTCCGTCCAGCCATAAGGAAATTATTTTCCGCTGAGCGCATCGTTGATGCATTTCTTGAGCATTTTGTGCCGCTGGTACCAAGAGGTCTCATGATACTGCGCGTACTGCTTTACTTGGGCCTTACAGTCGGCTTTCGCCTTTTGCGATGCGGCATTATCGGCCTCGCCAGCTGAAGCTGCGGCCAGCGGCGCAAAGGCCATTCCACACGTCAGTAGCGTCGTTGCCACGCTCGTCATAAGCTTGCGCATATCATCCTCGCGGTTTGAGGGAGCCTGTTTGCATCAAACATATGACACTAAAACAACAAACAACTCCGATGTGCCGTAGGATAGTTTAAGGGATTTGGCTTGCGTCCTGTCAGTTACGCCACCCGATAGGGAATGGGCGACTACCGGCGTGACGCGAATATGCCGCTTAATTAACTATGCGCCTTCGCGCTCGTGCCGCCGGCGCGGATCATCAAAATACCGTGCGGGTCGACGGTGAGATGCTGCCCCGGAAAAACCACTGTGGTCGAGCCGAATTCCTCGATAACGGCCGGACCCTCCGACTGAAAATCCGCGTTCAGGCTCTCGCGCGCAAAGACCGGCGTGTCGCGGAATTTCCCATCGAAATACACCGGCCGGGTCACGGACTTTGGCGGCGCACCGGCTTTTGTAATCTCCGGAATGTGCGGCCGGTCGATCATGCCGATGGCGGAGACGCAGAAGTTCACCAGCTCCACTTTCTGCTGGCCGGCATAATTGTAGCCGAAGTTTTTTTTGTGCGCGGCATGGAAGGCGTCGGTAAGGCCCGAGATGAATGGCGCGACAATGTCGCCCGACGGCGCCGGCACCCGCACCTCCATGGATTGCCCGGCGTAGCGCACATCGGCTTCGCGCACGAGCGCGATCTTTTCCGGCGCGATGCCGTCTTTCTCGAGCGTGGCGGTGGCGTCGCGTTCCAGCGACGCATAGATTGCTGCGAGCGCGGCCATATCAATCGCGTCCTCGTGCATCACTTTGGTGACGATGTGATCGTTGCGCCAATCGACGGCAAGGAGGCCGAACGCGGATAGGTTGCCCGGGTTCGGCGGCACAATGGTCGTCTTCATGCCCATCAATTCCATCACCGCGGCGGACTGTGCCGGGCCGGAGCCGCCGAACGACAAAAGCGCGAACCCCGCCGGATCGATGCCGCGCTGAATGGTCATCTGGCGTATGGCGTTGGCCTGGTCCCAATTGGCGATCTCGATAATGCCCTCGGCCAATTGCTCGGCATTGAGATTGCCAGGAAGTTGCGCCGCCAGCATTTCGAGGCCTTTGCGCGCGCGGTCCACATTGAGTCGAATGCCACCGCCGATCAGAGCCGCCGGCAGGCGGCCGAGGACAAGGTTGGCGTCGGTGATGGTCGGCTCATTGCCGCCACTCGGATAGCACATGGGGCCGGGCTCGGCGCCGGCGCTCCGCGGTCCGACCTTCAACTGGCCGGTGCGGGTGCGGAAGGCGACCGAGCCGCCGCCGGTACCGATGGTCTTGATGTCGAGCATGGGGATGCGTACTGGAAAGCGGCCAACGCGCCCGCCGTTGGTGATTTTTGGTTTGGCCCCTTCGATCAGACACAAATCGGTCGAGGTGCCGCCGGCGTCGAGCGTCACGAGGTCGGGAAAGCCCGCAATGTCGGCAATTACCGCCGAACCGAGCGCACCGGCGGCGGGACCGGACAACGCCGTGGTGATCGGTTTGCGCATCACCTGATCGGGGCTGGCGACCCCGCCCGACGATTGCATCACCAAAAACGGTTTTTTGTTCAGCTGCGGACCAAGCTCGTCGCGGATGCGGTCGAGGTAGCGGCTCATATGTGGCTTGATGAATGCGTCGACCAGCGTGGTGACCGCGCGTTCGTATTCGCGGTATTCGGGCAGCACGTCGCAAGAGAGCGAGAGCGTGCATTCGGGATATTCCTCGCGCAGGATCGCCGCGGTTCGGCGTTCATGCGCCGGATTGGCGTAGGAGTGCAGGAGGCAGATGCCGACCGCGCGGATTCCGGCGTCGCGGAAGAATTTGGCGGCGGCGCGCACACTCGCTTCGTCGAGCGGGCGCAGCTCGTCGCCGAGAAAATTAAGCCGGCCGCCGGCCTCGCGCACATAGCGCAGCGGCACAATACGCTCGGGCTTTACCCAGAAATACGAGTTGCCGTAGCCCTCGGGCACCGCTTGGCGCGCGATCTCCAGAATGTGCCGGAAACCTTCGGTGACAATGAGCCCGAGGCTTTCGATCTCCCCCTGCAGTAATGCGTTGGTGGCGACCGTGGTGCCATGCGCGAGCACCGCGAGATCATCGACGCCGGCGCCCCATTGGGACAGGATGGCGTTGACACCGCGCACCAGTGCAATGGCCGGATTTTGCGGCGTCGATGAAACCTTGGTTACCCGCATAGCGCCCGAGGAATCGTCGACGCAGACGATGTCGGTAAAAGTGCCGCCGGTGTCGATGCCGATGCGGAGCGTCGGGCTATGCATAACTCAAAACCTGAACATCCAAAGTGGGCGAACGCGCTGCGCCGAGCCCACACGACTATTTGCCGAAAGCGATGGCGTTGTCCATCGCGGGCTTTTGCGCGCAAACGGCCCGCGCTAACATTCGCGGCGGTCCCGATCAGGTCGCGGCAACAAGCAAATAATGGGACGTAGGGGAGAGCGCATATGGCCGATTACGTCATCGTTGGCGCGGGCTCCGCGGGATGCGTGCTCGCGGCGCGATTGAGCGAGGACCCCGCCGCGCATGTGACCCTGATCGAGGCCGGCGGTCCCGATGATGCACCGGATATTCAGGTTCCGCTCGCCTGGCCGCTGATCCGTAAAAACCAATACGACTGGGACTACACCAGCGAGCCGGAGCCGGGTCTCGACGGCAGGTACGTCTATCTGCCGCGCGGAAAAACGCTCGGCGGTTCGAGCGCAATCAACGCGATGATCTATATTCGCGGCCACCGCGCCGACTATGACGGCTGGGCCGCCGGCGGCGCCAAGGGCTGGAGCTACAACGACGTCCTGCCTTACTTCCGCAAATCCGAATCCAATGCGCGGGGCGAGGATCAGTTTCACGGGCAGTTCGGGCCGCTGTCGGTGTCCGATCCACAGACCCGGCATCCGTTGACCGAGGCGTTTAAGCTCGCCGCGATCGAGGCCGGCCATCCGGTCAATCCGGATTTCAACGGCGCGACTCAAGACGGCGTCGGCTATTACCAGACGACTACGTGCAAAGGCCGCCGATGCAGTGCCGCGGCGGCGTATCTGCATCCGGCGAAGGAGCGGCCCAATCTGAAAGTGCTGACCGGGGCGCTGACCACGCGTATTCTGTTCGATGGCGCGTGAGGAAATTCGCGCCGACAAGGAAGTCATCGTCGCCGCCGGCGCCTATAATTCTCCGCAACTCCTGATGCTTTCCGGTATCGGGCCGGCTGCGGAGCTGGCGCCGCACCGCATTGCCGTCCGCCACGATCTGCCGGTCGGCTTTGGCCTGCAGGATCATCCGCTATTGATGATGAGCTACTTCACCGACACGCAGAGCCTGTTCACGCCGCCGACTGAGGAGGACGCGGCGTTGTGGGAAGCGGACGGCAGCGGACTCTTGAGCTCGAACGGCGGTGAGACCGGCGCATTTTTCCGCACCCGCGACGGACTCGATGCGCCTGATGTGCAGTTCCTCACCGCTGCGGTGATGCTGCACCAGCAAGCCGTCGGCGTGCCGACCGCGCACGCGCTGTCGTTCGGCTGCTGCGTGCTCAAGCCGAAGAGCTGCGGCAAGGTCACGCTGCGCTCCGCCGATCCGACGGCCAAGCCGCGCATCGTGCATAATTATTTGACCGAAGCCGACGACCGGCGCAGCATGATTGGTGGGGTGCGGCTTGGCCTCGACATCGCCGCTCAGCCGGCCATGCGCGCGCACGCCAAGGCGCCTTATCTCGCGCCGAGATCTGCGGCGGAAGACGACATCTGGGATTTCGTGCAGCGGCACGTGCAGTCGGTCTATCATCCGACCAGCACCTGCGCGATCGGTCCGGTCGTCGATAATGAGCTGCGCGTGCACGGAGTCGAGGGCTTGCGCGTTGCCGATGCCTCGGTGATGCCAAGCGTGGTGCGCGGCAATACCAACGCGCCGACGATCATGATCGCCGAGCGCGCGGCCGATCTCATCCGCGGCGTCGCGGACGGCGGCCGCTAGGGTTCGCGTTTCCGTGTCTTTCCTCACTTTTTACGGGGAGAGACAAGACGGTTGCGCCAGAGCTCGGGTGTCGGTGCGGAAACTGCGCTGTAGTACTCACGCTTCGCCGCACGTTTCGATCATAACGCTATCGATCGCCTCGCGGCCGGTCTTGCCGGCCCACACGACGAACTGGAATGCCGGATAAAAGCGTTCGCAGGTATCGAGCGCGCTCGAGAGCGCCACCTCGCACTGGCGGCCGGTGACGGCGACGCCGCCGCCGAGAATGAGGCCGTGGCGAAACATGACCACGCCGTTCTGCGTCCAGACGTCGAAATGTCCGATCCACAATTGCTCGTTGATGCCGGCAATCAATCGCTGCACTTCCGAGAGCCGCAGCTGCGGGACTTTCATTTCGAAGGCACAGGCGACGTGCAGGACCTCGATGTCTTCCATCCAGCTGAACGAAATCTGGTAATTGGTGCGCTTGCCGGTGACGACGAGCGCAATCTCGGACTCCGCCGAGCGCTCGAACGGCCAATTGTTGGCGGCCGCCATGCGCTCAACCACGTCAAGCGGATTACCGCATTGCTCCTCAAAACTTTTGATCAGCGGCATGCGGGCTCCCGCGCGAGGTCGTGCTGGTCAGTTGGCTGCAGCGCTTTGCTTCGAGTCGAACTGTGGCAGGGAGAACAGGGCGTACTGGTAGGCGGCATTGAGCTTCTTGGTTTCCGCCTCGGCGAGGTTCATGAATGCCTGCGCCATACCGTGCACCCGGTCCGGGTGGTTCCGTTTGATCAGCGTTTTGTAGGCTTCCTTGACTTCCTCGATGGTCGCGGAATGCGAAAGGCCCAGCACCTTGAACCAGCCGTCGCCCGCACCGTCGTCGCCTGCATCTGCCGGCGGAATTTCTCCGTCGGCCTTGAGTTGCTCAATCACCCGGCTGGGGTCGCCGTAGGCAAACTCCTTAAGCGCACAGAACTCAAACGAGTAGCGGCGGCGCAGATTCACCCACCGCAGCAGGAAAAACGCCGGTGCCGACGCGGCGGCAAGAATTGCAGCGGCCGCGTTGGCGTAGAAAATCCGCGCATCGAGCGGGTACCAAGTCAGCGGATTCCTGGCGCCGACGATCATCTCGTCGGCCCATGAGCTTTGCAATGCGACTATAAAGAGCGCGAGAACCAAAACATGGACGGCAAGCGCGCCGCCCAGAGCAAAGCGCCAGGACAGGACGCGAACAAGCATCCTCAGGCGCTGCAGCGGCCCGCGCTTGAGCCGAATGATGGTGTCCTGCAGGTAGCGGGCATGCGCGTCCACTGCTTCGAACTCGTCCGCGAGCTGGGGGGCGGGATGCGTTCGAGAATGAACGAGCGCTCGCCACCAGGGCTTTAACCCTTCGTCCTGATCGACGAGTTCCTTGCGGTGCCGCCACACCTTCTCGTATTCGGTCAGCGCGCGATTTAATTCGAGGGCCTCGTAATGCCGCAGCGAAAATTCAGGACGCAGCCGGCGTGCAGCCAACAACTGCCGCGTATAGCCCACCATGAACGCCGGCAGCGCCGCCCATAACGCGAGTAGCCCCGCGTTGAGAAGCGCAACTTGAAGCTCTTCGCTGACCCCCAGCCCGAGCATGGACGCAACTACGCCTGACCGAACGGTCTCAACCCCAGGCGGCTTAAAGCACCGCTCTAAAAATGCCGTTCGTTTGTAACGGCTAAATCCACTTCCTGTCGGAAAACGGGCCGCACATTGGCAAAAACCAGACAAACTCGCGCGGGTTTTGTCTTATTTCATCAACTCCAACGCGATGTCGACGAAGGTCAGCAAACGCCGGCACTGCCGGTCCTGCCCAAGCCTCGGCGCGAGCGCCCCGCTTCCAAAAACTTGTGCGAGTGCCGCGCATTGCGGCGTCAAACTAATTTGGTCAGTCGTCAGCAATCTTTCCGGGAACCGATTCAAACTTCGTCGCTTGTAAAACTCCAGTTCCCATGGGCGTTGGCAGCGACATCCGGTACGGCACCATCAGCCGGCTACCGGCCAAGGGCGCCAGCCATATTTCTATATCGCGCTGCGCCGCCAGATAGGTGATCAAAAAATGTTTGGGATCGTAACCCGCCACCGGGAAGAATTTTACCGAGCACACGACGACGGGGCCTTGGTAGCCGCCGTCCCTGACATTGTCGATGCGCTTGAAAGATAGCCGCAGGTTGTAGCGTGTATGGCCGTCGAATATCGGGATGGTCCGTTCACACGCTTCGGGCACGGCTGTTGCCCCGGAGCCCGGAACGCTGACGAGCAGCGCCGTCATCGGATCCACGACGCCCGTGCGGTTCGCGTCGCTGATTGGCACCTGGCTAGGGCCAGGGCTGGGCAGGGCCGTGACATATTCCTGGGCCTTGTTACCTCGAAATAAGATGCGCACCTCGTCGGACCATTTTCCGGCGATGAGCGTGAGCGCAAAATTCGACGCGACCGGTTCTCCTCCGGCGAGACGTCCGTGAGCCGAGACGTCGCCGTGTCCATCGGAAAAAAGCCGCAGTAGTCCGGAAATCGCCCCCTTCGCGGCCGTGGTGAACCGATTGTTGCGCAGCTCGACGGTCCACGAGATGTGGCCGATCGGAAGACCAAGGAGCGTCGCCGTGTAGTCGGCGTCAAGTTTCGCCTGCGCGGCAGCGAGACTTAACCCGCCGTCCAACAGCAGCACCGACAGCACCACCGTTAGCCGAATAGCAAAACCACTAACGCGTGAGGTCATCGGGCGAACCCCCCTCCGACGGCATCACATCTTGTCGGCAAGTAGTTAACGGTGCAAGCCGTCTCGCTCGGTTTCATCGCCGATTCACATGGCGCTGTTCTGGCGATTGACGTTATGTCTTGAGCTCAAAAACGATGTCCTGGGCGCCCTTCCACAGGGTGAGCTTGCCAAGCGCAGCCAAGTTTTCGTGCCCCTCCGTGATGGTGAGGAAATGATTGCCCGCGAGCTGGCCGACCTTTGAGGAAAAGTCGACCGCGCCATAGGCGAGCAAAATTTCGGTTTCGCTGATGCCGCCGGGATAGAGAATGATCTCGCCCGGCGCCGGATGGCTGGTGTGGTTTTCGTACGGTAAGCCGAAATCGAATTCGCCCAGTGGAATCCAGCAGCCTTCGCCGCTCCAGCGCACGTGAATGATCTGCTGCCGATAGGGCAAGAGCGTCTTGAACTTGGCGCAGGTCTTCGGCGCCAGCGCTTCTTCCATGCGCGCCTTGAATTCGTGCGGTCCCGCCTTGATGCGAAGCGTGGTCATTTGGATCCAATCCTGTCGAGAAAGCCCGCGAGAACGCGGGCGGCAAGGTCGATATCGTCGGGCGCGGCGAACTCGGCCGGATTGTGGCTGACGCCGTTGCGGCAGCGCACGAACAGCATCGCGAACGGAATAACCTTGTCGAACGCCATGGCGTCGTGGCCCGCGCCGCTTGGCAGCCGCCGCGGCGAAAGTCCCATTGCCTCGATCGCCGCCGCGAGCTCGCCGGAGAGTCGCGTGTCGCAAAGCGCGGCCGGTACTTCGTGTCCGACGGCGAGGCTCGCGGTGACGCCGCGACGTTGAGCGATGGCGGTGATCAGTTCTTTAATATCGTTCACCGCGCCGAGCCGCTCCTGATCGGCGGGACTGCGGATGTCGAGCGTGAATCGCGCGGCGCCGGGAATGGTGTTGGCCGCCGCTCCGGGCACGTCGAGCTTGCCGACGGTCGCCACGAGATTGGGACGGGCGCGCGCCCTGTTCTCCACTGCAAGCAGCATTTCGGCTGCCGCCGCGAGCGCGTCCTTACGCAGCGTCATGGGCACCGTGCCGGCGTGCCCGGCGACGCCGTCGACGTTCACCACGCCGCGGGTGACGCCATCGATGGCGGTAACGATACCGACCGGCAATCCCTCCTGCTCCAGCACCGGCCCTTGTTCGATGTGGACTTCGACGTAACCGAGCGCGTGCTCCGGCGACAGCGCTTCTTCCGACAGCCGGAGCGGATCGCAGCCGAAGGCGAGCAGCGCCTGGCGGCGCGAGACGCCGTCTTCGCCGACTTCGTCGAGCGATTTGGGATCGAAGCGCCCGGCGAGCGCTTTCGCCCCACTGAGCGTCGACGGAAAGCGCACGCCTTCTTCGTCCCCGAAGGCGATCACTTCGACCGCGAACGGATATCGCTTGCCCGCCTTGGCCGCAGCGCCGACGACCTCGATGGCTGTGATCACACCAAGCGCGCCATCGAAACGTCCGGCATCGCGGACGGTGTCGATATGCGAGCCGAGCATCAGCGTCGCCGGGCCGGGATTTTGCCCCCGATAGCGGCCGACCACGTTGCCGGTAGAATCGATCCGCGCCGCCATGCCGGCATCGCGCATCCACCGCGCCACCAGGTCGGCCGCTTTGCGGTGCGCCGTGCCGAGATAAACCCGGGTGAGCCGTTCTGGCTCGTCGCTAAGCGCGGCAAGCTCAACCAGCCGAGCCGCAATCTTTTCGCCGAGCGCGCCCTGGTCGGCTCCTGGCATGGCGTGCATCTGGGCCCCTGACAAGCGGGAGCTTTAATGGAGGCATCGGCCGGCTTGGTCAATTGTCATTCCGCGGGCGCGCACTTGAAGCTCGACCCAAGCCTCTGCCATGGTGGGCTGCCGGGCAAATCCGAGCTTTGTTAGATGTCAGCCTTCACTCACAACGATTACCCGCGCGACCTTGCCGGCTACGGGCGAAATCCGCCCGATCCACGCTGGCCCGGCGGCGCGCGTGTCGCGGTACAGTTCGTGATCAATTTCGAGGAGGGCGGCGAGAACGCCATCTTTCATGGCGACAAGGCTTCGGAGGCGTTCCTGACCGACGTGTTGGGCGCGCAGCCCTGGCCCGGCCTGCGCCATATGAACGTGGAATCGATGTTCGAATACGGCTCGCGTGCCGGCTTCTGGCGATTGTGGCGGCTGTTCACCGCCCGCAATCTGCCCGTAACGGTGTATGGCGTCGCTACCGCGCTCGCCCGCAATCCCCAGATCGTCGCCGCCATGCGCGAGGCCGGATGGGAAATCGCCAGCCACGGGCTCAGATGGATCGACTACAAGGATTTCTCCGAAGCCGACGAAGCCGCCCATATGCGCGAGACGATCCTGCTGCACACCGAGGTGACCGGAGAGCGGCCCTATGGCTGGTACACCGGACGGACCTCGCAACACACGCTCAAGCTCGTGCTCGCCGAGGGCGGCTTTCTTTATTCTTCCGATTCTTATGCCGACGATTTGCCGTATTGGGTGCAGGGACCACGGGGGCCGCACCTGATCATTCCCTATACGCTTGACGCCAACGACATGCGCTTCATCAACGCCCAGGGTTTTGCCAACAGCGATCAGTTCTTCGCTTATCTGCGCGATGCCTTCGACTTTCTCTACCGCGAAGGCGAGCGCGCGCCGAAGATGATGTCGGTGGGTTTGCACTGCCGGCTCGCCGGCCGGCCGGGCCGCGCGATGGGCCTCGAACGCTTTCTCGATCACATCGCCAAATTCGAGCGTGTGTGGATCACGACGCGCCTCGATATCGCTCATCACTGGTACCGCGAGCACCTCCCTGGCAGCAAAGGCGCGCATCCGGCGGCGGACTAGGAAATGTGCTCATAAGCGGGCAAGCTGAGTTTTTCCGCTTTGGACAGTCGCCCTCACACGCCCGAACCACCGCTTTTCACCCTAAGCGGTTATTCGCAAGCATGGCTCTCGACCCGCCATGCTTGTTAGACTTGCGCGGCGAAATCGGACCCGCGTGTGTAGCCGACGAGGTTGGTAGCTGCACCCTGTCAATGGGAGGCTTAACGTGAGCGATCCAAAGCCCATGATGAACTTGGCCGAAGTATCGACAAAACCAGGAGGAAATGGCGGTAAGTTTGAGTTTTCCCAATTTCGTGTTGGTCGGGCCATTGGCCTACAGAAGCTTGGCTGCGCCCTCTTTATCGTACCGCCAGGGAAGAGGGCCTTTCCATATCACGCGCATTCTCTCATGGAGGAAATGTATATTGTACTAGAGGGATCAGGCACGCTTCGCCAGGACGGCCAGGAACATCCAGTCCGGGAAGGCGATGTGATTGCTTCCCCCATTGGCAAAGCACATCAAATAATCAACACCTCTAACGAAACCCTCAAATATCTGGTGATTTCCAACAACGAGATTGCCGACGTCACACTGTACCCTGATTCCGGCAAGGTTGGCGCTATTTCAGCAGCGTTTGGAAAAACGCTCTGGCACTTTACACGACAGAGTTCAGCAACTGACTACTACGATGGAGAGGTCTAGTCCTCGATTTTGCTCGTGACGTAAGGGCCAGCTCGCTGCATGGAACAAATAAGTCTGGAAACCCTCAACGCGGCCGACCGCAAGACCTTCGTGGCCGCGATCGGCGAGGTCATGGAGCTCGCCCCGTGGGTGGCGGAGGAGACTTTCGCCAAGCGGCCATTTACTGGCGTCGCCGCGCTCTATCAGGCCATGACGGATGCGGTGCGCAACGCGCCGCCGCAGCGCCGGCAGGCGCTGATCAACGGCCATCCCGATCTCGCCGGCAAGGCTGTGCGCGAAGGTAAGCTAACCGCCGACTCGACCGCCGAGCAGGCGGCGGCCGGGCTGGACAAGCTCAGCGAACAGGAGTTCGCCGATTTCCACCGCCTCAACGACGCCTACCGCAAGAAATTCGCCATGCCGTTTATCATCTGCGTGCGCCGGCACGGCAAGCAATCGATCCTGCGCGAATTCGAGCGGCGGCTGGAGAACGACGCCGCGGCGGAGCAAAAAACCGCGCTCGACGAAATTTTTCGCATCGCGGCGCTCCGGCTCGACCAGCGGGTCAAGGGAAATGACCGCCTCAAGGTGCACGGGCATCTTTCGACCCACGTGCTCGACATCCATGCCGGTCATCCGGCGCAAGGTGTGGCCATCGAATTGTGCGAGGTCGTCGGCGCAGGTGCTGCGCGCGTCATCAAGCGCGCCGAGACCGATGCCGACGGCCGCACTGCCACGCCGCTCTTTACCGGCATGCCGATTCCGATCGCGAGCTATGAGCTGCGCTTTGCCGTGGCCGGATATTTTGCCCAAGCGCGTGCGCCGATGGCGGAGCCGCCGTTTCTCGATATCGTACCGGTGCGGTTTTCCATCGCCGAGCCCGAGGGCCGCTATCACGTGCCGCTTCTGGTCACGCCGTGGTCGTATTCGACTTACCGCGGGAGCTGAAAGTCTGTCTGCGGTTTGTTGTAAGCGAACAACAAGGAGGCGATGTTGGCTGCCGATCCCTATGAAGTCCTGGGGGTGAAAAAAGACGCTTCGCAGAGCGACATCCAAAAAGCCTATCGGGCGTTGGCGAAGAAGCTGCATCCGGACCTCAACCCCGGCAACAAGCAGGCCGAGGAGCGCTTCAAAGAGGTTTCCGCCGCGTACGATCTTCTCGGCGATGAAGATAAGCGCGGCCGCTACGATCGCGGCGAGATCGACGCCTCCGGCGCCGAGCGGCCACAGCAGCGGCAGTATTACCGCGATTTTGCCGACACCCACTCGCAATATTCGAGCGACGAAGGCTTTGCCGATTTTGCCACCGACGACATCCTTTCCCAGATTCTGCGCGGCCAGGGACGCGGCGCGGTCAATATGCGCGGCCCGGACCGGCACTATCAGCTCGAGCTCGATTTTCTCGACGCCATCAACGGCGAAACGCGGCACATCACCCTGCCGGACGGCTCCGCGCTTGACGTACGCATCCCCGCCGGAACGCGCGATGGACAGATCCTCCGGCTGCGCGGGAAGGGCGCGCCCGGGATCGGGAATGGCGGGCCGGGCGATGCGCTGATCGAGGTCACCGTGCGCCCGCATCGCGTTTTTTCCCGCGAAGGCGACGACATTCGCCTAGAGCTGCCGATTTCCCTGAACGAGGCCGTCCTCGGCGGCAAAGTGACAGTGCCGACGCCAACCGGTCCGGTCAGCATGACCGTGCCGAAGTGGTCGAACACCGGCACAATATTGCGTTTGAAAGGCAAGGGGGTTGTGCGCGCCGACGGGGGCAAAGGTGACGAATTGGTGGCGCTCAAGGTCGTATTGCCGGAGAAGCCCGATCCGCAGCTGGAGAATTTGGTCACGCAATGGGGCGGCGCCTACAATCCGCGCCAAGCCATGGAGGCTTAACATGGATGCGGAGACATTCGTTGTTCACGCCAAGATCAATGTGCAAATATTGGAGACGTGGGTCGAAGCGGGCTGGCTCATCCCCGGCAAGGTCGAGGGCCGCGTGCACTACTCGGACGTGGATCTTGCCCGCGCCCATCTCATCAGCGATCTGACCGGTCTTGGCGTCAATGAAGCCGGCGTGCCGATTGTGCTCGACCTCGTCGATCAGCTCCACGGGCTTCGCCGCGTGCTCCGTGATGTTTTGGCGGCGAAGAGCGGACAGCCGGAAAGTTAGCACGTGGCGATTCTCAGTAGAAAAAGCGGTCAATCAGCACGCTGATCCCGACGCCGGCCATGGCGGCGGCGATGCCGATGGAAACGGTCTCGAGTATGGTGCGTACCGGGTCGCGATTGGCGACGCGTGCGCGTCCGACGCCGAGCCCGATCAGCAAAGCGATCGTCATCGCCGCGGAAATAAATCTTGCCTGAAGGACCGGAAGGATCACGAACGGCACGATCGGGACCGCGGCGGCGAAAAAATCCGCAAACAGCATCCAGAGTGACTGCTCCACAGGATTGAGCGGCGCGTCCGCCGCGTTATCGAGAGCAAGCAATAATCCACCGACCGCCTCGGGGTCGTTTTGGACAGCGATCGTGAGTGCTTCCGATTGCTGCGGCGAGAGCCCGGCCTTCGCGAGGCGCGGCGGCAGTGACCTGACCGCGTCAGCCGCGGGAGACTGGAACAAACGACTCGACTTCGCCTTGTCCCGCGTCGTCTCGATGTCGAGATAGGCGCCCGCCATCATCGAGACGGCTGCGGCGACGGCGCCCGAGGCGCCGGCAATCAGCACAGTCTTGGGGTCGCTCGTGGTCGCGGCGACGCCGAAGATCAGGCCGAAGATGGACACGGTTCCATCTTCCATGCCGAACACGATCGTCCCGGCTGAATTGGCAAACGAACCGTGCAGCCGCCGCAAGATCAAGCCGAATTTCATGTCGTTCGCCCCTTTGCCGAGTGCGGGCCGGCGGGTGCCGGATTTCCCCGCTGCGCTCCTCGATGCTAATACGATAGCTCAAGCTGCCGGGCTTCGCCGAGTTCGGCTGGCGCCGGTCAGCCCAACTTCAGTGCTCGGCGCGGATCAAATAACCAGGAGAACGCCGGTGCATACCGCTCCACGTCCGTTGTCCGAAATTCTGCCCAAGGAAATGAATGAGCTGCGCGTGCGGCCGCTATTCACGCTGCTGCTGGCGGTCGATCCGCCGATCGCCGTCGGCAAGACGCCCGGCGTCGACAGACGCGTCGGGGTGATCACCGGCGGGCGTTTCGAGGGCGAACGGCTTAACGGCACGCTGTTTCCCGGCGGCGGCAGCGACTGGCAATCGATCCGGCCCGGGGACGGCGCCTGGCTGATCAACGTGCGCATTGTGCTCAAGACCAGCGACGGCGCCATTATCGGCATGCCCTATACCGGCATAAGGCAAGGGCCGAAGGAGGTGCTCGACCGCATCGCCCGCGGCGAGGTGGTCAAAGCCACCGACTACTATCTGCGCATCTCCGCCACGTTCGAAACCTCCTCGGAGAAATACGCTTGGCTCAACAACGTCATCGGCGTCGGCGTCGGCCACCGGCTGCCGGAAGGGCCGATCTACCAGATGTTCGAAGTGTTGTAGTTGGGCCGTAGCCCGCATGAGCGCAGCAACATGCGGGTTCTTTTGTTAAAGCCTAGACGCTGATCCCGGATTTCGCTTTGCTCATCCGGGCTACGAGTGCGAAAGAACGGGGGAGGATCATGTCCGGCTTGGCGCAAATGTTCGATCTCACTAACGGCGTCGTCGTTCTGCGCCTGATCTGCGGGCTATTTTTCATCCCGCACATTGTCGGCAAATTCACCGAGCCGGCGACGCTTAACTTCTTCAAGGCCGCCAAATTCGAGCCGCCGGCAACCTGGATGTACATTGCCGGCACAATCGAGACCTTCCTCACCATCGGGCTCGTTTTCAATATTTATACGCCCTATTTAGCTGCGGTCGCTGCGATCCATCTGTGCGTCGCCGGAGCCGCGACCTACAAGGTGACCAAGAAGTGGATCTGGGTGATCGGCGGCTTCGAATACTGCCTGTTCTGGGCGCTGGCGTGCGTCGCGCTTGCGGAGCTGACCTGGCCGAGCGGAGTTTGGCCGAGATAAACGTAGGGCGGATTAGCCGACGGGTCAGGCCCGAAGTGGCCGGCCCGATGACAGGCTTCGCGTAATCCGCCGTCGGGAGTGAGTACGAGCATGATCAAAGCAGGCATCGTCGGTTTGGGGTGGTGGGGCAAGACGCTCGTCGAGTCGGCGGAGAACAGCGACGCGATCCGTTTTGTCGCCGGCACAACGCGGACAGTGACGCCGGAAGTCGAGGCCTTTGCCAAGCAAAAAGGCTTGCGGCTGACCGCCGACTACCAGGCCATGCTCGCTCACGACATCGATGCGGTCGTGCTGGCAACGCCGCATTCCATGCATGCGACGCAAGTGATGGCCGCAGCGGCCGCGAAGAAGCACGTCTATTGCGAAAAGCCGTTCACACTGACCAAGCGCGAAGCCGAAGACGCCGTCGCTACGGTAAAAAAATCAGGCGTAACCCTCGCGGTCGGCTACAACCGCCGCTTTCATCCGGAAATGATCAAGCTTCGCGATATGATCCGCTCAGGCGAGCTCGGCACCATCCTGCACGTCGAAGCGACCATGACGTTTCCCAACGCGCTGTTCATCAATCCGGCGCATTGGCGCGCCGACAAGGCGGAGACGCCGCTCGGCGGTTTGATGCCCATGGGCGTGCACGCCATCGACGGCATGATCGATCTGTGCGGCCCGATCGACCACGCCTTCGCGCAGAGCTTTCGCCGCGCCGCCCCGATCGACGCCGACGACACGACTTCGATATTGGTGCGCATGAAGGAGGGGATGTCCGGCTATCTCGGTACCATGACCACGACCGGTCCCGGCTTCTCGTTCCAGGTTTTCGGCTCCAAAGGTTTTGTGCGGCTCGAAGGCCTCACCCATGTCGCCGGCGCCTCGTCGGAAGAACGGCGCATGCGTCTGTTCGGCGCCTGCAAGTTTCAGCCGGTGAAAGGCGAGGGCAAGGTGTGGCAGGCGGCCTCGCTCGACGTCACCCGCGCCGCGCTCGAGGCCTTCGCCAAAGCCGCGCAGGGCGGGCCGGCCTATCCCATCCCGTACGATCAGGTGATTGCCGGCGTCGCCGCGACCGAAGCCATCATCCGCTCCGCCGGCTCGGGCAAGGTGGAGAAGGTCGAGTGAATTTCGGCCCGTCACCCTGAGGTGCCGGCGTAGAGAGCCTCGAAGGGCGACGGCCCGGGCCGCGCATCCTTCGAGGGCCGCTTCGCTGCCGTCTCAGGATGACGGAATCATTTACAAACAGGAAGAAACAAAATGGATCTCGGCAACGGCCTCGGACACTTGACCTATTCCACGCTGGTGCATCCCGCCGACGACTGGCCGCAATTGTGGAACTCGCTCAATACTTATCTGCCGAAAGTCAAAGCGCGCTTTGCCGGCAACAAATCGTTCGGCGTGTGCATTCGTTTGTCGGCGAAAACCGCCGAGACGCTCGCCGCCAGTACCGCCGAGCGCAACAAGCTGAAGAAATTTCTCGAAGAAAACGACATGTACATCTACACCGCCAACGCCTTCGTCTACGGCCACTTCAAGGGCGACAAGGTGAAGGAGCAGGTGTACGAGCCCGATTGGCGCACCGAGGAGCGCACGCGTTACACCGTCAACGTCGCCGACATCCTCGCCGACGTGTGCCTCCCTGGCATCGCGCCGTCGATCCAGAGCGCGCCGCTCGGCTTTAAACCGCGCGCCGACAGCAACGAGGTGATTACAAGCTACACCGCCAATGTGCTGCGCGTAGTCGCCCACCTGATTGCGCTCGAAGCCAAAACCGGCCGCACCGTGCGGCTCGCGCTCGAACCCGAGCCATTCTGTTTTCTCGAAACCACCGACGAGACCATCGCCTATTTCCGCGATCATCTTTATTCGGGCGCAGCCGTGGAAAAGCTCGCCAAGCTCGCACACATCCCGATTGATGAGGCCAATGCGGCGCTGCGCCGGCATCTCGGCATTGTCTACGACATCTGCCATCAGGCGGTGGAGTACGAGGACATCGCGGCGTCGTTGCAGAAGCTGGTCGATGCCGGCGTTCCGGTGTTCAAGCTGCAGGAGGCCGCGGCGTTGCACATCCCGGAAGTAACGCAGGCCGCCGTCGACACGCTCAAGCGCTACGCCAAGACCATTTATCTGACGCAGACGCTGGAAAAGATGAACGGCAAGCTCACCAAATATCTTAACGTCGACGACGCCATTGCCGCGTTCGAGAAAGATCCAGGTCCGCGCGAGTGGCGCACCCACATTCACGTGCCGGTATTCCTCGAGGACCTCGGGCAATTCCGCACCACGCGCTTTGCCATCGCCGACGCGCTGCGCATGCACAAGGAGAAACCGCTCTCACGCCATCTCGAAGTCGAGACCTACACCTGGGATATGCTGCCGGAGAGCGCTAAATCGAACGACATCGTTGATTACATCTGCCGCGAACTCGACTGGGTGAAGGGGCAATTGGTGTAGGCATTCTTTGATCCTCCCCTTCAGGGGAGGGAAGGGTTCAGGAGAAGCCACAATGAAAGTCGGATTTATCGGGTTAGGCCGCATGGGTACGGCCATGGCGCGGCGGCTGATCGAGGGCGGCCACGAGGTCGGCGTCTATAACCGCACGCCAGAGAAGCTCAAGCCGCTGACCGAGCACGGCGCCAAGGCGCTGGCCTCGATCACAGCGGCGGCAACTTTCGGCGATGCCGTCTTCACCATGCTCACCGATGATGCGGCGGTCACCGAGGTGGTCGAGCAGTCCGGCGGCATCAGGGACTCGCTGCCAACAGGCGGCGTGCATATCTGCGCCGGCACCCACAGCATCGCCGGCATCAAAAAACTCAGCTCGGTGCATAAAGCGGCGGGTCAGGTGTTGATCGCGTCGCCGGTGCTCGGGCGTCCGGAGGTCGTCGCCGCCGGTCAGGCGGGCCTAGTGCTCGGCGGACCGAAGGACGCCATCGCCCGCTGTCGGGCCTTTTTCTCGGCGATCGCCGCACGCCAGATCGAGGCCGGCGAAGACCCGCTCGCGGCCACCGCCATCAAGATCGCCAACAATTTCGTGCTCGGCTGCGCGATCGAAGTCATGGGCGAAAGTTTTGCGCTCATCCGCAAATACGGCGTGGCGCCGGAAACGTTCTACGGCGTCATGACCGAAGGCGCGTTCGGCTGCTGGGCGTACAAGACCTACGGCAAGCTGATCATCGACGAAAAATATCTTCCCGCCGGCCAGCGCGCGGTGAACGGACTTAAAGATGCTAACCTCGCGCTCGCCGCCGGCGAAGCCGCGGGCGTGCCGCTGCCGTCGGGAAATGTTTGGCGCGACCGGCTGGTCGGCGCGGTCGCTCACGGCGAGGGCGAGCACGATTGGGCGGTGATGGCCAAGGATCAGGCGCGCGCCAGCGGGTTAGCGTAATCATCCCCCCGCGAAGTGAAACGGATCGGGGGAGTATGATCAAACAAACAGTAACTTGAAATCCTCGACAAACCGCTTCGTCGTCAGCGGCGGGCGCTTCACGATGTCCTCGATCGCCTTGGTGTTCTCGGTCGAGAAGCCGCCGGCGTTGCCGATGCGCGCAATCGCGACCGCGTGCGCAATGAGCCAGTCCGGCGCCCCCCGGCCCTTCATTGCTTCGCCCACCTGCTCTGGCGTGACGCCGACATAAGTGATTTTGCGGCCGAGTACGTCCGAGAACGCGTCGGCGACTTCGCCGAACGAGGTCATTGCGCCGGTGAACTCGTATTCCTTACCGAGATGCGGTGCCGGGTTGATCAAGATACGCGCGGCGACAGCGCCGGTATCGCGCACGTCGAGTAGCGCCAGCCGAAAATCCTTGGCGTAGGGCATCACGATTTTCGAATCGTTCTTGATGCCCGCGGCTTGTCCGAGCAGGTTCTGCATGAACAGACCCGGGCGCAAGATTACCCAGTTAAGCTTGCTCGCGCGCAGTTTCTCGTCGACCGCATGTTGGGTGCGGCCGGAGGGCGCGATCGAGTCCGGGCCGACGACGGCGCGGCCGGCGGAGAGCCGCACCAAAACTTCGACGCCGGCTTGCGCCGCCGCATCGATAGCGTTGCCGTTTTGCTCCGCGAGCTGCGGGTTGACGTTGGTGGTCACGAACAGCGCGTCAACCCCGGTAAACGCCTTCGCCAACGCCGCCTTGTCGGAAAGATCGGCGACTGCGATTTTCACGCCGTCGCCGAGCACCTCGCGCGCTTTTTCCGCGTTGCGCACAATCGCAATGGGGTCCTGCCCCAAGCTTTTGAGTTCTTTCACCACCGCCCGGCCGGTATTGCCGGTCGCACCGACTACCGCAATCATCGTTCCTCCCTTTCAGTCATTTTCACCCTAAACGATTGCCGCGAGTGACTCCCCTGCTTTTCAGCGCGGCGGCGGCTTCAATCCGTTGGTGATAACACGCGCGATCACCGACCAGTCTTCCTCGCGGTAGCCCTGCGCCAGCGCCTGCACCAGATGATCCTTGACGACGCCGGCCGCCGGCATCGTCAGATTCACTTTCTCGCCGGCGTCGATCGCGAGCTTGATGTCTTTTAAGCCGAGTGGCACTGCGAAGTTTGCCGGCTTGAACGTGTCCTGCTCAATGAGCCTGCCATAGGATTTGTAGAGCGGCGTTCCGAACAGCGTCGAGGTGATGAATTCGTAGAACGCGGATTTTTCAACGCCGTATTGCCCGGTGAGCGCAAAGGCTTCCGCCATGCCCTCGATATTGGTGAGCCCCATGAAGTTGACCGCAAGTTTCACCGCGATTGCGCGCTCAGGCTCGGCGCCGAACTCGAAGGTGCGCTGGCCGACCGCCTCGAACAGCGGCGCGCAGCGTTTGAGCGCGTCGGCCGGTCCGGCGGCGATGACGAACAATTTTCCCGCCGGCGCCATATCGACGGCGCGGCCGAGCACTGGCGCGGCACCGAAAGCGCGGCCGCGCTTTTATGCTCCGCTGTAAGCTTGCGGGCGCTGTCGATTCCCATAGTGGTGCATGACGCGTGTACCGCGGATTTGGGCAGGCGGTCGATGAGGCCGGAGTCCAGCAGCATGGCGTCTTCCGCCGCACCGTCGGCGACGCAAGTGATCAGCACGTCGACGTCGCCGATCTCCTGCGGCGATTTTGCCAGCGTCGCGCCGGCTTCGACCAGCGGTCGCGCTTTGTCGGGTGTGCGGTTGTAAACGCTCAGCCGATGGCCGCGCTTCCCGATATTGAGCGCCATCGGCGCGCCCATGATGCCCAGTCCGATGAAACCGACATGCATGACGCAACCTGTATCTGCCCACCCGATGTCTTGCAAACGCGCGCCAGGGCAGCATTCGAAGTGGGCCTACAATCCCGGTTTGCGCGGCTTTCGCCTTGCGCTAAGTGTCTTATACATGAGCCCGCCGTGAAATTCCGTCCGTCTGCGGCCACGCACCAAGAGTGAGGAACGTCCGATGAAATACAACCGCCCGCAAGCCACCGCCTCCTGGGGCACCATGGCCAAGGACTGGGAGAAGGGCATCGATTACGACCGCCTGCACAAGGAGCGCGTCAAGCGCGCCAAGGCGGCGATCCGTCATGCCGGCTTGGGCGCGGTGCTCGCCTTCAACTTCGACAACATCCGCTACATCACCGGCACCCATCTCGGCGAATGGGGCCGCGACAAGTTCATGCGCTATGCGCTCTGTCCGGTCGAAGGCGAGCCCATGCTGTGGGACCCGGCGCCGCCGGCGAAACGCATTTCCTCGCCGTGGATCGCCGATAATGTCGCCGCCCCGATTTCCACCATGCAGGGCGGACTGCCGCCGCAGCTGGGCGTGCAAAGCGACTTCGCTCGCCAGATCAAAAAGACATTGGTCAAGCTCGGCATCGACAAGGAGCCGCTCGGCATCGACATTATGGAATTGCCGATGCTGCGCGCGCTGGAGAAGGAAGGCATCGAAGTGGTCGACGGCCAGCAGGCCATGCTCGACGCCCGTGAAGTCAAGACCGCCGACGAGATCGAGCTGCTGAAACTGGCCTGCTCGATGGTCGATGCCACTTATGTCGACATCGCCCGCGCCATCCGGCCGGGCACGCGCGAGAACGAGCTCGTGGCCATTGCCAACGACCGGCTATTCCGGCTCGGCTCCGAGCGCGTCGAGTGCGTCAACTCGGTGTCGGGTCAGCGCGGCCGGCCGCACTCGCACACGTTCTCCGACCGCATCATCCAGCCGGGCGACATGGTGTTCCTCGACATCATGCATTCGTTCAACGGCTACCGCACCTGCTACTACCGCACCTTCATCTGCGGCGAGCCGAACAAACATCAGATCGACGCCTATGAGACCGCCTCGAAATGGATTTCTGCGTCGATCGATCTCATTCGTCCCGGCATCACGCCCGACCAGGTGGCGCAGGTGTGGCCGGACGCGCAGGAATTCGGCTATCGCGATGAGGCCGAAGCGTTCCTGCTGCAATACGGCCACGGCGTCGGCTTATCACTCTGGGAGCGGCCGATCATTTCCAAGCGCTACACCGGCCAGAACACGCCGCTCAAGGAAGGCATGGTGTTCGCGCTCGAAACCTGGAAAGGGGCCGAGGACGGTTCCGGTGCCGCCCGCATCGAGGAGGAAGTCGTCGTCACCAAGGACGGCTGCCAGATCATCACCAACTTCCCCTCGCACAAGCTCATCTCTTGCGGGCTCCCCGGCTGCGACGTGTTTTAGTTGTTAGCGAGACATAGAAAGACACCTCTCCCCGCATGCGGGGAGAGGTTGGATTGCGTAGCAATCCGGGTGAGGGGGCGCACCCGCGATTCTGAGCCAAGCCGGTATGCCCCCTCATCCCAACCTTCTCCCAGCACGCGGGGAGAGGGAGCCGTCAGGCGTGTGCGATTCATCATGCCGTTCGCGTTGGTGTTAATGTCCGCCCTCGCAACGTCGGCCCTCGCCGCCGACATGCGCGCCGGCGCGATCATGCAGGTGAAAGCGAATTCCATCTGGTTCGACGAGGCCGCCGATCTGACGCAATGGCAGAAGCTGAAGAAAGGCGGCGATGCGGCGGCGCTGGCCGCTTATGAGAAAGACAAGCTCGGCAGCAGAGATGCCTGGCAGTTCATTAATCCGCTGACGGTGAAAGTGCTCACCTATCGGCAGCGGACCAATCAGGTCGAAGTGGAAATGAAGACCAAAGGCCGCTTCGAAAGCTTGCACATGTTTCTCGACGCCGGCGCGCTCGCGCGTTAGGGTTTCGTGCAAACTATCGCCCGCGCATTTAATGCACCTCTCCCCGCCTGCGGGGAGAGGTCGGATTGCGAAGCAATCCGGGTGAGGGGGCGTTGCCGCTATTCTGAGCCCAGTTTGTGTGCCCCCTCATCCCGACCTTCTCCCCGCACACGGGGAGAAGGAGGCGGCAGGCCCGCGCCGAGACAATCAGCGTCCTTCGGACGCTCGCCCGACGACGGCATTTGCTTCGCGGATCGCGCGGCCTTCGTCGCCGAGGCGTTCCAACGCGTCGTTGGCGACTTTTGCCCAAAGCTCCTGCAGCGCCGGCGTCGTCGCCTTGTGGGTGTGTCGTTGGGCGTCGTTTGCTGTCCACGGCATTTTGCTGGCTCCTTTTGGTGCCGGTGAATTGCACTTCAGCATGACCGCCGGGTCAAGGCGGAGGTGACGAAGCGCCGTCACAAAGAACGTGTGCGCACCCCTGCGTTGCCAAACCCGCCGCGCGTTTCGCATAGTGCGCAATGCAGGAACCGGCCAACGGTCCGCGGCATGTGAGCGGGGAGGGCGCGCGTGATCTACGACTTCATCATCGTCGGCGCGGGATCGGCCGGTTGCGTGCTGGCAAGCCGGCTCTCCGAAAGCTCCTCCAGGCAAGTGCTGCTGATCGAAGCCGGGCGCGATACGCCGCCCGGCGAAGAGCCGTGGGACATCCGCGATGCCTATTACTCCTCGTATTTTCAGCCGGATTATTTCTGGCCCGCTTTGCAAGTCTACACGCGCAATGCCGCGGCCGGCGTGCCGCCTCGTTATTACGAGCAGGCGCGCGTCATCGGCGGCGGCTCGGCCATCAACGCCATGGTCGCGCTGCGCGGGCTTCCCGGCGATTATGACGAATGGGCGCAAATGGGTGCGCGCGGCTGGGGCTGGAGCGACGTGCTGCCTTATTTCCGCAAGCTCGAAAACGATCTCGACATGGACGGAGCGCTGCACGGCAAGGACGGCCCGGTCACTATCGGCCGCGTGCCGCGCAAGGATTGGCCGGGTTTTGCCCGCGCCATTGCCGATGCCGCTGCGGCGCGCGGCTTTCCTTACGTCGCCGACATGAATGGCGAAGTGCAAAACGGTTTTTGCTCGGTGCCGACCACGAGCACGCCGACGAGCCGCGCGTCGGCGGCGATGGCCTATCTCACGCCTGAAGTGCGGCGGCGGACGAACCTGCGCATCGTGCCGGACGCTTTCGTCGAAGCGATCTTGTTCGACGGGCGGCGAGCGACCGGCGTGCGTGTTCGGCGGGCCTCTGGCAGCGAAGACCTACACGGCGGCGAAATTATTCTCTCAGCCGGCGCGCTGCATTCGCCGGCGATTTTGCAGCGTTCAGGTATCGGCTCCGAAAAGCTTTTGGGCGATCTCGGCATTGCTGTCGTCGCCGATCGGCCAGGCGTCGGCGAAAATCTTCAAGATCATCCCTGCGTCTCCATCGGCTTTTATCTCCGTCCGCGTGCGCGCCAGCCGCGCACGCTTTATCGCGGCCAGATGCTCGGGCTGCGCTACGATTCCGGCGTGGAAAACTGTGCGCCGTCCGACATGTATTGGACGGTGCCGAACCGCATTTCCTGGCACCGCCTCGGCCGCGCGCTCGGCGCTTTGATCGTCTGCGTCTACAAGCCTTACTCGCGCGGCCGCCTGCAGATCGTCTCCACCGAGCCGCGCGCCGAGGCGCGGATCGAATTCAACCTTTTGTCGGACGCCCGCGATCTCGCGCGGCTGGTGCACGGCGTCGGCATGGCCCGCGCGCTCATCGCCCATCCGAGCGTGCGCGCTGCCGCCGCGGAGATTTTTCCGGCGCGCTACACGCCGCGCATCCGCGCGCTCAACCGGCGCTCCGCCTGGAACGGCGTGCTGGCGGCGGCGGGGTCGGTGCTGATGGAAAGCTCCGCCTCTTTGCGCAAATGGCTTCTGAAAAATTACGTCAGCCCGGGGCCGGACCTCGATACGCTGGTGGCCGACACCGAGCGGCTGCGCGACTGGGTGATCGCTGGCGCGATCCCGTTTTACCATCCCTCCGGCACGTGCCGAATGGGGGACGAAGCCGACCCGGCGGCCGTTGTCGACGAGCAATGCCGCGTCATCGGCGTCGAGGGCCTGCGCGTCGCCGACGCCTCGATCATGCCCTGCGTGCCGCGCGGCAACACCAATCTGCCGGTGATGATGATCGCCGAAAAATTGTCGGCGACGTTGCGGGCGGTGTGAATTCGCCGCGTCATGGGTCGTAAAACCGAAATTGTGCGGCGCGGCGCTGCGGCTTTCCTCTAAGCAATTATTAGGAAGTCCGGCGAATGATGCTCGGGCGCAGGCTGAAGGATTAGGCCATCCGGGGAACTTGAGCAGATGACGGCACATGCGTTCGAATTCAGTTCCGGCGTTGCCGCCAGCCGGCGCGACCGGGTCGCAGAGCTCGGCACTCGCCTTGCCGGCCGATGGAAGCTCGGCCTTTATGCCAAGCTTACGCGCTATGGTCTCCTTCGCGACCTTGCGCAAAACTTCGCCGCGCCGGCCGCGAAAATTCCGCTCACGGTGCGCCCGCTCGATGAGCGCGATCTGCCGGCGCTGTTTGGCCATGCCGCCAGCGCAACCGACCTGGCCGAGCGCCTGGAAGTGGCGTGGCGGCACGCCTTCATCGAAAAGGGCGCGCGCGGTGGTTTTGTCGCCATCGACGAGCGAAGCAACACGCCATGCTACGTGCAGTGGCTGTTTTCGGCGCGCGATAATGATTTCATCAAGAAACTCGGCGGTTTTCCGCCGCTTGCCGCCCCTGAAGCGCTCTTGGAAAATGCTTACACGCCGCCTGCCTATCGCGGACTTGGCGTCATGGCGGCGGCGATGGCGCGTATCGCCGAGCGCGCCGGCGATTTCGATGCCAAGAAAGTGCTGACGTTCGTCGCCACCGACAACGTCGCTTCGCTCAAGGGCTGCCAGCGTGCGGGCTTTCATCCGCACCTTCTGCACCACCGCACCCGGCTCGGCTTCGGTCTCTTCACGCGCGACCGGTTCGAGACGCTTGCCGAGAACGACCCGCGCCGCAGCCTGAAGTTTTAGGATTGCTGCTTCGCTTCACTCAAGACTTTTTAAGCGCGGCTGCCGGCTCGCAATAGCGGCTGCGCCACTCTATATTTGCGAAGAAATTATCCGCGGATTCTAAGAGACTGCGTCTTGCCACACACGCCCGTCACCATTCTCACCGGCTTTCTCGGCAGCGGCAAGACGACGCTGCTCAATCGCGCGATGCGCGCGCCGCAGATGGCGCATACCGCAGTCGTGATCAACGAATTCGGCGAAGTTCCGCTCGATCACATGCTTGCCGCGCAAAGCGACGACACGATCACGGTGCTCGAAAACGGCTGTCTGTGTTGCACCGTGTTCGGCGATCTCGTCACCACGTTGAACAACCTCTATCACCGGCGCGAGGATGGGGAGATTCCGCGTTTCGATCACGTGGTGATTGAAACGTCGGGCCTTGCCGATCCGGCGCCGCTAATCCAGGCCTTCCTGTCCGATCCGACGCTCGCCGGGCTTTACGGTATCGCCGCGGTGATCGCGACAGTTGACGCGATCAACGCCCCGCACACGCTTGATGAGCACATCGAGTCGGTGCGCCAAGTTGCGCTCGCCGACCAGATCTTTATCACCAAGCTTGATTTGCTCGATCCGGCAAAAGCGAAGGCCGAGGAGGAAGCGCTCGTGGCGCGGCTGCGCCGGCTCAATCCGGCGGCGAGGATTTCGCGCATCGACGTGCAATCATTTGATCTCGGCGCCGTCCTGCGCAGCGAGGCATTCGATCCCGCCGGCAAAACCGCCGACGTGCACGCCTGGCTCAATGCTTCAGCCTACGAGCAGCACGACGATCATGCCCAACATCGTCATCAGGACCATCACCATGACGGTGCGTACGATCATCATCACCTGCACGACCGCGACATCGCCTCGTTCTGCTTCATCCGCGATGATCCTATTCCGCGCGAAGCGCTGCGGCTTCTGCTCGACGCATTGCAGCAGAATCTGGGCCCCAACCTGTTACGGGTCAAAGGTGTGATCAACGTCGCGGAGGAGCCAGACCGGCCAGCAGTGATCCAGGGCGCGCAGCACCTGTTGCACAACCTCACCTTCCTCGAACGCTGGCCGGACGCTGATCGCAGAAGCAAGATCGTGTTCATCACCCAGGGCTTCGACCGCGCCGAAGTCGAGGATATGATCGCGCTGCTCGACCGGGTGGCGACGCGCACCGCCGCCGCGCGGGCGCGGGCGCAGGCAAATCAATAAGCGGGCGGTAAACGACCCGCATGCGGCGTGAGGACCAAAGGGGAGGGGCATGAGCAAAGCGTTTCCGCAGGACCGCTTGCAAAAGCGCAAGACGCTGCTTGCGGCTGTCGACGGCATCGCCGAAACGCTGCGCGCCTCCGGCGCCACGAGTGAAGAACTCGGCACGCTCGCGCCCGAAGCGGTCAAAGCGCTGCGCGAGGCCGGGATGTTCCGCCTGAAGCTCTGCGCCGAGATGGGCGGCGCCGAAGCCGATCCGGTCACCGAAATGCTGGTACTGGAAGGGCTCGCTTATAACGATCTCACCAGTGGCTGGTGCACCATGGTTGGCGCCACCGGTATCGCCTCGCTCGGCACGTTCCTCACCCGGAGCGGGCTCGATAAGGTCTTCGCCAACGGCCATATTCCGACCGCGTCGATTTCGTTCTTTCCGGCCGGCCGCGCAGCGCGCGACGGCAAGAATTTCCGCCTGAGCGGCCGGTGGCGCTTCAACAGCGGCATCCGCCATTCCGAATGGGTGGTCGGCGGCACCATCGTCGAAGGCTCGGAAGCCGAAAATGGCGGCCGGCCGATCGTCATGTTCTCGGCGTTTCCACAGCAGGACGCTACGCTCTATGACAATTGGGGCGGTGTCGTCGGTCTGCGCGGCACCGGCTCGTGCGACTGCTCCGTGGAAAATTATCCGCTGCCGGAGGATCAGACTTTCATCTGGGATCTGCTGCAGCCCGAGCCAAAGCGCGGTGGCGCGTCGTTTTTATTTCCGCCGTTCTCCTATGTCGCCAAGGAGCACGGCAGCGTCGCGATCGGCGCCGCCCGTCGCGCGCTCGACGAACTGATCAAGATCGCGACCACCACGCGCGGCACGTTTCGTTCGTCGCGGCTCGACGAACGGCAGATCGTGCATCGTTTCATTGGCGAGGCAGATCTGAAATTGCGGGCGGCGCGCGCGCTCCTGCATCAACGCTACGAGGAATTGTACGATATCGCGAGCACCGGCAAGATTCCCAATGGTGCCGCGGTTGCCGACGTGCGCGCCGCCGCGGTTTACGCAACCGACCTCGCCATCGAAACGGCGACTGCCGCATTTCATTTCGCCGGCAATACCGGACTGCATCACCCGCACGTCCTCGGCCGGCTCATTCGCGACCTCAATACTGCCGGACTGCATCAGGTGATGAGCGATACCGCTTATGAAAATCACGGCAAGTTCCGGCTCGGGCTTCCGGCCGATCCGCTTGCCTGAGCGCATGCGAATGGCGGACCAAGAATACGACTACATCATTGTCGGCGCGGGCTCTGCCGGTTGTGTGCTCGCGAATCGGCTGTCGGCAAAGCCGGAAATCAAGGTGCTGCTGCTCGAGGCCGGCGGTTCCGACCGCTCGCTTTTCGTGCGTATGCCCGGCGGCATCGCCAAGCTCGATAAGCCGCGGTTCGGCTGGCAGTACGAAACCGCGCCGCAGCCGGCAATGAACGGCCGGCGCATGTACCAGCCGCGCGGCAAGCTTCTCGGCGGATCGAGTTCGGTCAACGCTATGGTCTACATCCGCGGGCAGGCAGCCGACTACGACCATTGGCGTCAGCTCGGCAATGCCGGCTGGAGCTACGACCACGTGTTGCCGTTCTTCAAGCGCGCCGAGCATAACGAGCGTATCACCGACGCCTTTCACGGCAGCGACGGGCCGCTCAATGTGGCGGAGCGGCCGTACACCAATCCGCTCAGTGAGCTATTCGTCGAGGCGGCGCAGCAAGCCGGAATTCCGTTCAATCCCGACTTTAACGGCGCGAAGCAATATGGCTGCGGTCTCTTTCAGGTCACGCAGAAAAACGGTGAACGTTGCAGCGCCGCCACGGCCTATCTGCATCCCGCAGCCGAGCGGAAAAACCTCACTATCGTCACCAAGGCGCTGGCGACGCGCGTGATGATCGAGCGCGGCCGTGCCGTCGGCATCGAATATGTACGCCGCCGCAAGCGCTGCAGCGCCCGCGCCGCGCGTGAAGTCGTGCTCGCCGGCGGCGCCATCAACTCGCCGCAGCTTCTGCTTCTGTCCGGCGTTGGCCCAGCCGCCGATTTGCGCGCTGCTGAGGTGCCGATCCGGCACGACCTTCCCGGCGTCGGTAAGAATCTGCAGGATCATCTCAACGTCAACGTTCTTTACCGCGCTCGGCGCGGAGCGACGCTCGACAGCAAAGGCCGCGGGCTCGGGCCGCTCTTGCCGACGCTGCAATTCTTGCTGTCGCGGAGCGGCCCCGCGACCAGCAACGTCGCCGAAGCCGGCGCATTTGCCTTCAGCCAACTGGGCGCGGCGACGCCCGATATTCAGTACCACTTTATCCCGCTGCAAATCGTCGACCACGCCCGCACTATGCTCGACGGCCACGGCGTGACGCTGCACGCGTGCGGCCTGCGGCCGCAGAGCCGCGGCGAGATTAGGCTCGCGTCCGCCGATCCGTTGCAGCCGCCGGTCACCGATCCTAATTACCTTTCCGCCGGCTACGATTTAAAAGTGCTGATCGAAGCCATCCGCCTTGGGCGGGAAATTCTCGCGGCGGCGCCATTCAAGTCCTGGCTTACGGAAGAGCGCCTGCCCGGCGCGGCGCTCGAGTCGGACACCGAACTGGAAAGCTTCATCCGCGCAAGCGGCGAGACCGAGTATCATCCGGTCGGCACCTGCAAAATGGGCAGCGATCCGATGGCGGTGGTTGACGATCAGCTCCGCGTGCGCGGCCTTGATCGGCTTCGCGTCATCGACGCTTCGATCATGCCGACGCTCGTTTCCGGCAACACCAACGCGCCGACGATCATGATCGCCGAGAAAGGCGCGGCGATGATGACGTCTTAAAGTCGGACGCGAGCGACTAGGGAGCGACCGACGGCAGGTCGATGCGGTAGTCGTACGGAGCCTTCGGCGCGTATTCGCCGGCATAAGCGCGGCGCAGCAGCTCTTGCGTCTTTATCCCGGCGGCGCGCGCTTCGACTATCTTGGCGGGAACGACAAACTTGCCGATGGGGTCGGCCTTGAACTCCGCCGAATCGCGCATCCAGGCTTTCGATTTGTTCCAGTCGCCAAACACGTCGGCCTGCAGCTCGACGCTGTTGCCGTCGGGATCGACGTAATAGAACGACAGCGTCATCCCGTGATGCACGGCGACGTGCGGTTCGTAGCCGTAATCGTCGCGCAGCCGCTGCCAGCTGTCGAGCAGATCATCGACCGTTGCGTACTCGAAGGCGAGGTGATGCAGGCCGGCAAATTTGCGGAAGTCGGGGTTGTCGCGAAATTCCGGGTTGCCGACCATGGAAATGCGGTGATTGGCGCCATCGTTGCTGAGAAAGGCAATACCCGGAGCATGAAACACCGCCTCGATGCCGACGACGTTGCGGTACCAATCGATCATTTCATCCATGCGCGAGGTTTTCAGCAGTGCGTGATGGAACACAGGCCGCTTGATCGGCTTGGTCATGCTTGCATTTCCTCTCTGCGTTGTGGCTGACGATCGCGACTTCGCGCCGTGCGGCCGGCGCGGGCTGGCGAGGGTTCGCTATCGGACGGTGTAATAGCCCGGCCGCGACGGCGCCAGCCTTCGCGCGTCAGCCAATCGATCAGTCCGGGAAAGAACCGCGCCAGCCGCCAATAAAAATGCGCCGCCGGCGTTACCAGCATGACGCCGCGGTTGCGGCGGATGGCGTGAATCGCCTTGGCGGCGGTTTGTTCCGCGCTCGCACAAATCCAGGCCGGAACCTCAAGCTGCCGCTCCGCCGTGTCGGTCTCGCCCGCCTCCAGCAAGGAAGATTGAACGAAACCCGGGCACAGCGCCGTCACCCCGAAAGTTTCGCTGCAATATTCGGCGCGTAGTGCGGCACTAAAACCGACAAGACCGAACTTGCTGGTCTGATAAGCGGCTGTCTTGCGCCAGGTCGCCAGCCCGAACATGCTGCAAACATTGACTATGTGGGCGTCCTCGGCCGCAAGCAGAATGGGCAGCAGCTCGTGCACCAGTCGGATCGGCGCCAGCAGGTTGACCGCCATGATTCTGGTCCATTGCTCGCCGCTCATCAGATGGGTGTTTCCGTAATAGGTGATGCCGGCATTGTTGACGAGGATGTTGAGTCCCTTCCATCTGCGGCGAAGATTTGCGGCGAGCGCTTCAATTTGCGCGGGGTCGCTGACATCGCAGACGGCGGTCACGACTTTCCCTCCGTAGCCGCTCATCTCGCGCGCCACATCCGCAAGACCGTCTTCTTTTATGTCGACGAGAAAAACGTCCGCTCCTTCCCGGGCGAGCGCCAGCGCGATCGCGCGGCCGATGCCGGACGCCGCGCCGGTCACCAATGCTTTCTTGCCGCGAATGATCCGCATTTAATGGAAGCTCGTTGCGCCGTAATGCGTGCGAAGGGGCAAGAAATTACGCCGCGCTTGCTAACGGTTAGGCTTATCAATAGAACCACTTGCGTTTCGGTGGATCAAGGGCCGCGGATATGCCGGTTTTCTTGACCCAGCGGTGCGACCGCCGGAAAATTTCTTTCAATGTGGGGTGCCGCGCGAAATGTCGGCGAGGGCGATATGCCGAGTTTAGGTCCGGCGCAAACGCGAGTCGTCATTGTCGGTGCCGGCTTCGGTGGGATCGGCTTGGCGATCAAGCTCAAAACGTCCGATTTCAATGATTTCGTCATTCTGGAAAAATCCGCGTCGGTCGGCGGCGTATGGAGCAGCAATCGCTATCCGGGCGCGGCGTGCGATGTGCCGTCACATTTGTATTCCTTTTCCTTCGAACCGCGCGCCGATTGGCCGGAAAGATACGCAAGCCAAGCGGAGATACTGAAGTACCTTCGGCATTGCGTGCAAAAATACCGACTTGAGTCGCATGTTCTTTTCGGCGCCGAGGTGACCGAGGCGATCTGGAACGAAGAAGCCGCGCACTGGACGGTGCGCACCGCCGAGGGCCGCGTTTTTGAAACACAAGCGCTGGTGACGGCGACCGGTCAGCTCAGCCGTCCGTTTGTTCCGCCATTGCCGGGGTTAAAGGATTTTTCCGGCGCGGCTTTTCATTCGGCCCAATGGCCGCAGACGCTCGATCTCTGCGGAAAGCGCGTAGCCGTCATCGGAACCGGCGCGAGCGCGATTCAGGTCGTACCGTCCATTGCTCCCCTGGTCAGCAAACTCTACGTATTTCAGCGGTCCGCCGCCTACATTCTGCCGAAGCGCGACAGAACCTATTCGCGTCTTGAGCT
>Ga0335078_10001003_pt1 | contig 43025 bp, 22 predicted proteins | sample Lox_Sample_32_FD_206711 | JGI IMG/M metagenome (GOLD analysis project Ga0335078, IMG submission 206711) | Soil microbial communities from Loxahatchee National Wildlife Refuge, Florida, United States - Lox_Sample_3.2 | ecosystem: Environmental > Terrestrial > Soil > Wetlands | place: USA...
TATCTGTTTTTACTAATTGCTTACCTATGCCAAAGGTTATTAACGCTATGACTAGTATTAGTAGGAAGTAAGGGTATTTATATCCATTAACCCTTATTTTTCATGAAATGCTGTTACACGGCGCACCGTGGACATATCTTAATAATCATCCATCTTGTACATCTCTCATAATATGTTCTACTGAATTAAAAGCTAATTCCGCAGTACCTGCATAATGCATAGCTAGCAGTATACCACTTATTATTTGAGTAACTAAGGCCAACCCTAATAATGATCCAAAATTTCATAAATATGAAATTGTACTAGGTTGTGGACTATCTACTAAATAACTATTTAATATAGTTAAAACTGGATTAGATTTAAGAATTCTCATTTTATTCACTTTATTCCACCTTAACAGCAGGTTAAGTAAGATTAAAGGAAAACTCTAAACATTTTTATATTAATTTACTATTAATATTATAAATAAAATCTATTTTTTTATAATATTAATTTACTTAATTTTATTAGTTATATAAAACAAAACAAGATTATTTAAAATTTAAATATTTAAATTTTAAATAATTAATTTACTATTATATAATTTATTTAATATACTTATTTTTAATATATTATAATTTAATAATAATATATATAAATATTTATATATAAATTTATATATGTAGTCAAATATGTAATATATATATATATATATATATATTACATATATATAATATGAATATTCAAGAAAAATTTAACCTGTCTTTAGTTATTCACTAATTTACCTTTAATTTAGACCAAAATAGTTCCACAATCTTAATACTTAAAAAATATCTATATTATTTATTATATAAGTATATAAATAATACAAATAAATTATATATTACATATCTTCTTCATATCAACACAAACTTAAGTTCCTAAAAAAAACAATAATATTATTATTATTTTATTATAGATTTTCCCACAAACGCAACAACAGATTTTCATCGTCAGATTGACGATGAAAATGAATAAAAACATAAACTTTATTTAATACATTTATATATATATAAAAGAAAAAAATTTGTTAGTAAAATTTTAGTACTATATATATAATATAATAAAGAAAAAAATAAATATAATTTATTCAGGAAATGAATAATTTTTTAAAATATTCATAAACTCTTTCATTTGTAATGAATAAAATTCTTGAACAACAAAAAATAAATTTAATTCTTTGTAATTTATAATATTTACATAATAAATACATAAAAATATAAATAATATTTATATTTTTTAAAATATAATAATATTTTTACACAATTAGTGTAAACTAACAGAATCCTTAATATAAGAAGAAGTTAAAATAGAAAAAACATAACTTTGTATTCCTGCTATAGCTAATTCTAAACCAGAGATAGCTGTAATTAACCCTATTCCTAAAGGTCCTCCTATTATTAATACTCCTCAGCTTCCACTTAAGGCTAAAAAGCCGAACCCTGCTAATATTAGAAGTAATAGATGTCCAGATATTAAATTAGCACCTAATCGCACACCTAGGCTAATACCTTTCGCAATATAAGAAATAAGTTCGATCAAAGCTAATAAAGGAACTAATGGTAATGGAGTACCTTCTGGAGCAAATAAAGTAAAGAATTTTAATCCATGTAATGCTAAACCTAAAAAAGTAACTCCAAATCAAATCATAAAACTCATTGATAAAGTACTTACTAAATGTGAAGTTGTTGCAAAGTTATAAGGAATTAAACCCATTAAATTGCTAAATAATATATATACAAATAAAACAAAAACAAAGACAAAAAAAAATAGACCTACTGTTGCACCAATTTGTGCTAATACCATATTATAAATAGTAAAATAAATAGCTTCTGTACTAAACGATCAACTATCTATCTTAATATTTTCCTTAAAATTACCATATATATAAAAGATTAAAACAAACATTGTTACTAATCCAATATACACTGATATATTTGTTATAAAACCTACAGGAGTATAATTTAATCCTAATAATTCACCAAAAAAAGGCTTTATTTCAAATTGATCCATAGGAGAGAATGTTTTTATATTAGACAGAACGTTCTCATGACTTATTAAAAGTCAATCTTTTGTAAATATAGTAGTATTCATACTTTATACACATATATACCCATCTATTACACACTTGTATCTTATTTATTATTATTTGTTTTTTTTAATAACTATAAATTAATACTCAGGATGGTTTATTAGTTTATATTAAATATAATAACTTAATATTTACTAAGTAAATAACTATAAAATCATTAATAGATTTTATAATCTAATAATCATAAATAATTATTACATATTATAATCTAAACTAAAAGAAATTATATAAATAAATTAAAAAGTTAATATATATAACAAACGTATTAGAATAAAAAAAATAATAAATTATATATTTAGATTAAAATATAAAGAATTTAATTAAATATTAAGAATATAAACTTAAGAAATAAAGGAATTCATTCTATTCTATCTGGATATATAATTTTTAGAATAAAATCCCAAAATATTATATTACATATTTCTATATAAAAGTAAATTAAACCACTATTAATCGATTAATTATATTAAATTATACTATAAATTAAGGATACCTTATTATTAAAATAGACAGATTATAATTATATGTAATTTATACTTTTAAATAAAAAAAAACATATGTTTTTTTTTATTTAAAAATAGGAGGAACCATACAAAGGTTCCTCCTTAGTCTAGATCCGGATCCTCCTAATCTAATAAGATCCTCAGGTTAGGGTTAGTATCTAAATCACAGACAACTTATTTATATCATATTTATATAATAATTAGCTCTAATAAACTAAAAAAAATAGAAGAAAAAAAAAGAAAGTAAATTCATAAAATATATAAAATAAGTATTAGAATCCTGTACTATAAGGCATCATATCAAAAGAAGAAAAGATAGAAATACTAAAAATAATATAACCAAATACAAGAGGTAGTAATTCTTTTCAACAAAGTGACATTAATTGATCATATCTAAGTCTTGGAAAAGAAGCCCTAATTCATATAAAAAAGAAAACAACAATAACTATTTTTAATCCAAAGACATAAGATCCATATATCTTATCTATAAAAATACTTATAGATTGATATAATGTAAATTCATTTGAATAAGATTCCATAAATAATAAAGAATTTGTATTTTCTAAATAGTCAGAATTTTCTATATTTACATTATTTAGCATAGATAATATAAAGGATATATTTACAGATGAAAAATAATTATAATAAATATATAGGAAAGGATCTAATAAAATACTATGTATATTTGGACAATGGTAACCACCTAAAAAAAATATAGACATAAAAGCAGACATTAATATTAAAGAAGAATATTCTCCTAAAAAAAAGAAAACAAATATACTAGCACTATGTTCAGTCATGATTAATATAAACTATTATACCTAATAAACTAAATTTACTACTTATAATAGTTCTACTCAGAACCGTGCATGATAATTACTTATCACACGGCTCCATACAAAAATTTTATATTTAACTTTAGAATTTCCCAAAAAACCAGTAAAAAATTAAGGACTAGTTATAATAAGGAAAACACTTTATATAATTTAAATTACTTAAAGTAAAAATTACTTTTTATTATAAAGTGATATTGATCCTTTATAGATCAGCAATTTGAAAAGATTGATTTTCATTTTTATAGATCAAAACATAATAATATATCCTAATAAAAAAAAAAAATAAAAAGAATACTATAATATATATATATATATATATATATATATATATTATAAATTATAAAAATATTATGTATATTTACCTTTATTTAATCAAATTTGAAAAAAAAAAGAATTATACCCAAAATTAAAAATAAATAAGTTAGAAAATTATTAAATTACATAATAATAAATAAATAAATATAATAATACTTTTATATAAAATAACAACTATGATTTTTTAAGAAACAAAAAAATTAAAATAAGAATAATTAAATTGTTTTGATTGAGATAAATACTCAATCAAAACAATTTAAAAGTAGAGTTTATTAAATATATTTATATTTTATCTTTACATTTCTATTTTTACTCTTATTTTTTAAAAAGTAAAGATATCTAAGTAAATTAGGATCTATTAAATTTAATTTTATTAACAATTTTATAATATCAGTATTATATTTATAATTTAATTTAAGTTGCAAAGTAAGTTTTAAAGAACTGTAAAGTATAGAGAACATTAATTTTAATAAACTAATATAATCATGACAAAAATGAAAAGAATTAATAATAATATTATTAATCTTAATATAAGTAGAAATTATATAATTTATATTAAATTTCAAAAGCCTCTTCATTCCTATTGGTTTTCGCTCCCTATTTAACATACCAATATTGATTAAAACATTAAAAATTAAATATCGTGAAGATAGAAATATAATTTTATGTTTATTATTTGTATTTAACCCATTTGATAAAATAATATTCATAAATTTAAAATTATCATAATGTATATCAACAATATAACTATATATATTTTTTAAAAGCAATTCATTTTTTAGAAATAAATGAATTTCATTTTTTATTTCATTAATTTGTCATTTACAAATACTAGAGTTAATTCCATCTATACCTATAATAAAACTATCATAATACCTTAGATATTTAATATATATATTGTAATTTAAAATATTATTATTTAAACTATTTCCGTTACTAAAATAATTCATAAAATTAAAAGAATTTTGATCTTTAACGATATAATCAAAATTATTAAATTTTTTATAAAAATTTATTTTTAAACTATTAATTTTTTTATCTAATTTATGAAAAAATACATCAATCAATAAATTATCTAATTTATTAGATAATTTTAAATAAAAATTATTATTTATTTTAAAAATAGAATAAGGATCCGGATCGACGATCTGGAGAATCTTCCATACTTTGTATGGAGGATCCTCCTCTTTTGCTTTAGTTAAAATACCTTTATTTAATAAAGAATTTATTAACAATACTAATTTATCATCTTTTATATATTCATTTAAATTATTTAGTAATATATTTTTATGATCATTACTAAAGATAAGATCAAATTTAAAGGAAATAATTCATTTAGTATCATTTCATTCTTTATTTAAATTATTTATAAATTTTTTATATAATATATTTTCTATAAAATTAAAATTATTTTTATAAATGTAATTTCTATAATCATAATTATAGTTATAGAGAATTAAATATATAATACATAAAATATTTTTATTAACCAAATCTTTGTTAAAATTAAATATTTTATTATCTTTTTTTCTATATACATTTAATATTTTAATTCTTTTATTTTCATTTTCTTTCTTATTATTATTATTATTATTATTATTATTATTATTATTATCCCTTTTATAATTTAGAGAGCTAAACTTTTTAAACAAAAAAATCTTATTACTCCACCCTCTTATTCCTCCGACTACTGATCCTTCTTCAAATTTAGAATTAATATGGACTTTGTAATTATATCGAAACAATATGGAGGGTGAAGTGACTAAAGCTAAAGCTCTTTTATAATATTTTATGCTATTATTTTTATAAGATAAGAAGGAATATCCAAATTTATTATTTAAATTTTGAGTAGTATTAGTATAAAACCAAATATGAGTGTAAATATCAGTATAAGTGTGAGTCTCTAAATAAAAATTATTTCTAATGTTAATACTAGTTTCATACATTTTTAAGCAAAGAATAAAATATACATCTCTTAATTTTATAATAAAAGGATCAAGAGACGGAGCAAGAATAAATTTATTCTTAAAAAAAACTATGAGAAATAACTTATTAACATGAATATCAAAAGAATTAGAATAAATTTTTAATAATATTAAATCTTTAATATTATAAGTTATAATAATATAAGATAAATAATAAGAATGAATAAATATAATATTTAAAACTTTTACTAAAAAAGGATTAAAATTTTTGTTTAGTAATAATTTAAATAATAATCTAATGAAAACATAAGGTATTAGCTTATTTTTATTTATATTTTTTTGGTAAGGGTATAAGATAATATTTTGCTTTATTATTCCCTTTTATCTTTTTCAAATTCTCTTTTAAAGCTCAAGGTATTTTATTCTTATTTTTAAGAAGCATATCTCTTTCATTCATTTTCCTAATTGAAAAAGGTAATACGTATTTGGCCTCATTCAAATTTAGCTTATTTCTATTATAAACCAATAAATTCTTCATTTTTGTATCAAAGTTACATTTAAATTTATTATTAGGTTTCATTAATAATCACTTATTTATAATAACTTTTATTTCTTTAGTATATCTTTTAATTAAGTTATTATAATAAACAGGTTGAGAAGAAAAATTTAGTATTCTAATAATACTTACCCAACCTTTATATATTTTTTCATTATTACAATAAGCATAATATTGTGTAATATTAGATTGTTCGTGTTTTTCATTTTTAATAATTATAAATCTAAGATCATTTAATAATACCCTATTTTTATAATATTGACATTGTAATTTTTTTTGATAATTAAAATAAGAATAAAATTCGGTAAGTTTATCAATTTCAATATCACATGATAAAGTTTTAATGTGATTATTATCTTTAGTATCTTTGTTATTACTATGAATATTAAATGAAAGAGTTTCAATATCAATATCTTGATCTATTTTATTTATATTAAGAAATTTTAATATTTCATCAGGTATATCTTTTCTCTTAAATTTACTTTTACATTCATTTTCTAGAATGGGTCAGGAATAATGATATTCTAATAAAATATCATATGAACAACAACGTCTAATAATATAATAATTACTTCAATTATTAAAAAAGGTGTTAATTTTATCTAAAAATGTTTCACCTTTACATCCTAATATAATTTTTTTTCTACTTATCTCCGAAATAATAAATTTCCATTTATTACTTCTTGAAATGGTTTCTTTTTTCTCACTAATTATATCATTTAATTTCTTCATTAGATTAGACAAATTAAATAAAAGAAAGGTTTAATAAACTTTCTTTATTTTTATTTTTCTTATAATCATTATTATAGAGATAACTTAATATACTCATCAAATTCTTAAATTTAAACATCTTTAAAATCTTAAGTTTAAGCTTCTTTAAAATCTGAAGTTTAACCTTATTCATTATTTTATTAAGTTTAAATTTTAGGTGGTGCCCAAAATGAATAAAAATTAAAAATTTTTGGGCTAAAATGATATTTAAATATGGAACTCCCTGGTTAAAAATATAAATAATTTTTATTTTTATTCATAGATAAAGGTAAAAAAAATACACTACCAATTGGTAGTGTATTTTTAGTAAATCTATACAAGGAGTATTTCTTTCAGATGGATCCTTTATCTTACTTGTTCAAGTATAGAATAAATTATATAAAAGATATACATTATTATATAAAAATAAAATATATAACAAATATATATTATTATATAATTTCCGATAATTCTCGTAGCAAAGATCACCATTATAGGGATTTATTATATTATTCACATATTTAATTAATTTTCAAAATAATTCGCTTAAAATATCAATCATAATCATTAAATTGTTATTATTATTTTGAATTAATCCTAATACTCAGGATAAAGTATTAATACTTCAAAGAGAAAAAAAAAGTCACATCTCACACAATCCTGCTACTAATTCTGATTCCTTACTTACTATTCATTTTATTATCATTAACTAAAGTTCTTGATATTATATATTTACTTGATTTTCATATAAATACTTTTCTATGTTTTATCTATCTACCTATTGTTGTTTTATGTAAATTTAATATATTTGCAATATCTATACTATTAGGATAAATTTCAGTCAATTTTAATTTATTATTAATTAATCTATATAAGTAAACAAGTTTACTTTTTCTCAAAGACATTAATTCTTTTGTCTTATAATTATGTTTTTTACCAAACATCGGATTCTTTTCTCCTTTAGTAGTTAAACTAATTTTTTTTCTTACTTAGTAAAGTATGATGTTTACCTAAAAAAAGGATGCTTATATAATTTATATCTTTGTTTCATCTTTAATTTTGCTGTATTACTATGTTTATAACCTACCATAGAAGTAGCTATAATTTTAAAATTATATAAATATTTTAACTTAAAATAAGATAAGAAAAGAGTTTCAATAGTTACTAATGAATAATTATCTTCAACTTTGTGAAATTCAAATATAATATAATAAAAATTATGTAATCCATATTTTAAGACAGCTCGTTGTAATCTTTTATTTGATTTTTTCCCTCTTAAATGTTCAAGAAATATAGTCACTAAATTTTCACTACTCCCAATATAAATTTTATTATTTTTTTTTACAAAAAAAAACCATTAACACCTCTAGAATTACTTAATTCTTTTTTTATTAAATTTATAGTATTTATATTATTTATATTTATATAAACTTTAATAGGCTTAATATTCTTATGTTTTGCCTTTAAACTAACTTTTAAACTAGAAATAAAATCTAATAACTCTATATCATTTTATAATAAAATAAAAAGTAAGGACTTTATAATAAATAATAAACCACCTAATTTCGATAGAAAATTATTTGTTCATGTCAAGTCTCTAAAAGTTATATTAAAATTTTAATAATAACTTAATTTATTTATATAAATAATTAGATTAATGTGTATTTAATTTAATATTATTATAGTTATTAAATATATTATGAACTTCTTAATAAAAGAATTAACTATTTATAATTCATTTATAGGCCGAATTATGTTAGGCCTCTGCTAGATCAAAAGGTGGTCTATTTGTTTCTGCTAATATAGCAATCAAGAAAGCTAAAGCAATAGGCGCTAAAGGAAAAATATTTCACACTGCTTGTTGACATTCAACAATATATGTTAAACTAAATGAACCAGAGAATAATATCAATATTAAAACAATACTAGAAAACACAAGTTCATATGATAGTAATTGAGCTGTTGCTCTTATAGCTCCTATGAATGGTAGGGGTCAGAGGATTGGCTACCCTGCCCTCAGAACCGGACGTGATAGTTTCCCATCATCACGGCTCGCCAGTACAAATTTATACATTTGTTTTAAGACAAAAACTTTTATTAATAAAATGCCAAGAGATAGAGAGATACCTCTTATAGACTAAAGGTGTCTTTTATTTTTTTTTCTATTTTTTTTTTTTTTTTTTTTTTTAACATTATATCTGCAAATTTGAATAAAAGAGCTAATTTATAATCTAGGAGTGTAAAAGCAAAAATATATTTTTTATTGGATAAGGTTAATTTTTATATTCAGATATCCTTTTTATATCTGAATGTAATAAATCTCCCTTATGATATAGTTCGTGATGATATCTGCATAATGGTATTTGTTTTCTTGCTACAGCTCCTAATCATATTTTAAAAGTGTTATTTCCAGTTTTTATTTTGTTTCTAACATCTTTTACTGATCTTAAGTGGTGCATCTCTACTTTATATTTAGTATTACATAAGACGCATGGTTTAAGCAATGCAGAATTAGTAAGTTTGGTACCCCAACTACTACCTAAGATGCGATTATATTCAATATTTGTTATCCGTTCTTTTCCAAAGTTATGTTTAGCGTTAAGATTATTAGGAGTATATAATGATTTCTCAGTTTCCCTGCAAGTTAAACTTTTCCCAAATTTCATATAAATCTTTCTTTTTGTCTTCAATTTAAACTTTTTAGCTAAAGTTAAAGCACATGAATCTCTTAAGTATCATAGGAAAGAATGTAATTTAGAATAATTATTCGCAAAATCAAAAAAGTTTAATAATCCGTAAATTACATTATTGTAAAAACTTAATAACTCATTATGACTTAAATTTATTAAATCAGTTCTAGATGTTGCGACAAGACTTCCCGCTTTGTTATATTTAAGGAATTTGCTTTCGATTAATTTTTCTCTTAGTTTTTTTAAAGGAATACCTATTTGAATTCTAGGTGTCTCTCGTCTTCTCTTCATATTTTTTCCTGATCCTCTTTTTAGGATGAGAGTATTTCTTTCAATCTTTTTTATACTTGCTCCTAAGAAATGAAAACCTTTTTTTAAATTTGTAATTTTTGTTTTAATCGTATTTAATTCTAAGCTACAGCATTTTCATAAAACGTCTTTCACATGTCGTCTTATCAAATAGCAATCTTTTATTGAGCCTGTGACTAGTATTACAAAATCATCTGCATACCTTACATACATTAATCTTTTAAAATTAGGATCCATTAAATCTACACTGGGCAATTTAATTAGTGTTTTTAATATTTCCTTCCTTTTAATTGGATCACTACTTTTCAGCCGTCTCATAGTTAATCTATGGTACAATGGATTTTTTTTACGGGTTTTACCTTTATGAAATTTATTCTCAGACTTCTTCATAAATTCGTCAAATTTATGTAATATGATATTACTTAAAATTGGACTTATTATATTACCCTGTGGAGTACCTATTTTACTTTTAACGTGTTTTCCTGTTCTGTTATCAATATATCCGACATTTAACAATTTAATTAATAAATGAAGGGTTTTTTGACAACTGATTTTTTCCTTAATTCTCTTTATTATTAGTTCGTGGGGAATAGAATCGAAACAGTTTTTGATATCTCCTTGAATTACTCAAGTATATTTGTTTCCTTTTAAATATAATTGATTTAGAGCTGTTTTAACAGATTTGTTTGGTCTAAAACCATGACTTGAATCAAGGAAAAATTTTTCTCATATGGCTTCAAATAGTAGTTGTAAGGCTTTTTGTACAATTTTTTCACGAGGATTGGCTATACCTAAGGGTCTTTTTCCTTTTTTTCCTTTTTTGTCTATCATAATACGACGAGCTTGTCCAAATTCAAATTTTCCTTTTATTAATATTTTACTTAAACCTTCAAATCAGGCAATGTCTATTCCATCTAATGTTTCTTTTTTTATACCCATTGTCATATTACCAGGTTTGCTTTTTATTAATTCATAACATATTATTAAATAATCAACATTGCTAATTATTTTGATAAGTCCATTATATTTATTGTTCTTTTCTAAACATTTGCTCAATTCTTGAGATATTCAAAGACCAATAGTTATTGATTGACGTCCCTCTGATCTTTTTTTAAGTTTTGGTCCTCAATTAACTTTTTTTTCTTTGGATGTTTGAATATCTTTCTTTGATTCTTTGTACCTACTCTCCTTCGTGTCCTGATTAAGGAAACTTTCGTCTCCACCACTACTTGTAGAATATGAATGTATTCTACTATGAGAGTTCCGCATCCGCATTATAACTCACGAAGTGCTGGGTTTACCCATACCTTTAGCTTTTAAGTTTAATTCTGCGGTTATATCCCGTGGTTGTATAATAGAGTATCTCCCTGATGAATGTAGGTCTCAGCTTCATTCTTTATTATTATTATAACGACTTATATGCCTTTGAGTACTCCCTCCATAGTACGCACTGAAGGGGGATTTCATATATAACAACCGACATATTCTGCTTAGGATTGTTAGGCCTTCCGTAGCCAGTCTTGAAGTATATTCTAGTTCGTTATCCTGACCATATTCATTATCACTAATAATTAAAGTAGATAATGACAGTTTATCTCTTTTCTTATTTTTGTTTTCTGCTATACAATCCCTACAAATTATTAGCTTATAGAGTTGCGAAAACCAGTGTACTACAAGATGATTACAAATAGGTACCACCTGTAACCATCCTCAAATTTGTAGTTGATCTATTAAATCTCTTCTAATTATACCATCACACGGCGCACCGTATTTCGAATTTGCAGCTCAACCACTAATTAATATACCATATCCACCTAAAGAAGATACAGCTAGAGCAAAGAATACACCTAATTCAAAGTCAAATATAGCTAACCCTTCTCCAAAAGGTATTATAGCTCATCCTATTAAAGCAAATACTAAGGTAATGCAAGGACCTAGAATAAATAACATACTATTTGATTGTCTGGGTCTAATTATTTCCTTGACTAATAGTTTTAATGCATCTGCAACTTTTTTATCTAAAACTATGACTCATAACATTTTAGTTTTTGGTTTTTTTTAAAGGACTTGTATAATAAATATAACCTTTAAATGATATACCAGTTTCTACTTTACTTTTCAAAGTTGAAAAACTAATAGGTAATTGTTTAACCGTCTCTCTCATACTAGGGAAAGGAGAATTATTATACAAAGTCAAATTATTTACTGAATAAACATAAATAGCCTTACCCTTTACTAAACGAGCAGCCTCTAATGTTTTAGACGCTAATCGTTTTTTATAATAATAATTTTTAAATCCTGACTTAGATAAACTCATCTTCAATTTACTATCTAAACTATGTTTTCTTCCTAACAAAGCTTTACTAATTTTATATTTAGTAATTATAGATACTCCTTTAATCTTCCGAGCATCTACATATGATTTAGTCATAAAATTCAATAACGGTTTAAATTTATTTAAATAATAATCCTCTCTAATTTGTAATATATTAGAATTACATTTTTCTATAAGAGTTACAGAAAAACAAGATCAACCAAATATTTGAATAAATCTAGCTAAAAAATTATTTAACTTACTTCCATTATAATAATGATATTTAATTCTTTGACCAATATTAGTACTAGATCCAAAATAAGTAAATATTTTCAAAGGTAAGAAAGTAATTTTATATATACCAGATTAATTAAATCAATTCTTTTGAAATTCATTATGATATTTTTCAAAATTCTTACAATGCTCTTCAAATCTATGCTTTTTATTCCTTTCTATTTGAAGTCAAGAATTATTTTTTAAAACTAAATTAATTAATTTACGTTCTATCTCAGAAAATACATTAATTTTAATTCGTTCATTATTATTATATAATAATACTTTATTCACCTTATTATTATTAATCCCTATAAAAACCGAACTTAAATCATAAAGAAGATTATCTTTTTTATATGATTTAATTACCTGCAAAATTATAACAACATAATTTTAATATTAGACCATTACACCTTATAAAAATGATATAAGTAAGACATTTGGTCATTAAGAAAAAATTACCAATTTTATTTTCTTTCTATTAATTTTATCATAAATAAATATATATATGAACATCTTAATATTCAGTCTTATTTTATAATATTATAAATAACATTTATTATTAATATTACCACTTGCTTAAAAAAATATGGTTGTAATATACCTCAAATTCCTACAGCATTAGGTCCACATCGTCTCTGCATAGCTGCCATTACTTTTCTTTCGCTAATAGTAACGAAAGCTATTGTCATTAATATTGGTACTAATATAATTAATACTTCCATTAAAGGATAAATCCATAACATATTAATACTTTTATTATACTATTTTATACTTTTATTTACATTTACATCATAATTAAAACTATCATTATATAATAACTTTTATTATACCCTAACTATAAATTTTTCTTATTTATTTTATTACTTTTACCTTTTCTTACATTATAATATATAATATTTTCTCTTTATAAAAATATACTTTATATTTATATTTTATATTAAAATATATTTAATATTTTAATCTAAATTAATAATTTATTATTATAAAAATATAAGTAAGCTAAAACATAAGAAATTTATATTAATAATGTATGATACTAGACTACTCTTAACGAAGGGAAGGGAGGAAGCCCTAGGAAAATGTATCATATCTTAGAAAAATTTAAGAATTAAATGATGTAACTAATCATAAAAAAGCTTCCTATTTATTCTTTAAAAAGTAGAAAGAATATAATAACTTTTACAATAATATATAAATTATTTCCTACTAAGATAGAAGAAAGGATAACTAGATTTTCTCCTAATCAAGTAAGAAGATAAAAAAAAGATCAAAATTATAATAAATATAAAGATCAAAATTATTTTTTAATTTCTAATTTAACTTAGTTTAGTTTAGTTTAATGAAGTAAAATATAGTTTAGTTTAATTTAATTTAAAAGGATGTGCTTTTTTTACTATTTCTAGAGCACCTTCTTTAAGTTCATATATAAATCCTACAACTAATATATATAAGAAAGCTAATACATTATTTTTACTTATTGTTTGATTATTATGATTAATAACAGTATAAGGAAAAATTAAAATAATTTCTAAATCAAAAATTAAGAATAATAAAGCAACTCTATAGAAGATAATATTAAACCGCTCTCTAGTTTGTACAAAAGATGTGAAACCACATTCAAATCCACCTTCTTTATCCAAATATTTCATACTTAAAGAGAGAAATGTATTAATTCCAAATAATAAAACACTAATAAATAAAACAATGAATATATAATAAGATAAACTATCAAGATAACCTTCAGACCCTAAATCTTCTATATAATTTATACTAAAAAATGCTGGTATACCATAATTTTTTTTGATACTAATTTTTCTGTGATCTTGAACCTGATTCTGATCTTTTTTTATAATAATTCCAGGATTAAATCCAATTTCTTCCTTTTTTTCAGCAGTTAATAAAATAGAACCTACCATACCTAATAGTAATATTATACTTAATAAATAAATATAAGAATGATAAGTAGAGTATAGGATATCTCCTATCCCTGATATTTGAGTAACATGATTTACAGCACTTTCTCAATTAGGTGTAAATACCGTATAATACTCATACTTGTTAGTAAACAAGTCCTTAATTAAAGATATTTCATCTATAATAAATTGAGAATTTTCTTCAATTTTAAATAATTCTTCAAATCTCATTTTATCTATACTAAACAATTCATTATAATTTAAATCATTATTAAGCATACTTCTATAGGTAAAATAATTATCTGCAGCATCCTTATTATTTAAACTAATTAAACTTATATTTTTAAATATACCAAATTTAATAACAATATTTTTTAATAAAAAAACTGATCCCACTAATAAAAGACATAATAAAGGAAGGTAATTATTATTTCTTTTCTCTACAATTTCAATATCTATCATCATTAAGATAAATAAAAATAATATAGCTATTGCCCCAACATAATGAACTAGATAAAGTCAACTCTAGTGAGTTTTACCTTACCCTTTCCCGAACCGGACGGGATAGTTTCCCATCATCCGGCTCTCCTTTTATCCTTTATTAAATAAGAACCAAAAATTTTTAAACTAAAACCTCTAACCTTAACATTATTTCATTAATCAATATAATTTAATTTTTAAAACCATTAATTTTAATAACTTGTTTTAATAGTACTTCAAATCTAAAGAAATTTTAATACATTTATTCTTTTATGTTTTATTCTACCTTTTATTCGATATTTTGATACTTTATTGCTTTGGTTATAAATATATGTACCTAAAAATAAAACGTGGTCCCGTCCTCCTTATATATATTTACAATTTTTATTTTCTCTTTATTTAAGCCTATATCAAAAAAAAGCTTAAGAAAAAAAAAAATATCTATTTTTCTTATATTTTTTTTAGCTTTTGAAAAGATACCCTTAATACTTATAATAAAATCTTCTGTGTATCTTCCATAAAAGAGTCAATAATATTTATACGAAGGGCCTTTAAAGTCTATAAGAAGAAGAGAGTAATTTATTGGGGAAATCGGATCCTTTTTTTATTTTCTCCTTATTTAATTTTACATCTCCTACAATAATAGACTATTTAAACCCTTACTTTAAATTTCTAGTTATTTTACCAACTATAGGACTTGGTCCATTTTTTTTTTAGTTTAGGATCATATTTTACCTTATTTTATATTTACTTAATAAAATTTCATTTTAGTTTTCCCATATATTTATTTATTTAATATATTAAAATATGAACTAAATTGAACAGATTAATGTTTGAACCAATACCTATTTAATTAATTTATTAATGATGTACAGAATTAAAAATAACTAGATTTTAATAAATTTAATATAAGTTAGTGAATTTTCTATCTTTAATTTATTTTTCTATTTTTGGCATAAGGTTAGAATAATTATTATTATAGAAATATTTGTTTGATTTTATCACTATCTATAACCCAAATAGCAGCCAGGTGGAAGAAATATTTAGCTAATAATTTTAAAGCAACAAGACAACTTTTATTCTTTCTAAGCTAACCTAGCTTGATACATTAATAAAAGTAGGTTCAAATATAATTTTAGGCCCCCTGAACCCGTCAGGGGCCTGTCCTGATGACTGATGATCCCATCCCGTCCCATCTTAGATGGGACGGGATGGGACATTTATTATTTTATTATTAATACTTCTTGAATTAATTTATTCCTAAAAGAATTGGAAAACAATATATAATTTTCTTCTTTCTTGTCTTATTTCTTTTTTGGCTTATTAACTATCAAGGTTGATTTAAATTAGAACTTTTCCTTTTATTTTTTTTACTTTAATAATTGTTTCAAGTACTGAAGAAATACACTTTAACTTTTAGGAATAATATCAAAAGGATTAAAAAAGGGGTACGAATCAATTTAGATTCGTCCCCATTATAAAATGTATCAATCACATTTCCTGATTTAGATTTTAGATTTTCCTATGCTAGTTTCACTTATCCTAAGTTACATACTAATTTTTATAATATTATATCCATTCGTTTTAAATTCTCAGTTCCATATTTTAATTAATTGAGTTTATTAAATACATTGGATTTAACCCTAGCACTTTCAGTGCTGTATTTATTATAATTCAATAGAGAATAAAATGTAACCCTTTTATTGGCAAATGGTAATATATTACCTATCCTAAATAATGAGACTTTTTTTATTAAAAAAAAAACGAGATATAATTTAATCTTATTATTCTTTATGGTTACTCTGAAACCTTTTCGGTTACCCGAGTTAGGTTTTCTCATGGTCAGTATTTGTATTCGATTCATCTTTTTAGGTAGTCCACTCTTTTCCTTTATTGCATTTACTATACAACCTGTACTATATGTTCCTTTATCAGTTCATCATATCATAACTAATAAATATGTAATTATCTGTATATAATTAAGATAATGCCCTACATCATGGGCCAGTGGAAAATGGTCTTCAAACAATCTAGTTTTTACCTTTAAGATAACAGCTTGCAACGCATAAAGCGGAATAGTAGCTAACAAACGTAAATTTGCTCATTATATAATATTGCAATAATCAGAGATGCTGTGTTCAGTATAGAGCTTTCCTCTTTCCCTAACTCTGACGCTGTAACCAAATCGGAACATTGGTTATATCATCGCTTAGTCCTGATCTATATAAAAGACGGAATGTTACGGCCTTTATCTAAAAATATAAACAATTAAAAATTTAGAATCCTCTTTCATCCTCATTTTGATCCCTAGGTTGCGATGATATACGATACAAACCCCTCCTATGACGCACTATAATAATGTAAGAAATTCCTATATATGTTATACCTTTATATATCAAAAAGAAAGCCACTATTATATATAATACAATTAAATTTAAAACAGAATATATAGGGTTTTGTGTAGTTATAACAAATATTGCTGCTATTATAGCTAAAATAGGTAATATTGTGTTCATAGTTAAAGTTGGTAAATATAATACCATATAGCAAATCGAAATAAAAATAAAAAATTATTCATACTTATACATAATAATTAGGTTATAATATAAAATATATTTAATATATAATGAACCAAAATTATTATAATTAAAGAAAAAACAAAATCCTATTTTTATTTAAAAAAAAAAAATCATAAATCTTTAGTAAAATAGTTATATGAGAACGGACGGAATTGAACCGCCTATAGTAATAAAACTAGTGGGTTTACAGCCCAACTCTCAAACCAGATGAGAATCATTCTCAAGGAGATAATTATTAATAAACATTACTATTTTCCAGCTGCAGGTTCCCCTACAACTACCCTATTTCGACTTAATAGAAATCAATGTCATACATTAAAGTTTTTCCTATACACTTGAAATGAACTTATAATCATTTCTTAATTACTTACTATTTATAAAATATATTAAATGCTATAAATGAAATAAAAATTATAATGATAATAAAATATATAAATATAAAAAATATCATTATAATTCAAATAACAAAATAATAAATATTAAAGGCATAAATAATATACCTTAATAATATTTATAATATGTTAAATATAACCAGCTTAGTATATAGAATAAAACCCTTCCTGCATATACATCTCTCTCCACCTGACGAGTGGTTAGTACACCCCAGAGATTTATTTCACCGTAACGTTGCTGATTTACGATTACTAGCAATTCCTTCTTCATGTAGCCGGGTTTCAGACTACAATTCGTACTTTTTCTTATTTTGTAGGATTAGCTCCGAATTTTTTCATTGCACCCCTTTGTTAAGAAACTTGCGGCACGTCTACAGCCCACTCCATTAGGGCCATACTGACTTGTCTTAATCCTCACATTTAAACCTATGTAAGTTAAAAATATCTCTATTATTGAACTATTAAAAAAAGAAATAAACTTAATTCTAAAAAATTAAAATCGAATTCTTACGTTAAATATATAAATAATCATATAATATAAAATTAAAATTATTATACTTTAATAATAAGATAAATCAATATTCATAAAATATTTTATTATTTATATGAATATTATAATAATTTTAAAATGAAAATAATAGTATACAAAAAATATTTTATATTTTATGAAAATATCAATAATTAATTCAAAATTAAAATAATACAAATAAAAAAAGTTCAAGTTATATAAAATTATATTTAATGAAAAATACTATATTTAAAATAAAGCAAATATTTTTATTTTCTATTATAAAGGTTATAAATTTTTAATAATCCAAGAGAACTTACAAATACCATTTTTTGGTCGTTCTTCTTATATATCAAATAATTAGTTTAAATAATAATAATAATTAATTATATCATTAAGTAAATTATCAATATTTTTATATTATGAAAGAAGGAGGGTTGCGCCCGTTTCTTAGGAATTAACCAGACGTCTCACGACACGGACTAAAGACAGCCATGCAACACCTGTATTTATTTTCGAATTATTCATTTGAAATATATGCACGGAGTGGTAAGGTTTTGCGCGGATTATCGCATTAAGTAACATGCTTCACTGCTGGTCTCTGTGGGCCGTCTAGTGATTTGAGTTTCCGCCTTGCGGCCTTACTCCCCAGGTGGTATGCTTAATACCTTCGTTTATACGTGGAACTTTTGATATCCTTCAATTAACTTAATTTTCTTTTTCTGAAGCTTTTTTTTTTACATATTATCATAAAAATAAATACTATCCTTATTTATATGTACCTAAAAGAATCAAATAATTAAAAATAGTATTATTTATAAGAAATTAATTTATACTAATAACAATATTTTAAATTAATATATGATCCTTTTAATTTCAGGACTTTTTCTTAAATAAGAGAAAATAAAAGAAAATAAAAGAAAATAAAAGAAAGGAAATAAGTACAATAAGTACCTGATATCTTATTTCCACAACGGCATACATTGTTTTCTGCATGGACTACCGGGGTCTCTAATCCCGTTCGATCCCCATGCCTTCGTACCTCAGCGTCAGTCTTTAATAGTAACACGCTTTCGCCACCTCGCAACCTCTCGAGTATCTAGGTATTGACACACTCCTCTCGTTATATTTGTTACTTCTTTTTGACTCTATTATAGAATTATCTTTATTCACTCTCACGTCTTAAATAAGATGTTCTATAAAGCCTACGTACCCTTTAGACCCATTAATGACGAGTAACGCTTGCCTCTCACGTATTACCGCGGCTGCTGGCACGTGAATTAGCCAAGACTTTATTTATCTTTGTATACCTAAGATACCTATTTTTCTGAATACTTTTCCTGTACCATACTAAAAATATCTAGGTTTTCAATATTTATTATTAAATGTATAATTAAAAATAATTAGGTGATTACATATTTATTAACTATATCCAATCTAATTAAAAATATATTTTATATATTAATATATTTATATTATTAATAAAACTGAAAAGAAAACAAATTTCTTCAAATAATTGTTTTTAATTTGAAATTAAAAACAAAAATCTAGATAATAGATTTTTAATAAATATCCTCTCTTTTCTTGTTAAATAACAAGTAAAAAAAAAGAGTGATATATAAATAATAAAATTTCGAAATAAATAAAAAAAATATATATATTTCTAGTTTAATCATTTATATAAAGATAACGTCATCATCCTCTCTTTTTTTAGGGATTTACCTATAAACAGCACACATTCAGTGTTCTTTTTCTCCCTTCTAGATAGCTGGTTCGGCCTTTCGGCCATTGACCAATATTCCCTACTGCAGGCAAATAAATTGCTAGGCTGTTATTTCATCGCCAATGTGGTCGTCCATCCTCCAAAGATTCGACTACGGTTCATCAGCTAGTTGAGCCATTACCTCTCCTACTACCTCCCCGACTCAGGCCAATCCCAAAGCGAAAACATTTCTTTAGTACTTTTAATATTTTATTTTTATATAATTTTTATTATATAAAAATAAAATATTAATACAATCATAAAGTATTTAACTTTACTTTGGGGTAACGTTCCTGATTATACTCACCAGTTCACCACTACCATTTCTTTTTTATACTATCATGTGTAATATTTAACTTTTAAGTCAATAATTATATATTATAAAATACAATATTAGTTTTGCACTCTATTCCTTATATCTTAACATTAATAAATTAACCTATTGTTTAATTTAATAATTCACCTGTTAATAATAAATATATATATTCATATATTACAACCTTACAAGATCTCTACTTAAATACTTAGGTCGTTCGATTCGCATGTATTAAAGCTTCTAAATAGCGTTCACTCGGAACCATCACCAAATACACAATATATTTTTATCAAATATTAAAATTCAATATACGAAAATTAGAATTTCATTAATTTTGATATTGCTTAAATTATTTAAGCATCGCCGCTAACAGGATTCGAACCTGTATCAAAGCATTAACAGTGCAAGGCTTTACCATTAAGCGATAGCGGCAAGAAGAGATAATTTATGTAAATACTTTTTCTCTTATCTTAGGTCTTAGTTCTAAAGGTAAAAAATTAACAAGATACTTAAATTAACCTATCAAATCCATATTTAATTTTTTCATAAAACTATTACCCAAAAATATAAAATATATACGTATATATTAGTAAATTTCTTAATAATATAAAAAGTAAAAATTATTAATGTATAAATATGTAAATATATTTATATATAAATATATATAAATATATCTATTAAATATATTAATATAACTAAAATAAAAATTTTTAATATTAAATTTGATTAAAATTTTTATTTAATAATATATTAATTTAATTAAAATATAAAGATCTTTATTACAAATTAAAATATTTATACTTTTTTATATAGAAATAGAACATAAGTGATTTAATAGATATAATGATTTTAAGTAATAATATTTAAAAATAAAGTAAATTAATTATTAAAGGTAATAGTTGCTGTATATATCATGAAATAATAATAAAAATAAAAGATTTTTTACTGTTCTAAAATTCAAGTAAAAAATTTTTCAACTTCTACAGCTTCAATCTTTATTGGCATTGAAGAATGAAGTACTCCGCTTGGATAGAAAATGTTATTTCTAACACATCCCCCATATGATCGTAGCATGCCCCTCTCGAGGCACTACGCTCTACTCTAACATTTAATATCATTAATAAGAAGATTAAGATATCAAATTATTAATGGTATATATAACTCTTTAAAAAGCACCAGAATTTTTATTTTTATTTATATTTTTATCTTATTTCCGGTGCTTTTTCACCATGTATTCGTATTATCCTTCCATAACTTAAATTTTCTCATGGATTCCAGCCCTCCGGGCTGGAAATCTTTCTCCAGCCCGGAGGGCTGGGGAGACGAATTTCAACTCAATTTCATTAACTAGTAAAAGAGGTGCTGGGTTTATCCATACTTTTAGCCTTTCTTACCCTTTGGTAAAGTGCTGGGTTTATCCATACCTTTAGCCTTTCAACAGAATTAAATTAAAATTAACTTATAACAAGTTACCCCCGGCAGGCCCCGCCCTATATAGTTACTCTTAATTTTTACTATTTATTTTTACTCTTTATTTTTACGGGCGTGGTCCATTATTTATTAAGTAAAGCTCTCTTTCCCTACCCTCTAGTAGGGAAATGAATTAATAAGTGGGGTCGAGACTAAAGACTTTTAATTTTATTAGACAATTAATTAAATAATAAAAAATAAAAATAACTAACGATTCCATTAAATCTTTTTTTTTTATTTGTTATTAAATTAGAACTTATTTTTGATTTCCCACAAAGTGGGAAATCAAATCTACCAAAGAGGGGAGGGCTAATTTAATTTTACTTCTATTTTTTTTAATAAATTAATGTTTCATTATTCTTACTTTTATTTCTTTTCTTCATCTGCCCTACTGGTTCTAAATGCCATCCTATATGACAATCAGGATGTACTAATGCTAAATTATCTACGGCATAAGATTTATCATTAATACAAGGATTAATGTGATGAATATGGACATCATTATTAATGTTATTATCATCATTAATTAATTCATCCTTACATAAATAGCAGATATTTCCATCTCTCTTGTATAGTGTCTCTCATAGAGAAGGGTTATAACTGAAATGATATTTTTGTAATTTAATCATTTCTTTATTTCAAAGTTCTTTATTTAAGTATCAATTAGTACCTAACAATTCTCTACTAGGTGTAAAGATAGTTGCAGTAACTAATTTCTTAATTTTATTTGGTCATAAAAGTATATTTATTTTCGGTTTATCATATAAATTTCCATTACAATCTTTAAAAGCTAAGCCATAAAAATTCCATTTATTTTTTAATATTCCAGGCTTAACTTTTAATAATATTTCTGGTTCTAAATTATATTGTTCCGGTAGTAAATTAATTAAGAAATACTGTCTCATTAACCATCTTATAGATGCTCTTTTATGTTTTTTTATAAGATATATTTTAAGACGATCGAACATAAATTTCCTAAGAGAAGTTAATGTTCCTCCACTATTTGAAAATGAATAATAATTAACTCATTTTCGAATTATAGGATTAATTATGCTGATTAATTGAAATATAGTAGTGTTATAATTAGATCTCAATATTTCTTTAATTTTTAGTTTTATACTCTTGTATTCCATAGTTGATGGGTAAACAAATAAGTGAGGTCTACCCCCTAATCTATATTCTCTAGTGTTTCTCATTAAGAATTTATTTCTTATATGATTCGTTCTAATCAAATACACGAAAGTATAACCTAAGAAATTAAAAGGTACATTAATCTTAAAGTATATCGTTCTAGATTTATTAGGATGTATTTCTAATCCTCTTAAATTCAAGAATTCATTTACTTTATTCTTAATAATATCCAATAATATAGGTGATCCACAAATTATTATAAAATCATCCGCGTATCTAATAAAATTACAAGATATTTCTACTTCTTTAAATTTGTTATTAACTATACTTTTCATCTTAATAGCCAATTTTTTTTTTTCATATTTACTTATTCTAATTGTACTCCTCTTAATTTTACTTTTATATTCTAATTTGGCATCTTCAATCAATTTTTCTATTCCGTTTAAGGTCATATTCATCAGTAGAGGACTAAGAATTCCATTGCTCACCACTCGTGCAACTCCCTCATAATTTTGATAAATTTTTTCACTTCCAAATTCTATATAACCCCCAGTTAACCACTTTTTAAATATACGCTTATACTTTTTAGGTACAGGGATATTTTGAAGTAATCACTTATGACTTATAGAATCGAAACATTTCCTAATATTCGCATCTCAGATAATAGGATAATGAATCTGTCTTATTTCTCCTCTACTAGATTTAGTTTGCAATTTTTTCTGTATATGACCTATAGCCATTATTTGATTGCGTCCTTTCCTATAACCAAAACTATATAAATCGGAATTAACTTCTATAATAGGATCTATAATTATTAAAAATAATTGTTGAATTGCTCTATCTATTATACTAGGTATTATCATAGGTCAGGGCCTCATTGAGGCCCTGACCAACTTCCTTCTCAAAGAGGAGCTCAAAGAGGAGGAGGCCGGTCTCAATTCTTTAGGATTAAATTTAGGATTATAAACACGTCTGATCCTATTCTTGATCCTAGATCTACCTTGAATTTTATCTATTGAATAGAATCTCTTTAATTTACTTAATATTAATATTTTACTTTCATAACTGCGATCCAAAATTAAATTATCGATCCCCGCTGTTTTACTTCCTTTGTTTTTACTCAGTACTTCAACAGCAAATACTTGAACTAATAAAGAATGCAAATAATTTTCAGTTAAATAATTTAATTTTTTCGAATACATTCCATATTTTAAAGTAGTTTCTGAAATAGATTTCTGAACTTTTTCAATATAAGCAGTTAACTTTTGTTTCTGTTCTGTAGTTATTCACATACCCTTTTTCAATGTATGACTAATATCTTTTGTTAACTTCTTATTTTTTAAAGGCTTAATATTATTCGGTAAATTATCCGAAGAATATTTTCGAAAAACAACTCTAAACCCAAATTGAATTTTAGTTCTAAATTTGAATAAAGAGGTATCTTGTAGCCTTCAGTTAAGACTATTTCAGACGTTATAAGCATGGTAATTAGGATAATTAATATTTGTATTACTATTATTAGTAGTTCACCCCGCCTCTGGATTTCCCTTTAGGGAACAAAGGGAATTGAAGGATAGAGCGGGGGTGAACCTTGGTCTCGGGGCGCAGAGCGCCCCGAGACTAAATAAATTATCTTGGTACCAATCCTGCCCCCGGAAAGCTTCATAAACAGATTCCTCTATTCATGACTCACTATTTAGCTGTAAGTCGCTATTATGCTTTAGCGCCATAATTTCAATGAAACTATGGAATACGGGGTTACCTAATTTACTTCCATTTGTCGACTGAATTATTGCACTCTTAATTTCTGTGAGCCAAAAGACCTTTTTTCTTTCACTGATTAATATATCCTCTTGCTTGAATACATTCTTAGTCTTTAAATCTGGGCCGAAGGCCTTGATTCCTCCCGGGTTTCGCCCGGGATGATCTTTTTCTCTGATCCTTTTAGTCATACAAATACTCTTCACAGAAATATTTGCATTATAATCAAGATCAGACTTTTTAGGGATGTATCCTGAAAAATCCCAGTTACGTGTTAATGACCGTTCAAACAAAATTAACTTTGCAATAATCTTATTGATTATATTTATAAAACCAACATACGCACCTAATTTTAATAAGTTCAGGACTCTTATTTGAATATATTTTAAGCTTAACTCACATAAACCAACGTCGTAATTTATACTAAGCTTGGTGCTAGGGAATATCAGTGATAATTTCTCTTTCCCATAACAAATAGACCTATTTAGTCGTAAACATATTTCAGAACATTGCCCATAAAAAAAACCTGGTCGTTCTATTATAACTGATGCCTGATTCAATCGGCCCGGACAAGCATCTACTTTTAATGCTAAAGCAGGCATAGCTCAATCATGTAATACATCAGCAGCAGTAACTATAAAACGAATATGTGTATCAATAGGTAATACTAAAGGATTATCTACATCCAACATTCGGAGTTCACCTTCTTCCAAACTTGATTCATCTTTCATATAGGAATCAAAATTAATTGTTTCATTTTCCTCATTCAGAAAATCTGCATATTCATACTGTTGGGTCGAATACCCGCACTTAAGGTTTGTAATTACCTCAGGAAACCAATACCCTCCCACCGAACTGGACGTGCACCTTTCGATGCATCCAGCTCTCCGCTCATTTTCAACTCTATATAATTAAGTACGTAAATCATACTTAGAGTAATGAAATAAGAATAAATTATATAACTCCCAATTTCTAAAGTTGGGTAAGTAAATTGAAAAATATACTAACTCTTAATTAACGAATAAAAGAGTAAGTAACATTGTTTAAGGGGATTTTCGGCACATAGAAATTTTACTCTAATTTTATTAAAGAGATACTATCGTACGTACCTGAATGTATTTTTAAATGACATCCTCGACATACCGCGATTTGTTTTCGATTAAGATTCGACATTATTTTTGTAAAACCTGTGGCTTTGCCTTTTTTTATATGTCGAACGTGATGCATCTCAACATCACCTTTATTTCCACAGATTTGGCATGGTTTATTTCAAACATGTCCAGATCTTACAGAAAAAAATTTTACCTTAAACGGATCAGTAGTTGAATAGTCTTTTGGTATTTTAATAACTCTATTTCGGGCTAATGAAGGATAGAGTAATCTTATAGTTTTGGACTCTTCTTTTACTTTGTATTCAATTGTAATTTTCTTACCAAATTTGCGGAAGATTTTTCTAACTGAAAGCCTCAATTTTCTTGCCAATGTGTAAATTAACGAAAATTTCAGTATCCATAAAACATAGCTTAATTGGTTTTTATTTTCCACAAAAGAGTAATAGTTACATATCCCTCCAATAATAGCATTGTATCTCAATACTAATTCTTCAGAGGTTAAATATATTCATTTGGTTATCGCAGCAGGTCTTACTTTTTTCCCTTTAGTCATTTTTGCATATTTTTGATCAATTAGTTTCTTTATGATCAAATCAATAGGAGCTTCTATTATGACCGAGGCATTAGTTGCTCTTCGCGTGGTTCCTGTAGACTTCATTTTGGATCGAAGACTTTCTGTATATAATCTGGATTTTCTAAAAATATAGAACCCCAAATATTTGGCTTTATCTTCGATCATATGAGTAATCTTCGTTTTTTCTATATTTAAAGTTAATTTCAGTTTATCTCTTAAAAATTGATGAATTTCTTCTTTTATAGCCTTGGCTAACTTTAAATTTCCACTCACACCCACAATTCAATCATCAGCGTATCTATTAAAGTAAACCCTAGTACCAGTATCTGAAGTTCGTATTACTGCGGAAGTTAATACTAATTCTTTTTTTTTTGCTTTTAGATCTTGAAGTTGTTCTTTATTTAATATCTTTATTTTTTCTAATTTCTTTATATTTGATCTTAGCTTAGTATACATAGGATTAGGTTTTGAGACTCTTTTTGATTTATCAGTGTATTTTTCACATAAATTTTTCATGAATAAATCAAATTCATGTAAATATATATTAGAGAGTAAAGGAGATATTATTCCTCCCTGCGGTACACCTAAAGATGAAGCATAATAATTCCCATTGTTTACATATCCAACCTTAACTAATTTTCAGTATAAGTCTATTAGATTCTTATCATCAATCTTATCTTTAAGTAGATTGGCTAATATATGATGATCGATATTGTCAAAGAAGCCTTTAATATCTCCTTCTATCATTCAAGTTATTCCGTTCCATTTACGTACTTCAAAAATCGCAGTAGTTGTTGATCTATTTGGTCTGAATCCATGAGAGCTATTTAAAAAGATGGGTTCATAGACAGATTCAAATAATATTCGCATAGCTTGTTGTATAATTTTATCCCTAGGACTTGGAATACCTAATGGTCTCATTAGCCCTTTAGCCTTAGGAATATATACTCTTGAAGAAGGCTTAAACTTAAATGTTCTATCCTTCATTTGCTGACAAACTTTTTCGGCCCATCCTAGCGATATTCCATCTAAAGTTTCCTTATCTACTCCAGCGGTCATGTTTCCTGGTTTAGATTTTAACTTGTCGTATGCAGTTTTATATATATCCACTTGGAACAACTCTCTATATTTACATTCTATTTTCTTGTTTAGTTTAGAATTCCCCGATTTACAGACTCGTGTCGAATAGGTTGCCCTACCGGAAACGTTATGTAAATCTAACATAAGCTGTTTCCCTTCCTTAAGATATTTCCTAAAGCTTTTTTTATAAATAAAATTCTTAAGTATTACGGAAACTCCGTCCCTCTTTGAGAAGGATTTACTTCTCTTAGGCGATCCCGAGTTCTTATACATCCCCAAAATTTCGGATTTAGATTCAAAGTCCTGTCCTGCCTGTCGCAGTAAGCTTCTAAGTGTAGACATAATGACCAATTGAGATTTAGCTATTATACTTAGACGATTACATAAGGTACCATTAGTAATCGGAGTAGTGTTAACTCAGCAAGAGTTTACTAAAAGAATCATGTCAGAAGTAGGTCGATCCCTTTTCTCGAGTTTAGTACCTACCTCTCAAGAGACCTTTGCAAGCATGCTCCACTTCCCTAGTCTTTCGACTTCAGATAAGCTTGCTCCTTTACTTTCCACATCTACAGGAAAGACTTTATTATTTTTGTATATATTCAATTTTAAATTCAAATAATTTATAGGTATTAGTTGTTTTAAGATGTATATTACAATCCTTATAAAGCAATGAGATGTATAATTAAACGGCGCACCTCAATATCATTGATGCAAACAAAATTAAAAGAAGGTCTTCTTAATTATGTTTTGACTGTACATTAAACATTTGATTAATATCAAACATCCACAAATGACCCAGTCTATTGCAATAAAATTAAAAAGAAAAAAAAAGATTTTATTGACAGTCTTTGTAAAAATAAAATTTTTCTTTTATTAACCTTAAATCAATTTCCCCATTGACTGTTTTCACTCATGTCGCCAAAGATACATATACTAATAATTGTATTTATTTAAATACTATTTTATATTAAAAATATTTCATCTTAAAGTATTATGATCTTTAAGAATCTTGTCAAATTCTTAGAAAGACATTGAAATTTTGTAATGTTACTTTCACGACTATTATATATATTTGAATAATTATTTCTTTATTCAAATTTATTAAAAAAATTTTTAAATAATTTTTATTATAATCCAATTTTATATAACATAGAAGGACGAATATAAGGTTGTACTATCTTTCTAAGTAACGAAATAGAACTAGATTTAACATAAATCGTATATTTATCCATATCTTCTTCATACACTTTGGTAAGTTTCTGTATAGAAGTTATTAACCCTAATTTTCTAAATAAAATAAGAGTTAATAATTGAACTTCATTATAAGTAAATGCATTAGTACTGATTCTAACTCCATGTTTAACTCATCCTCCATCGTCCATTATTCAAACAGCTAAAGATAAAGGAGTAATATAATTTTCTATTTCTTCATTAATTACTTTTTTACCATTATGATAAAAAAGTTTATGTATTCAATCAAAACTTGTAAATGTATAAGTATTAAATTCATAACCAGTATAAATTTTATCTGCATTTTTTAATCTCCTAATATATAATCTAGGTTTTAAATTAGAACAATAACCTCTTGTAAAAAAAAAAAAAATCATGGAGTCAAAATAAATAATCTTTATGTATATTACTTTGTCTAAAACATATTCTACTACCCACTATTAATCTTTTATTGCAATAAGCATCACCTAATAGAGAACCAATAATTAAAGAAATGACATCTTGATTATGAGGACCTATACGATTTTTAGCTCTTAAATTAAGAGTATTAAATTCACGTAAAAAATAATTATTTAAATTATTCTCTCCTAAAGCATAGATATTTATTATTCTATATAATATATATAATTTTTGGCCAAAGAGACCAGTTATTTTTACTGTCATTGCTGGATCAATAACTTCATCCATTAAGTATAATAATTTAAAGCTTGGAAAAGCTATAGCAACTAATACGAGTGCTGGTCCTACTGTTCAAATTAATTCAATTAATGTACCATGATTTAAATGTCTATAAACTAATTTGTTACTATTTTTATTAAAATTAATTATTACTGATAATAATATTCAAGAAACCCCAAATAAAATAACAACTAAATAAAACATAATTCTATTATGTAAGTCAACTACTCCTTCAAAAGAAGGGCTTGCTGCATCTTGAAAATATAAACCTCAACTTACAGGAGCATCTAAAAATTTTAACTTAAATTTATTTTCTTTAATTAGATTAAAAGACGAAATTCTTTTAATCACAATTGTAAAGAAAATAAGTAAAAATAAAAATTGAATAAAATTTTGTGACCCTGACCCTTTTATTCATGTAAAAATAATTTCAGTATTTATTATTTCCAAATTTACTAAAGGAATTAGCATATCTGTCATCATATTATCATTAACATTCCTTAAGTCCATTTATGTAACATATAACCATGTATATTTCTACTAAAATCTCAAATAAATATATAGAAAATATTATTCATTTATTTTTAGATTCACATTAACAAAGAAAAGAATAATGAAAATTCTTTATTTTTATTTATATATATTTTTTCATTCTTTATCATCAAGAATAACACTTGCTTTATTATCCTAATATTAATAATTATAAATAAATCAAATAATATATAAATAACATTAAGTATATTATTTAAAAATAAAGAAATATCTCTATAATTACAGATATATAATTAACAAATATAAAATATAAATGTATCTCAATTTAAGTAATAAAATAAATAAAACAATTTTATTCTTTAAATTATAGTACATAAAATATAATTATAAACAATAAAAATTGTTATATAATTATATATATATATATCCTAATTTTATATAAATTTAGAGATATAATAAAATATATAAATAAAAATAAATAGTAAGAATAAATAGTAATAATAAATAGTATATATCTAGGGCGGACTCCTAATCCTTTTTATATTTATTGAGATCTTGATCAAGATAGGTATAATTCATATTTATAATTTATATACCTATGCAAAAATAAGATATAATAATATATGAGTTAATACAAGGATAATGTTATTAAATTAATTATATTTAATAATAAGAAAGGTTTTATAATAAAAAATAAAGTAATACAAGTCAATAGAGCAATAGCTAAACTTAAATGATTACTAGGAATAATAGGTAAATTATAATTAGAATCATTATCCTCAAAAGTGAAAGTATTTTTCAAATTATGAAAAATTTTATTAATATCATTTCTATCATTATAAATTGGAACTAAGAAATTATCACAAAAATATAAGAACTTAATTATTCTTAGATAATAACCTGCACCTATAACACTTGTAAAGATAGCTACTAAAGGACCTAAATAAAACCCTGCTTGCATACTAGCTAATAATACTTGCTGTTTTCCGAAAAAACCCATTAATGGGGGAATCTATGTGTATATATATATATATATAAATTTATATATTATAAAATTTATCCAGATGATTTCAATCATCCTTATTAGGGTCATACTTTATCCTTTCATATAGTTTTATAAATTTTAATTTACCATCTTTTAATTTATATTCTTTATTTCTTACAAGAATATGTATACTTTCTAAATTCTTATGAGCAAAATACTTATAACCAAATAAGGGAAATTTATTCAAATATGAAAATATTTTATTCTTAGATATTATTTTATCTGTTCTTATTAAATAAGAATGTTCTTCATATTTAATTCTATCTCTATAAATATTAATAACTGTTGTGTTTAGAGCTTTAGCAATATTATCCATAATTTCCAAATATGATAAATGTACGATAGAATTAACTTTTCTAGTATAATTTTGTCTTTGACTTAATCTCATATAATATACAATATCCTTTATTTTAAAATCATTATGACTTAAATCTTGGTTAATTTTAAAATTCAAATAAAAATTACCATCAGCTTCTAAAAAACCAGATAATCAACTATTATTTAAAATATCAGATTTATCTATATCACATTTAACTAATTTCGTACCTTTTGATAAATTAAATCAATCTATTAATCTGTGAAGAGCTTCAATTTTAGGTGTTCTCATATGACTATTAATTAGTGTTATTAATTTTAATAACACTAATTTTTTTTTTATTGTTAATCTTCCACTTCTTTTATTTTTTCTGATGACTATATAACCTCCTTTTAATCTTTCTTGTATCTTTTCAAATAGTGGTTTATCTTTAATATCAAAAGCTATTTCTATATGAGGAACATTTTTAGTTATTTGGGCTCCAGCTCCAGAGGGCACATAAATATGTCCATCCCCTTCTATTAAACCAGCTAAATAAGAACCCAAATTATCTTGATAAGATGAAGCAATGTTAAAATCTTCTGATTTGGGTGAATAATATCCAGAAACTGAATTAGACATATATGTTTTTTCTTTAACTAACACAAAGTAACTCATTTTTATAATAGATAAATTTAAGTAAGAATAAAAAACAGTTAAAGGCAAAAAATTTCTTATTATTAAGATATAGTTATAATAAACAACAGAATTAAAATAATTAAATATATATTTATATACGGGACTTTTACTTCATAAAAAAATGTAATACTTTAAGTCTCTGAATATATTTACCTCTTTAAAGGAGGATAAATAACTTGCAAATTTACCCATATAAAGGGTAAGAATATGGGACTTACTTCTTTTAAATCATCAGAAAAAAGAAAATAAGTGTATAATTATCTTTGCATATAGTATTATTAATAAGTATATATAAAGTAAATATATACTCTGGCATTCCAAAAAGATACCAGCAAGAGAGAATAGTGTTATAGCAAAACAGAAAGCTAACATAGGATCAGATTTAAACATACCTTTAAAATTAACAATATAAGGTACAGGTGTATAAATCCATTCTTTATAATTATTATAAATGTTAGAGTGTCTTTCAAGTTCATGGGTAAAAGAATAATCATTTATAGTACTAATTTTAAATAATTCATTTTTTAAATACAACTTATTCTCTTTATTAAATTCGCTTAGTTCTTGATTAATAGATTCGATTAAATCATATATTGTCGGATCAAAATAAACGTCTTTTAATGAAATAGGATTAACTTTAATAAGACGAATTGCTTTAAATTCTCTAGTACTTTCTCTAAAATACCTCACATATATATAACCTCAAGCAATTAAAATAAAAAATAAATTTAAATTAGTTATAGTATATTGTATTAAATAAAATAAAAAAGCATCTATGCTAGACAAAGAATTAACAGACAAGGCTAATAATAAAAATCCAACATGTGAAATAGTACTATAACTGTATAATCTTTTAACTGAGTTTTGAGTTACCCCTACAAAAGTACCTATTAAAAGAGAAAGAATAGCAGAGAAAGTTAAAATATTAGTTCAAATTCCTATACTAGAATAATTAGGTAATAAAAAAGGAGAAACCTTAGCCTCAGTAAATTCATAGTTTTTATGAAGTTGTACCTGTCCGGATATAAAAGAATCAGAGAAATTAAATAAACTCTTAAAATTAATATTAATATCATCAAAAATAGTAGTTATAGCATAAAAATCAAACAATTTATGATTATCAACAGAATATAATTGTTGTATATTGCTTAAATTATTTAAATCTAATGCAATCCTAATTTGATGAACTAATATTAACATAAGTATAAAAATTGAAATCTTCGCAATGACTATTAATCAGGTAGTACTAATAGTAGGTACTTGATTATAAACATCAGGTGCTCAATTATGGAAAGGAGCAGCTGATACTTTAAATAATAATCCTGCAAAAAGGATTAATAAACAAGGATCAATAAAATAATTTGTCGAAGTATCAGAATAAATTTTAAAGATATCATCAAAATTTAACGCACCTGTATAACCATATAATAAACTAGCACCTAATAAAATAAATCCACTACTTAATCCACCTAATAAAAAATATTTTAATCCTCCACTAGTACCAAAAAATGATTTAATTTGACTAGAGCTTAAAATATATAAACTAAAACTTTGTAATTCTAAAGATAAATATAAAGAAATTAAATTATTACTAGATATTAATAAAGAACCACCAATTACTGTAAATATTAATAATAAATTAAATTCTTTAGCTTCAATTTTACTATCTTCTAAATCTTTATTAACAAAAAAAGGAGTATTAATCTTAAATTCAGGTAACGAATTAATAAATTTATTCATAATTTTTGTTATAAAAATAAGTAATTTTGGTTTATTTTGAAAATTATTATGATCATAATAACTTAATAATTTATTAATGTAATAATTATAAAAACTAACCTTATTATAATTAGATTCTAGTTTATTAGAAATATTTGTATGGTATTTTGAATTAATAATGAAATTCATCGATTCCTCATCATAATATTTTCTATAGTTATATGGTATAAAACTCGTTAATAAACTAACAAAGGCCCCTGTTATTAATAAAATACAGTCAAATACTTGTGACAACATATTAATTTTGAAAACGCCACCTCATATTAAAGTCCCATTATTTAAAACATTTAATTCAATTGTATTAAATGTTAAATAACTTGCCAAAATAAAGACGATGAAAACGATTCTATTAAACTTGACATACTCGGCAAGTGTCTTATAGCTACGATCATAACTGGAAGTAGCGGCTAATAATAAAGCTAGTATTGCTATTATTAGCATTGAGGAGATAGAGGATTCAAACCCCTATATTAATTATTAGTTATTAATTAATAATTATTAATTATTAATTTATTTAAATACTAGCCAAAAATAACATTATATAATTATAATATTATATATCAATAAAATTAAAATTAATATCTATATATTAATAAAATTATTAATATTTTATCAAATTAAATTAAACCCCTTTTTTCTAAGTTTTATGTGCACTTACATATGTTAATATAAGTTTATATAAACTTATATTAATTAATATATTAATATATACATAAAATATATAACTAGAATATCTATTTATAAAAACATATATAAATAATTAAAACCAAAAATATATTGGTATGGTTTTAATTATTTATATATTTAGTAATAATTAAAACAAATAGTGGTATTTATATTCATTTTAATTATCTATTTTAATAATAAGTTATTAAGTTATTAAATTACTAAAAATCAAATTACTATTTTAGGGAAATTAATAAACATTTAAATAAAATATAGTTATATAATTAACCTTGAATAGGTAATTTATTAAAAGCATGGAAATGAGGTGGAGAATTTATACTTCATTCAATATTTTTACTTAATTCAGAATTTTCAGTTCAAGCTGCATAACCTTCAATAAATTCATCTTTAAGTCAACCATCTCTTGAAACATCTAATCCTTTTTCAAATTTATCACAAATGATAGCTATAAAATATGCAGACATAATGATTGATATCATAGAGCCAACACTTGCTATTAAATTTCATCCTGCAAACGCATCAGGATAATCAGGAATTCTTCTAGGCATACCTTGTAAACCTAGAAAATGCATCGGGAAAAACGTACAATTTACCCCAATAAACATACCTCAAAAATGTATTTTTCCTTTAGTATCATTATACGTTAATCCTTCAAATTTAGGTGATCAAAAATATCAAGCTGCAAATAATGCATATACAGCACCCATTGATAATACATAGTGGAAATGCTTAAAATAAATTAAGTAGGACTATCTCATTATCTAATTTTATTAATAAAAGGTACCTTTGTTCACAAAGGATTTCTATATTGTATTCAATCTAATAAAAAATCAGAATAAATTTTAAATTCTATACTTCCTTTAGGTTCTTTATTATAATCTCTTATTAATAAAAATTCCTTAATTTTTGTTACTCTATAAAACTTAAAATCACAGTATAATCTATTTTTCATAAAGAAATCATAAAGATACATCATACCTTTCACTGTTTGATACTTAAAACCAATAGAACGATACTCCTTATTAGTTTTTTTACTTTTTTGTTTACGTAATAAAACATTTGGTTTATAAAAAGGTATTGTATTATCAAAATTCAGTCTCTGTGTGTAATCATTATATTGAAATTCTAAATTACATTCTATTCTGTTACCTGGATAATTAAAAATAATGGAACCTTCTGTATCAATTAACCCTGAAAAATATGGATCAAAAGGACCAATTATATAATTAGGTTCTTTGAATTCAATATTAAAAAAAGTACATGCTTTTTTAAACCCAGGAATTTTAATTCTTATTAAACCATTTAAATGAGTAATTATATACTTCATTTCTTTTTGAGTTGATACAATATATATAGAATAAGGCTTATTTTTATCTGCTCTAATTCGACCTATATGTAAATAATTTTGAATTTGAGTTAAAATTCTAATATCTCTATTATGTAATTTAATTTTAATAGCTTTTAATTTAAAACGGTTTAAAGAATCTTTTCTAATATCAAAATTTCCATCTCCGTCTATAATTCCCGCTAATCAATTATAGAAATTAGAATCTCTATTTTTATTATTCAAAATATTATTATTAGATAACTGACGTATAGTCTCTGAGAATCCTTTACAGTTTTCTGCTGATTGTATATTTGTATATTCATTTTTATTAAATATAACAGTATTATTATTATTTTCACTATTTATTAAGAGATTAAAGCTCTGACTTGCATCTATTTTTAAAAGATATTTAAATTTAAATAGTAAATAATAAACTAAAAACATAGTTCTCAGCATATAGGCAGTTTCTGAATATAAAATATTCAGGCCCATTTGAGCAACTACGTAATCGAAACACAAAACTCTCCTGTTATTAATTTAATATAACTTATATTAATACTTATAATTAAGTTAATATCACTTAATCATAAAATGAACTTATATTTTAAATAAAGATGGAAGAAAATATATTTATTTTATACAAATATAAAATTATATTCTACAAACTTCCTGTATAGATTGGATTTTTTATCTTTATTTCAAACTCAGTTAACTTAAATATAATACACTAAATAAAAAATAACTTTACGGAAAGACTATTGTGATAACTTTAATCTTAGGTTACTTAATTTCTCCTAAGAGCCGGTTTCCCGGTGACTAGAGTACACCTAACAGTATTCTCTTTCAATACTGAAGAACCATCTACTCGTTGCTCTTTTACAGATCCCTTAAGAGATCTGATTTAGATCCGCGATCACCCATTTCATTTCTTACATCCTTAGTGATATTACCATACCCTCAGTCATTAATGAGGCCAGTTATTAAGTTTCTCCAATAACTTTGGTTAATAAGGCTTTAGGGCTTCCCCGGAGTTTGGTTCTTTTACACAAAACTTATGTATCATGGAACCTCGGTATAGACGAGAATAAATATTTATTCCCCCCACCACAGATCCGAGCGCGCACCTCTCGATGCACTCGGCTCTTCGGATCGTAGAAATTTTAATTATATATCAAGAGTTTGGCCCTTAAGGCCACAATTTACTAAATAATCCAATTTTATAATTGGACAAAATACTTCGCCCAACTTAGCCCACCCCAGAAAATAATTTATATTAGATTCTTGCATATCTGTACAAAATATAGACCATTCTAGTTATTAATGAATATATAGCTTAGCTTATTATCCAATACAACTGAAATTATTAAAGAAATTAAATGAAATTTAGTTTTTATTCAATTTACTTCTAGAATGCTTTGGTGGGCGGGCCCCTAGAAAATCAAAAAATTTTATATATTATATTACAATGGTGTACAAATAGATAAATTCACATCTCCAAGATTAAAAGGAGGACCCTGATCCTATTTGCAATTTTAATTAAAGTTTCGTGGAAGCGCAAATTTATTAGATTTTGATTCTCAAATTCGATTTTTAAGGACATAATCAAAGACATCTTTAGGAATCATTGTTTTACTTATTTTTACGATTTGTTTAATTTTTTTATTATCTTCTTTATTAAGACATAAAAATGAAAAGTCACCCAAAAGGTCAAATAAGACGATAGTGATATATCTCGCTAATTCATACTCAATATTTATTAGTTGACCTTTATTTGTATATGTACCAACTAAATTTTTAATAGTTCTTTTGAATTTCTTGTTTCAAGGGTCCATCAATATTGATTTCAATGAATGACAATTTTTATGAACCAGCTGCAAATTATTAATATCGTTGAGTATTTTAAGATGCTGCTCCTTAGAAGTGGTAATAATTTTAGGTATTTTATGATCTTTCTCGAGATCCTTAAATCAATTCTTATTTTTATTATCTAAAATATTTCTGACTGAGGATCCTCCTTTTTTATTGAATTTGGATTGTTTAAACTTATTATCTTCATCTTCTTTGCATTCAATAAATTTAAGAATATCCCTTCCTAGATTATATTCTGATAGATTATCAAATAATCCCCCTGGATCTATATCCCATCTAAGAATATTTTGCCAATCAATTAGGGGTTTATTACATAGAGGACATGTTAATTTTTGAATAACTAATAACTTAGCTCGCGTATCCTCTCTACTGCTAGCTACATTAATAGCTCTTTTTATGAAGGGTTCTGGATGAGTTAATAGGCTATTTCTTAACATATCAATAGTAGGAAAATAATGGGCTCAAATTACACCACCGTTATAAAGATCAGTAAATAATTTCAAAGGTAGAACTTTAATCCTATTATTTTTAGCAGTACTGCTAATCATAGGATTCTTCCTGAATTTTGTGATTTTCCTTTTATTTAATTTCCAATTTTCATAAGTGTCATATGTAAAGTAATTAAGATAATATTTAAAGTAACTATTACCATATTTCTTGAAAAGGAATTGTTTGAATCTTTTTAATAGGAAAATATCAAGGTTTCTTAATAACTGACGTAGGTTAGGACATGGAGTATAATAATTCAATCATCCCCTAGTTAGAGAGTTTAACTTTTTGATTATATCACTATCTGAACAGCTAACATTACCTCTGTTTGTTAATTCAACTATTTCTTTTCTCAAATTTTTTGTCGCTTTAACAGAAGGATAGCTATAAGTACCTCTCCAATCTGAAAGTTTCCCTCTTATTCTTTGATCCTTTATAATTAATCAAAAAGGCTTCCTAGGTCAGATCAGATTATGCGTTCAAGATAGAAAGTTTAATTTAGCTCCCATTTTTCATGAAATAGTTTTGGTTTTTTCTTCTGAAATTTCTAGGCCTCTCTCCTTTAAGAAATCCCTCACCGTTAAAATTATAGCTTCTATGTGTTTTTGATGTTTAACTCCTATAATAAAGTTGTCTGCATATCTTATAACCCATGTATTTCTATAACCTGGTATCGTTGCGAGATTTATCAAAGTAGAAGGATAAGTTATTATACCTGGAAGTCCAGCCTTTATTAAATTGTCATGATGTTCTTGATATATTTCTATTAGTTCAGTATCTACTAAATGTAATCTATTTGCATTTAATTTTTCGGATGGTTCATTTCGAACACTTTCTGCTGCTAATTTTGCAGTCTCTTCTAATCCATCGAGCGTTCAATTCATAAATAATGGACTTATTATACCTCCGGCTCAATGAGCTTGAGGAATACCGTGAGTCGAGGTACTTTCTTCTACTATTGTTTTGTAATTAATTTTATATAAATGAGGAAAAGCTTGCCTAATACTTTTAGGTATAAATGGAATTTTTAAATTATCTTTTACCATTTCAATAATTCTTGGTTTCAATATTATAGGCATTAAGAATTCGAAATTTGCTGGCATAGGTATATTTTCAATAAGTCAATTATGGCTGATGTTGTCAAAGCAACCTTTAATCTCTGCATCTCAAATAATTTGTGATTTAAATATTCTAGGTTTTTTCTTAAGAGTTTCAATAAAATTACTAGAGACACTTAAGCGACTAGCAGTCTTTCCTCCTCTGTGTATTTTAATAGTATGGGTTTCTCTGGGATTTGGCCCATCCTTTTTAGTCAATTCTTTTATTTTTTTTGATTCTAACGTTTTCAGTTCAAACTTTTTCTTTAAGTAACCTCTATATATTAAGTCTAAAGATCCTCCTTTTCTTCTACTAAGTAAAGAATTAGAAGCATTGCTACGTCTAAGTAGATAATTATGAAGATGAGCTGTTGCTTGGTGAGCATTTCTACCCGGTCTAAAACCAAAAGAACATGAGTCACCTAATGGTTCCATGTAGGGCTCCATTACCAATTTTAATAACATTTGTAAAGTTCTGTCTTTAAGGGTTGGTATACTTAAGGGTCTAAGTTTATTATTATTTTTTAGAATGTATACACGTAGAAGAGGTCCATGTTTATAATTTCTTAATTTTGAAGGTTTTAAACTATATAAAAGTCTAAGCATTAAGAGGCTATTATGGATTAAATGAACCTTTCTCTCATTTAAAAGATATTTAACAGGGTTAGTAAGGATATTCTTAAGTTCTTTCCGAAGGATACTAAGACCTGCTTTTGATTCTTTAGTCTTTAAAGCTCGGCGTAGTATATCTCGCCGAGAGCCTCAGCCTCAACTTCTGTCTCACAGATTTTGCTTTACTTTTCTTCTGATAACTTGATCAGTTTTACCTTTCGCAATTGATAAAATTTCTTTGATTTCTCTAATTCTAGGTTCTAAATAGCTTAATGCAGAAACTTTGGATCTCAAAGTTGATTTAGTTGGCACTGCTTTGAAAGCTCTCTTATCAAAACCAGGCGTATATCTTCCTGTTGTTTGGGCTATTTTTATTACAGCTCAGACTTGAAAGATAATAGATTTCATTTGTGTTCCGGCCATTTGTAGAATTTCTTCTCATAAAATTTTATTTTTTACTTTGCTTCTTTCTACTGACGGAATTGGTTTAACAAGATTACGATTAAAAGGTTGATAGTCATAAGCTTGGATAATAAATCCTTTTGTCTTAGATCATTCAGTGTCAATACTATTCAACGTTTGTATTAATTTTTTATATTTATTAGATTTTAAGTCTCCTGATTTTGCAATTTTAGATTGGGGACTCTGATTGAACATTACGGGCAAATTACTCTCTAAATTAATCACTTTACCTCTTTCCAATATACTATTAATGTCTAGAAGTTTAGTGTTCTCAGTAAAAGCAAGAGACACATCTGTGGAGAAGGTCGGTTTAAATTTACGAGAAGTTTCTACAGCAATTAGATATGTGTATAACTGAACATAGGTTCGTATAGCTATTTGAATCAAGGTTCAATCTTGATCCTTTAGTTTATCATCCAGAGAAGGTCAATAATATACAAAGTTCTTATTGCTAAAATCTGGCTTGATTTTCCCAAACATATCATAAAGGATAGGAGTTAGAATGCTACTCAGTTCTAGTAGATACTTTTCTAGTACTTTAATTGCTTCTTCTCCATTTGTTGGAATAGGTAGATTGTTAATTAAAGTTTGTTTAACCTTTGAGTTACTAGTTGAATATCTACGTTTTTGAACTACAGGTAAGTTTGTTACCTTACTAATCTTACTAACAAATGTTAACTGTTTATCCTTTAAATAGAAAGCTGACCTGGATAAGGTTGGAGAAGAGTTCCAGTATATTCAAGGGGTATAAGCTAGTTTCTTCCTTGTTATAGGGGATATACAACCGTATTTTCCGTCCTTTCTATTAATTACATAAAGATCCGTGTTTGTATCGTACCAGTTAAGTTTTCCTTTAACTATTACTTCCCTAAACATCGAACTAATTTTGAACATGTTTTTATAACCCAATTCTTTCTGGTTCTTATTGGTAAATATTGGATAATTTAACATATAATTAGTTGTTTGGTGTATTGTAAGCCTGCCTCAGTAATCTATTATTACTGTCTTATTTTTGTGGATTATTCCGTTCATATTAACTTTCATCCCGCATGTAATGCTGTTTCATTTGCCTGTATTAGACATGTAATTCCAACCCACGCCCGGTCTTTTTAATACAGGTTTATTACAAGTTATCAACTTGTGAAATCGGTTAGGAATATCATAATTAATTATCTCCAGATTAATCTCTAGGCTTTCCGCATGACTAAGATAGTTTACAACAGTATGTCTAACTGCATTAATAAACCGACTTACACATACCAAACCGCACGCAAGATCTATTGACGCATTAGCTAAGACCACACCTGTTACTTAAAATGGTAAATTAAATAATTAATGTAAGTAAAAAAAAAAAATAACCATTAAACTTTTATTTATTTAATATCATATATCTAATTAATCATAATTTTAATTATTTAAAATGATAATTTTAATTTTTTTATGTCGTATATTTAATTAACTTTCTTACTAGCTAGAGCTATTTTTAATAATATCAATAAGATAACTTAAGTTTAAATAGTTCTTTATTATGCTCCCACCTGTAAAAAAAAAATTATAACTAAATAATATCTATTGAATTAGTTATACATCGAGCTATTATACATTAGATATTATTCATTTATCTTTTAATAAAATATTATCCTTATCCTGCGCCTGCGCCTGCGCCTGCGCCTGCGCCTGCGCCTGCGCCTGCGCCTGCGCCTGCGCCTGCGCCTGCGCCCTTTTGAAACTTTTATATAATATAGCAAATTTATTATTAATGAAAAAAAAAATAATACTATATATTGGTCATTTAAGTTATTCTTCTATGATTATTAATTTTATAGAAATAAATTATTGACACGTATTTAAAATTAAAAATATAATTATGTATATATTATATACCATTAGGATTATATTTTTAATACAAATTAACATTTATATTAGATTAAACTTAATCTAATATAAATTAAGTTATATATTAGATTACACATAATCTCTAAGAATAATAGAATGCTTTAATTAGCAAAAAAATATTCTGCTTATTATTTATATAAAAAATAAATATAAAATTTAAGCATATTATAATCTATATAGTGAACTAACCGTAATCCACCAACAGTGAATAAAAAAATAAAACCTAAAGCATAAAGCATAGGAGTATTAAACGCAAAGCTTCCCCCATAAGCAGTTGCTCAAGATTCAGCCTTTAACCATTTCAGGTCTAGATTCGAGTTCCGTCTGGATGGAACGATGAATCATCTTATTCCTTCCCCCATTTGTTTTTTTTTTGAGGGGGAGGGGGGTCAGAAAATGGGACAATTCTAAATTTAGAATCTTTGATTCATACTTAATAGCATGAAACGAGTTAGCCTATTTTCTAGAAATATTATTTCTATTAGAGTTTTGCTCTAAACCGTTACCGGTGAATTGGACAATTCCTTATAACTCCTTATAAAAATAAAAATTATTATATTCTTTTTTATTATATAAATATGTTAAGCGTCAGGCTTAAAATTTAATTAAATCTAAAATACTTAGGAATTATGGGGCATCTTGTCTCTACACTTTTACATAATAGTTTCCTAATCATGATTTAATTCTACGATTATCCTATAATTAT
>Ga0335078_10001004_pt1 | contig 43012 bp, 61 predicted proteins | sample Lox_Sample_32_FD_206711 | JGI IMG/M metagenome (GOLD analysis project Ga0335078, IMG submission 206711) | Soil microbial communities from Loxahatchee National Wildlife Refuge, Florida, United States - Lox_Sample_3.2 | ecosystem: Environmental > Terrestrial > Soil > Wetlands | place: USA...
TGCGGGGCCGTTTCGCGTCTCACGACACGCCGGCCGGCGAGCCTCCAAGCCCGCCACGCCCCGGCTGCGGGAGCATGGGGCCGATCACTGCCCAGGCCCCGATGGAGACCGACAGAGCAAAAAATAAGCCCCCCGAAGGGGGGCCAGCACAACTCCATATCCACCTGGGCTCGCGCTCTCCCGCCAAGTTGACCGCGAGCACCCCGTCTAACCGAGGTTCACCATACCCGCGAACCAGTCGGCTAGTCGAGCATTGCCTCAGGGCGTGCCGGCAAGCCGTACCGCACTATCGCGTGCGCAGTGGCTTGCCGCTGTCCGCGCCGACATCGCCGCCCTGCCTGTACGCGCTGACAGGCGCCGCAACCTCCTCGCCGTGGCATCAGTGCTGGGCTGGGCCGCTGACCCCGCCACGATGACCACACGGCCTACGAGAGCACGCACAGCGGCCCGGACACGGGTCAGCGAGCGCACCGTGATGCGCTGCTGGAGATGGGCCGAGCTCGCCGGATGGGTCCAGGTCCTCGAGCCCGGGATGACCGCGATCTACCGCCCGGCGGCTTACCGGGACTGCGGGAACCTGGCCCGTACCTGGCTGCTCACCGACCCAAGATCAGCGCTACTGTCGCCCCGCTCTGGATCTGCAGGAGAGGTAGTTACTACCCCGCAGCCGCGTTCTGCACAGGCAGAGGGGCTTGATAATTCCCGCCATCTGACGGAAGTTACCAAGCCGAGGTCAAAGAGCATCAGCGAGAAGGGGAAGTCTCGTGTGGCGGCGAGGTTCTTTGCCGCAGGCTGGCTGCCTGCTGACGTGGATTACGCGCATGATCATGGTCCGGACGGGCGGCCGTACCGGTTCGATGACCCGCCGCGCTGGCCGCTCGCTTTGATGAGGGCGCGGCTCGCTAAGTGGCTGAACCCGGATGGCACGCCGCTGCCGTCAAGGTCGCAGCAGCTCGCGGCGGAGCATGTGCGGCTGCTCGCCGAGCAGGCCGGGCGGCGGGCTGCCCGGGCCGCAGCGCTCGAGAAGGCCGAACGCGTCGACCAGGCCGAGATGGCCGGGCGGGCACGGGAACAGCTGCAGGCGGCTTTGCGCAGGCCAGCGGCAGGATAATCCCTGGCTACCGTACGGTAATAGCTGTTTTGCTCCCCGGTTTGAGGGACAGTCCCTTACCTTCGCAGCCTTTACTGCACGCGGTTACTGCACTGCAAAACGACATGGTGCGGCTGGCCGGATATACGGGACTTGCCGGCGGCCCGGCGCTACGCTGGCCCGATCCGCCACAGCAAGGAGTCCCGCCAATGCGCGTCGGCTTAGTGTCGACCAAGGGCGGCACCGGAAAGACATCAAGTGCCGTGTACCTGGCGTGCGGCCTGCACCGCCTCGGCCGCACCCTCCTCATCGACGCCGACAGGCAGAGCTCGGCCCTGAGCTGGAGCCAGCAGCGCGACGGCCTGCCGTTCACCGTCGTATCCCTCCCGGTGCGGGACCTGCCGCGCAGGGCTGACGACCTCATGGCCGGATACGAGCATCTCGTCATCGACGGCCCGCCCGGCGACCTGGACCTAATCAGGGCCGTGATCCTGTCAGTTGACATCGCCGTCGTGCCGGTGTCGCCGACCGGCCTGGACCTGTCCCGGCTCCGGCCGACTTTCGAGCTCCTCGCAGCCCTGGAGCAGGTCCGCCCGGTAGAGGCGGCCGTCCTGCTGACGAAGGTCCGCAGGGGCACGATCAGCGCGAGGGAAGCCCGGGCAGTGCTGACCGAGGCGGGCTACCCGGTGCTCGACGCCGAGATACCGCTAGCCGAGGCAATCGCAGGCTCGTACGGCAGTGCCCCGGACAGCCCGAGCAGCTATGACGATGTTCTGAGGGAGCTGATGACCTGATGGCTTCGACCAGGCGGGCGGGGACTGTCCTGCGGGGTGCGCTCGAGCACAGCACGCCGCAGCCGGCACCGGCAGCTGAGACGGTGCGCCCGGTGCGGCCAGCGCGGCCGCGGCCGCCGAAACCCGTCCGCTACACCCTCGACCTCGAACCAGATCTCCACCGGGTGCTCAAGCAGACAGCCGCCGACTGGGAAGTCGACGGGGCGGTGATCATGCGGTGCCTGCTGCGGCAGCTCCGCGACGACCAGGCCCTCGCCGCCCGCGTCCAGGCCGAAGCATGGGAACAATAGCTGCCTTACTGCACTGCCTTACTGCACTGCCTTACTGCACGGACCCGGCTGGCAGTAGACCAGTTACGGTCTGCGCGGCGGGCGGGCATGCACATAACGTCGTGAGCAATGGCCGGGCCTGCTGCGTCAACACTCTTAGCAACGGGGCCTAAGGGCAGGTAGCGGATTCCATCCTCTCGCCGCGGCGACCTGCCCTGCGCTGCGGGCCCGGCCATCCTCAGCGGGTGCTGCCGGCCAGCAGATCGGGACGCCGGGCGCCGATCCGGTCAGGAAGCTAACTCGCTGACCGCCGGCGCCGGGAACAGCTCGTCCTGATACTCGGACGCCTTGCGGCGGGCCAGCCGCTCGGCCGCCTCCGCCATCGTCGTCCCGAACTTGGCCTCGAAATCGGCGGCAAGCCGGGACCGCAGCGCCGCGTTCTTATCGACGGCCTGCAGGTACTTGCCATCCTGCGTCAGATAGTCGGCAACCGACCAGGACTCCCGCTCGCGGACCGCGCCGCCGGGAAAAGCGCCGAACAACGGCAGCTGCTGCCCGTCGCGGCGTTCCCGCAGATACTCCCAGATCCACTGATCCAGCCGGGCGGTGCCCAGGATCAGCGGCAGTTCCTGGTACTGCTCGGTGACCCGCCTGCGGAGCTCCGCGCGGGTCATGTCAGGCAGGTGCGCCCACCGGGTAAGGGACGCGCGGGCCTCACGGATCAGGGCATGCTCGCCGCGTCTCACTGCGCCCTCCGGAACGGCACGATTTCCGCCTCTTTGACCGGGCTAACAAGGGGGCCCACTACCGTGGGCTTGGTTATCCCCCTTGTTGGCTCCCCAAACGGGAACAAACCCTCCGGCGGGCCTTTCCGCAGATAGTACTGAACTGTTCCCCGGGTGACGTCCAGCCGGCGGGCGGTCTCATGGACGGACACGCCGCGGGCGTGCATGCTCCAGACAACCGACCACCTGGTGCGGGACTTCTTGAGACTCGCTCGGCCTGGCATGTACTCCTAGCGGGGGGATCCGAGGTTGCGAGTGGACACGACGGCGGCGTGCCCTGCGCCAGTCGGCACGATCAGACGGCCCTGACGCCCGGCGGAGGACGCCTCCTCGGCGGCCTTCTCGACAGCAGCGGCGTTCAGCATCGCGATGCCAGCCAGCTGCATGGCGTTCTCGGCCAGCACGGTTACGTCGCCGGCTTCACGCTCGGGGGACCGGGGCGCGGGGCCGGGCCTGGCCGCGGCGAGGATCGCAGCATCACGGGTCTTCTCAAGCTCGCCCATCCTGTCCCTGGCTGCCTCGAGGGCCCGCTCAGCGGCCGCGAGGACACGGACGGGCTCCTGCGCCGCCGCCTCAGCAAGAGCGAGGACATCAGCGGCGGCACGGACCGACAGGAGAGCGTCATGCTGGGCCTGCGGGCTGCCGTCCCGCCTGGCAGCCGCATCTGCGCGCGCCCGCGCCGAGTGGAAGTCAGCGGCCCCGTCGGCCTTCGCCTGCGCGGCCTTCAGGTCTTCGGCTGCTGCGCGGACCGCCTCCGATGCGTCGTCCCACTCGCGGCCGGCGGCGTACATGTCGTCCTCGGCCTGGATCCTGGCCGTTTCCAGCTGGACGCGCCAGGCGATCTCGTCGGCATCGGCCCACAGCCGCGCGGCCGCGTCCTGCGCTGTCCTCGCCTGCGCCCGCCGCTGTACCACCTCCGCGTGCAGTGATGCGATCGCCTCTGCTGACGCCATGCCGGGGACCTGGCCGCACGACGCGCACACCTCGCCCGGCTGGCCGAGCTGTTTCCCGCAGGCGTGGCAGTCCTGCCCGAGGGTCTGAGCGAGGACCTGGGCGGGCGTCAGCACGCCGCATCCTGCCGCGCAGTGGCCGGGGCGAAAGCGGCGGCGAGGAGAGGATCAGCCTCATGACGTGCGGAATCGTCCGGGCACTGCTGCATGCGGGCTAGTCCTGCTTCGGCGCGGTCTTCGAGGATCGCCGCGTCGCCGGCGCAGCGGGCGGCTGCGGCGGGCTCGCCTGCATAGCCGTGGAGGGCGGCGCGGAACCGCAGGACCTCGGCGCGTTCCCGCAGGCCGGGCGGATCAGCGGCCAGCCCGGCGGCAATGGCCTCGTCGCAGGCCCGTGCGAGGTCGCCGGCGAGGGCGTCCGCCAGCCTGGAGGCAGCCGCCTGAGCCTCGGCGCCGCGGGAGGCGGCCTGGCGGGCCAGCCTGCGCCCGGCCCGGGTCGCCGCGGTCAACCTGTCCGTCCGGGACTCTGCGGCGCGGTATGGAACGGGCTGTGGGTGGCGGCGGTGAGCCCGGCGGGGAGGGGCTGGCCTGGTGACGCTGCCTGCGCGTAGTCGAGGCGCTGCACGCGGACATCCTGCGCGCCGTGATCGTAAGCAGCGGACATCAGCGGCGCGCCGCTGGTGTCGTCAGAGAACGTCGCCCCGGCCTGGGCGGCCATAGACGACGGCTGATAGTCCATGCGCGGGATGCCGTCCGCGCCGGGCTGCGGATCCGGATACCCGGCCGCATGACACTTCGCCACGGACGGCGGGCCGAACGGATGACATATCAGCCCGATCTGCCGAGGATGCGGATGAACGGGCGGCTCGCCATCCCCGGCCGGCCGCGGCGGCGCAGGACGATCCGGGCCGCCCTGCACAGGCGTCGGCGCAGGCCCCGTCATCCACGCGTCCCTGGACGTCGACTCGAACACTGTCCTCGACGGATGCAAATGCACCCGCACACCATCACAATCCGTAATGTAACCCTCTGCGTCATATGACATGCCCCGCAGATCCCGCATATACGGCGGAAGCGCAGCACCCTTCCCCATATACGACGACGCCGCAGCCTGACCCTCAGGCGTTACCTCGAGCATTGACCCGCTCCGTTCTCCTCACCGCGCACTGACGTCCACCTGAACGGCGCCGGACTGGGCGGCAGCTGCCTGCGCCGTGACCTGGCAGTCCGCTTCCCCGCAGCCTGACGCGCCACAGCCTGCTTGTACGACAACACCGCAGGCTGCTGATCACTCCGGTTGCCGGGAAACGTCCCCCGCTGCGCAGTCACCGGCCCGCCCCCTTCGCCAGCAGCGCAGCACGCGCACCCTCCCGCAGGCCCGGATCAGACGTAGTCGCCAGCAGCTCGGCCAACGCATCCGGCCGGGCCGCCCTGCGCGCATACGGATTCTCCGGCCTGAACGGCTCCGGGGCCGCCGCCTTCTGCACGACCGGCCGCCAGTCCAGGCCGCACGACGTGCAGAACGGCCTCCCAGCCTTGAACGCGGCCACACGACCGCAGTCACAACGGATCACAGTCGCCATACAGCCACCAGACTTCCTCGACTCAGACAAACGCCACATGTCACGCCCGGCAGGCGCCAGCCCAGCCCGCCACTCACCCGGAACGTACGGACGGGACCCAGGCCGGGCCACCGCCAGGCCCTCCGGCACCCAGCGGCCCGCCGCCCAGCCACGCAGGGCACTCACCACCGCAGCCGTCGCCGCCTGGTCCCCCGCCGCGGCCTCCAGCAGCCCGGTCAGCTCCAGCCGCAAAGCCACCCTGGACGCGCCCCGCACCGACACCATCGCGACAAGATCATCCGCCAGGCGCTCCGCCGGGCCTGTCATGCAGCAGCGCCAGGGCCACGGCCCTCAATCAGACGCACAAGATCCGACTCACGCACCCGCGGCAAATCACGGTCAATACGCACAATCGGCAAAATCCCGCGCTCATCAAGCCGGTAAACAGTCCGCGGCGACGCACCCAGACGACGCGCAGCATCAGCAATCGTCACCAGACACGGAACCCCGCCCATGCACCTCCACACCCAAGCCTACCCCGACACGCGCAGGCAAGCACAGTCACAACCGCAACCGCACCGTCAAACCATGCCAAAACGGACGCCTAACGCGCGCGCAGAACCAACCACCCAAAAATCCCAAACCGGACACCTAACCACACAACCAGACACCACGTGAGAAACCTAGACAAGTACCCTAGCCACGCAGGCGCGCGCATGACGCGACCCCGGGGGGCCTTGCTGGGCCCTTCCCTCACCGGGACGTCCGGGGTGCTCCCACTCCACCCCAGTGTTTGTGTCTGTCTGGGCCGCCCCGCCGCGCAGCGGGCGCGGCCCGCCAGAGCGGCCGCCGGGCAGCGCACACGCCACGCCAGCAGGCGAGCACAGGGCGCAGCGGGTAACTGTGGCCGAACGGCTGGCCGATGGCCGAGCGTGACTCTCAGCCGCTCGCTCGCAGGCAGGCCACAGGACCTGCTCGGACGTCTCAGAAGACACCTGTCGCATGAGGCATGGTGGCGGCCTGCCGATTCCCTGCGTGTCATGTCTCAGGTTTCGTCTCACTCACGGGAATCCATGTGCTAGGGTCACTTGAGACAGCGAGACAACGGGGGACACGAGATGGCACAGATGGCAACGGCGGAAGCGTGGCAGCGCACACTCGGGCTCGCCCGCGAGCACGGCCTCAGCGAGGCCCAGATCGCCGGCCTCGCGATCGGATGCCCACGGCACGGCAACATCAGCATGGACTGGGACGAAGACGGCATCTTCTGCCACCAGTGCCCATGACCTGACCAGCAAGCGGTCCCGCACCGGGTGGAGCCGGCCGGGACCTTGACCCGAGAGGTACCTCGGATGGTTACCACGATAGCTGCGGCCGTAGCGCTGCAGCCGGCCGCGCTCAGATCGCTGACCGATGACGAGCTCGCGGCCTTGCATCAGGGGGCGGGCGAGGACCTGGCCGCGGCGATACGCGGCGAGGCGGAACGCCGCGACAGGGATGAGCGGGCCGCGGCCAGGCGCCGCCAGGCACGACGCAACGACCCGGTCCGCCAGGACTGGGAGACCGCAGCCTACGCCCAGTACCTCGAGGCAGAGCGCGAGCTGCGCGGCAATCTCGTCCGCCGCGGCTCGGCCATCACCGATGCCTGGGCGCTGTGGTCAGGACCCGAGCACGTAGCCCTGGCGAACGCCAGCGAGGAGCTCCGGCTCTGGTGGCAGCAGCCAGGCCACGCCCGCATCACACAAACCGAATATGCGCGCATAGTGCGCGCCGACAGAGAGGCGAACCACGATGACGAGCTGGCTGAAGATGACAGCGATCGAATTCGACGCGACGGTGGCGGCGGACCGGAAGGCACGGCAGGTAGTGGCCACAGCCGGGCAGACGCTGTTCCCGCGGCTCCTGCCGGAGGCCAGGCGCAAGACCAGCACGACAGCGGAGCAGCTGCCGGGGCAGGCCGACCTGTTCGGGGAGGACCAGTGACCACGGTCGCGTATCGGGCGGACAAAAGCGCTGTGTGGAACAGGATCCATCGCGAGCGCATGGCTGAGGCAGCCCAGGCAGGCCACGCCATGCCGCAGCATGCCGCGCACGCTGAGGTAGCAGTCCGCGAACCGGCGACCGTGGCAACGGCGGACAGGCACGCCGCCGACGGCGCCGAGATGATCGGATACATCCGCCGCTACCTGTCGGAATACGCGGCGATGACGGCAGCGCAACTGGACGTCACGGCGCTGTGGGCAGTGCACGCGCATGTGCGCGACGGTGCCGGACGGCTGGCCTGGCGGGCAACCCCGCGGCTGATGTTCATGTCATCGGAGCCGGGGAGCGGCAAGTCCCGGTGCCTCGAGCTGCTGGGTCGGCTCTGCCCGTTCACCTACGGGCTGGACACGGAGCCGACTGCGGCTGGCCTGGCACACACGCTGGACAAAGAGCACGCAACGGTGCTTTTGGACGAATCGGACGTGCTGTTCGGCAAGGGAAGCCGCCGCGAAGGCGTGCGCGCCATACTTCTGTCCGGTTATACCCGCAATGGCACGGTTCTCAAGATGCGGGGATCCCGAGCAGAGCGCGCGAAGGTCTTCGGGCCAGTCTCAATGGCCGGTCTGGACGTATTGCAGAAAGCGACCGGGGATGCGCTGACAGCGCTCCTGGACCGGTGCGTAATCGTCCGCATGACCAAGGCCGGCCGGGACCTGCCGGACCTGGGCCTGGCGGCAGACCGGGCCGGGGAGATCCTGCGGGGCGTGGCCGCGGCCTGGACCCAGGAACACGTCATCTCGCTGATCACGGCAGAGCCGGAGATGCCGGACGGCATCCGCGGCCGCGCAGCACAGATATGGGCGCCGCTCCTGGCCATCGCGGATGAGATCGGCGGGGACTGGCCGGCGAGGGCCCGCGAGGCGTGCGTCGAGCTCGCGCTGCACGGCGGTATCGACGGCGACGGCCAGGCCGATGCGATGGACGAGCTCGCCCAGATCCTCGGGGCATGGGACGCAGAAGGGACTGACGCGGCATGAGCGACGCTGAGAGCCTGCTGGCCGCGCTGAACGACCGGTACGCGGCCGCGGGCACCGGGCCTGGCAGAAGGGCACCTCAGCCGCGGCCACAACGCCGGGCGGGAGGCTACGACGCCACCGGGTGCCCCGGCATGTCCATGGTCTACATGGCCGTGGCGTGCTGGCCGGCAGGAGCGTTCAGCGGGGCCTGGCGGTGGGTCGCCGAGGGGATCTGGCTGATCATCCTCGCCGGGATCATCGCCGGGAAACGGACCGGGAGGCGGGCATGAGCCTGATCGGATATGCACGGGTCTCCACCACGAAAGTGAAGGGCCGCAAGGAGCAGCATGTCGACAACCAGGTGCAGCGGCTCAAGGCCGCCGGCTGCGAGCGGGTCTACCAGGACGAGGTGACCGGCACCAAGGCCAGCAGGCCGCAGTGGGACAAGTGCCTCGCCGAGCTCGCTGCCGGGGACGTGCTTGTGTGCACGAAGCTCGACCGGATCGGCCGGTCCCTGCAGAACATGGTCGACGTCGTGACTCTACTCGGAAAACGGCAGGTCGGCATCAAGTGCCTTGACCAGGGCGACGTGGACACTACGACAGCGATGGGAACGCTGATTTTCCACATCATGGCTGCCGTGGCGCAGTGGGAGTCGACGATCACGCAGGAGCGGGTCGCTGAAGGCCTGGCGGCGGCGCGGGAGCGGTACAAAGGGACGCTGCCGGTCCGGGGGCCGGGCATCAAGCCTGATCAGATCGAGACGGCGAAGATGCTGGCTGCGGGCGGGATGAGCGCGAGCCGGATCGCTGAGGTGATCGGGGTGTCGCGGGCAACACTGTACCGGCACGTGGACCTGGCCGGGGCGCGAAAAGAGGCGAGATCGTGATCACGGACAAGCAGCTGGCGCTGCTCTGGGCAATCGAGCAGCGCGCCGGGCAGTCCGGCGATGCGACTGTCATCTGCGGCATCGAGGTCGTCACGCTGACCGCAGTCATGCCGCTCGAGGGACTGACCGTGCGGGCGGACTGGCCAGTCCTGCTGAAATGCAGTGAGGCGGAGATCCTGGAGGCGCTGGCCGGGTGGTTCTACCGGCGGGTTGATGAGCTCGGCGAGCAGATCGCGGGGTGCGGGACGGAGGGCAGCAAGGCCATGGCTGTCGCGGTGCGGTTATTCCGCCGGAGTGAGTATGCGGCTGCGATGGCGAAGGCGATGGCTGCGGAGACGTGGGTGGCTGCGCAGGCGGGGCCTGAGGCGCTGAGTGAGCCTGACGGGGGGATGTGGCTGAGGGCTCGGGAGGCTGCGGGGTTTCGGTGTGCTTCAGAGCGTGTGCCTCGAGCGGGCTCAGGTTAGAGAGGGCAGCGAGGAGAGGGTTTGGCTGGGGGCGGTCGCCTATGTGCGGCCGTCTCTGGCTGCGCTTAGGGCGCAGCGTTGGCATGGTCAGGCGTTGTCGCGGTAACCGCATGTGGGGCAGCAGGGTCGTCCGCGTGTGTACCTTTGGCGGCATTTGGGGCACCATGAGCAGTAGACGGAGGCCCATCCTGGTTCGCGGGGCCGCCAGTGTCCGCTGGCTGTGGCGTGGCCGCCTTTCAGGCGCCTGCGGGTGACTGGGGGCTGGCCGCGCGTGTTGCGGTATCGGGGGGATTTTCGGCTGCGCTGGCCGTTGGGTTCGTAGCCTCGGTTGTCCCAGTCTATGGCGAATTGGTGCCATCGCCAGGCGGACATGATCGAAGTTCCGAGTTCTATCGCGATGCGTGCGTAGCCCATGCCGGAGTCGTGGAGTGCCTGGGCCTGGCGGGCTCGCTGGAGCTTGAGGTCGAGCGGTTTGAAGGAGCGTTTGTGCGCGCCGCCCATGGTTATGGCTTGGGCTTGGTCTGGCGGAGGCGCAGCGGGGGCTTGCCTTCGGCGGCTCGCCGCTCGTTTTCTTTGGCGAGTGCCCTGAAGGCGCGTGCGCGTCTGGCGGTGAGCTGGGTAATCACGGCTTCGAAGGCTGCCAGGTTCTTGTCACGGTTCATGGGTGTCTCCGCAGGTCAGAGCCTCGCGCGCGCGGGGACTGTCCGCTCACGCTGAGGGTACACCGTGTTTTTAACGTTCTCATGGTGTCGTGTTTGGTGTTGCTGGTATCGCAGGTTGTCTTTTAGGTAGTGGTTTGCGGTGTGTTGGGTGGGGGTTTTCCGGCGCTGCGTTTGTTGATCTTGTGTGGGTTGAGTGTGAGTGTGCGTGACCCCCCCTATAGGGGGGGGATCACAGTCACACTCGCGTGTGCGCGTGTGATGTCACGTGTGATGTCCGCAGGTCGTTGGGGGTGTGTGACTGTTTTCATGATCGCCCGTTCATGATCGTTCCGGGGTGAGTGTGATGTCACGCAGGTCAGGGGCATATCCGCAGGTCAGAAGCCTGCCGGAAGTGCCCACAGATAGGTGTGTTTGTCTGGGGCGTCGAATCGGTCGGCGTCACACATGCGCAGGAGCTCGTTGAGGGACCGGGAGATGGTCTCGCGGCGGAGGGAGTGCCCGAACCTGTTTTTGAGCCGGTCGCCGATCTCGGGGATGGCGATGGGGGTGGTGTCGAGGACGGCGAGGATTTTCGCCTGGGCGGGGGTGCGGGTGCGGGCGAGGCCGCCGGTTTCGTCGTCGCCGGCCTGTGTGATGGCGAGTGTGATGACGGGGCGCACAGTGACGTGGATGCGGTAGGCGGCGGCGAGCCAGCCGCGGCGGTCTTTGCCGGGGTGGGTGGTGAGCTTGAGGACGCCGTCGTGCTCGCGGTTGTAGGGGGTGATCGTGTCGAGCATGTACTGGACGTCGGAGGCGGCTTTCTTGGCGCCGGATCCGCGGCCGTACCCGCCGTGCTCGGGGTTTTTGCCGGTGTGGTCGGTGGTGAGGACGGCGGGGCCGTAGCGGCGGGCGCAGGGGATGAGGACGCGGTGCCAGAACCGGGTGACGTCTCCTGCGTTGTTCTCGTCTTTGTCGGCGATGGTGAGGAACGCGGATGCGGAGTCCCAGGCGAGGACGCCGGGGCGGCGTTCGTCGAGGCGGCGGTGGAGCTGGGCGACGTCGGTCTGGTTCCAGCCGCGTGCGGGGAACGGGACGTAGGTGAACCTGGGGGGGCGGAGCTCGTCCGGGGTTGCGCCGAGGTCGAGCATCCGCTCGGCCATGAGCTCGGGGCCGGATTCTTCGTCGAGGAGCATGACGTTGCCGCCTTCGCGGAGGTGCTGGAGGAGCCAGTGGCCGAGGAGGGTAGTTTTCCCGCCGCCGGGCGGGCCGGCGAGGCAGTGGACCATGCCGGCGTAGAGCATGTCGCCGCAGATGAGCCGTGGCGGGGGGATGCCTTTCTCGGCGAGGGCGCCGAGGTCGTAGTCGGGGAGGTCGGGGTACTGGCCGTCGAGTTCGGCTGGGTCGTAGGGGGCCGCAGCGTGATAGGTGGTCACCGGTTTTTCTCCTCGCTGCGGTTCTGACGGGTCCTGGCGATGACGTGCAGTGGCCTGGGCGGGTCAGGCGGCCGCTGCCTGGAGCGCTCGCGGACCATCTGCTCGAGGGCCCGCAGCGTGGTGTCGTCCCGCTGGCGGCGGTCACTGGTGAGGCCGAGGAGCTCGCCGATCGTGCTCACAGCGCGCTCGCAGGCAGGACCAGGACAACCGGGCGGCAGCCCGGTGCACGATGCGATCCGGCCAGCCCGGAACGGTCCGCGGCGCGGCGGAAATGCCATCCGCCGTCATGACCATGCGGGCACGCATAGGCGGCCAGCCACAGACGGCGCCTGCCGAGCGGCGCGAACACCAGTGCGACGACGGCGGGAACAGTCCGCCCGTTCAGGCCGGGTGCTTCAGCGGGAGCGGGCGGAGCAGGTATGGTTTGCACGAGACTTCTTTCGTGGAGGAAGGGTCGAGGTGGCGCCCGGAGTGACGGCCGGGCGGATGCTTGACAGAGGGCCGGGCCTGTGGCGGGTCCGGCTTTCTGCCGTTACGGGGCGGCCGATGCAGCCTCCTCGGCGAGATCCGCGCGCCAGAAAAGGTCGTAGAGAGCCTGGATCGGCTTGTCGGTGCACCCGTCGCACACGTCAGCGGACTGCGGGTTATCCGGGTGGCCTGCGGATCCGATACGGGTGATGGTGACGCCGGTCAAGGCCATGTGCTTGGCCCGCTCGACGCCGCCGCACAGGTCGCATTCCTTCATCCGGGGAATCCGTCGCCGTGAACGGCGGTGACGTCGAGGTGGTATTCGGCTGGGGCGTATGACCGGCAGGTGAGGCAGTAGTTGATGCCGCCGCCTGGCGGCCAGGCGGTCCAGACGGTGTGACCGCAGGTCAGGAAGTGGATCCGCAGCGGACCTCTTGACCCCTCCGGGCCAGGACGCGTGTCTTCCGGGCCGCTGGCCCGGGACTTCTCAGACTCGGGTGACCCGTCCGGGTCAGGACCCAAGGGCGGCGGCAGGATCTCGCCGCGGCGGACCAGCTCGCCGTAGCAGACCTGGTACGCGTCACGGTTCTGCTCGCGCTGCGCCCAGGCGAGCACCTCGGTCAGGACTTCGGTCCTGCATATGGCGGCTATCCCGGCGCAGTCCCCGGCGTTGTAAGCAGCGAGGAGGAGAAGGCCGGCGACGTCAGCCGGTGCCGGGGTGGTGGTGGTGCCGTCGTAGTCGTATGTGGTCACGCGGCACCGCTTTTCCGGCCCTCGCGATACCCGGCGGCGTGCATGGCGGCGAGTTCCCGTTTCGCTTCCCGTTCCTCCCGGCGTGCTTTCGCGGCGCGTTCCCGGGCGCGGGCGGCGCGGGCTGACAGCTGCGCCATGTAGGCCCGCTGCAGGAGCTTGGCGCGGCGCTCGATGTCCGCCTCGTCCGTGAGGTCGGGGAGGGCCTGGCGGACGCGGTCGATGAATCCCTGCCACTGGGCGGCGCGGGCTGCGCCGGTCCCGGCCTGCGGGTCGGCGGCGAGGGCGGCGCGGGTGAGTGTCATCCGGCGTGCGTCTTCGCTGGCGGCTTCGGATACTGCTGTCATGGTCCGGGGTTCCTTTCGGCTGGGGCCTGATAGTTACCGGTGGGCTGTTTTGTTTACGACCCGCCGATGAATGCAGCCTAAGGCACCCGGGCAGGCAACTCAGACCATTACAGGCCCCTATTCACAGGCCACGACTGAGAGTCAGCGGGCCAGGTCAGAGAGTTGTGTGACCGTTTCGCGGTGGTATTCAAGATGGTGAGACTCGTGTTATTAACGGGAACGCCAGAAAGCCAGAAAGCTGTCAGCACGACACGGGCAGGCGCCATCCCTTCGGCGCGTCTTTGACGGTCACCAGGAAAAGACCCGGCTGGTAAAGCGCAGCTGTCCCCGGCTGGAGTGCTACCATGAAGAGTGTTACGGATAAACGTCACACCAAGCAGGCAGGGAGGTACCCGTGAGCCAGCCATGCGCCTGGTGCCGCACCGACTTCCAGCCAGCCCGGACCGACGCCGAGTACTGCTCAGCCAGATGCCGTCAGAGCGCCTACCGTGCCCGCACCAAGCTCAGGGGCGAGCACCGGGACGAAGGCTGGCCCAAACGAGCGGGCGAGTACGGCTGGCCGGGGGTGCGGCACTGCACGCACATCCTCCCGGAGGGCAGATGCTGCCCTGCGGACGCCACGTGGCGGCTCGAGCAGCAATCCAACCGCGCCGCCGTGCCCGGCCCGTGGGCCGTGTCGTACTGGTGCGACACGCACCTGCCGGAGCACCTGGCCCCGTATGAGGTGGCCGTTGTCCATGCCGGGTACACGTCAGCCTGCTACCGCTGACGCCAGAACCATCACCGAGGAGGAAACGGGACGATGACAGCCGAAGAGGCCCGGCAGCTGACCGCGGCGCTGAGAGTTCCCCATGACACCCTGCCGAGAGCCGAGTACCTCGAGGCCGTCCAGATGAGAGTGATCCAGGTCCGGTCCGCGCTCGACTGGATCGCCCGAGGGCAGGACCCGGCCGCCATGCTGCGGGCGATGGCAGAGCAGATCGCGGTCGCGGAAAGGGCCGGACGTGGTCCGGCTGCCAGGCCCGGAACGGACGACCTCAGCCACGGCCGCGAGGAGGAAATCCGTTGAGCCTGTACGACTACGAGATCAGCAGGCAGCTCACGGCGAGCGGCCTGCCGTTCTTCGGCCTGATCATGGCGGCAATGCGGCAGGCCGACACTGATAACGCGGCGGCGCTGCGGGAGGCGTTCCCGGAGACGTGGGCTGAACTGCAGGCCCGGTATCACGCGCCTGGCGGGATCCTGTCCGGGGCCGAGGCGGCCGCGCGGGTAGTGCCGCAGCCGGACAGCTGATCGCGGCCATCCCGCCGTGGTCTGCGCATAGTTTCCGAAGTGGGCCCCTGGTGCTGGCCGCCGCCGGGGGCCCTGACCTGCGAGGAGGATATAATATATCCTCCTCCTCCGCGTATAGCGGTCAGCTTCGCGCAGCAGAAGTATTCGCACGTGCGAATACTTCGAGGTCCGGGTTGGTGGAAATAGTCCGGACATCCGGACTATTTCCGAGCCGGGCGGGCGGAAGTTGTAGGCCGGGGCCTGGGTTGCAAGAAATGTTGGAGGCACAGCCAGGGCGGCGGCCGCAGATGATCTTAGCTCGCGCCTGGGACCTGCGCTTTCCCTCCCGCCTGTTCCGAACGGCCCAGCATCTATGATCACCGGTAACTACCGAGTAAACGCCATCGCCAAGGGCAAGCGATACTGCTATACTAGCGATATCGGAACCTAGTGATGGAGGAACCATGGCACGTGTCAACGTCTGGTCCGAACTCAGCGCACCAGCCGACTACCCGGCCGTGATCACCGGCTGGTACGACGACAGCAAGCTCAGAGGCGAATGGCCGAATTGCACCTGGCAGCAGTGGCACGACGGGTACGGCGAGGCCGTCGCGCTCACCTCCGGCGGCCGGTGGGTGCGGGAAGTGAAAGACCGCTACCACGTCAGCAGCGAATACATAACCCGCGACGAAGCCCGCGAATGGCTCCTCGCTGCGAAGGAAGACGACGCCATAGCCGAGCACTTCGGAGACGTCCCGGCGGAAGAGGACCGGCGGCAGGGGCGGCAGGAGATCGGCGCCCCCGTGCAGATACGCCTCGGCGACCTCCTCGGCCGCGTCGACGAGTACGCCGCGGCCCGTCAGGTGAGCCGCGCGGAAGCCGTCCGCGTGCTGGTCGCCGCCGGTCTTGAGGCAGAGGCGGCGCGGACCTGACCGCCGCTATGCCGGCGGACGGGTTCGAGGACGGCGGCTGACAGTCGACGGGTCAGGGGGCGGGTCATCCGCTGCCTGGCCCTCGCCGTCTGCCCGATCGGCCAGCACGCCAGCCAGAACCTCCAGGTCCCTGCACCGCTGCCGCAGTGCATCCCGCTCGACGGCGGACAGCAGCTCGTCCAGCGCGCTCACGCCGCATCCTGGGGCCAGCTATCGATCAAACAGGCAGAATGCCAGTCCCACCGGCCGGCGACCATCGCCTCCGACTGACCCCGCAGAATCACCCGGCCGCACCACCGGCACTGCTTCGGATACCGGCACGTCCGCGTCCTGGCGGCCAGCTGACGGCCAGCGGCCACAGACTCAACAGCTATGCCACCACTCCCCTTCGGCGCGATCTTTAAGCGAAGGGTACGGATCACGGACACACGTCCGCAAACCGTCCGCGAGACCACCCGATGTCGCCGGCCCGTGACACCCTGAACGCGTGCAGCTCACCCGCGGCCGCGTCTACGCCGCCGTCTTAGGCGACTACGGCGAGAAGCTCTACCTCGTCGTCTCCAACAACCGCCGCAACCAGGCCCTCAGGCGAGCCCTCGTCGTCCGCCTCACCACATCAGCCCGGCCCCGCATGCCGTCGATCGTCGAGCTGGACCGCTGCGGCGCGTTCACCGGCCGGGTGTGCTGCGATGAGATCGAGTACCTGTACCCGGATGAGGCACGGCGGGACGCAGGCGCCCTCACCCGGGGCGAGATGACGCGGGTCGAGGACGGCCTGAGGGCTGCGCTGGGGCTGCGGTAGCGCGGCTAGGGCTCGTCGGCCCGCTCGGGACGGCGGCGGCGGGCCACGGCCCGGTCAATGTCAGCGGTGGCCGCCTCGATGACGGCAAGCTCGGCGTACCCGGCTTCCTCTTCGGCGTCCTCGAGGGCGCGGATCCCGGCGGCGAACACGGCGTGGAGCAGCGCTGACTCGGACACGTTGCCTTCGGGGAGGCCGAGGTGCTCGCGGGCGGGGCTTTCGCGGAGGCGGGCGAGGTCGGCTTCGTCGCGGTCGGTGAGGGACAGCGCGGTGCGGCGGGTGACGCGGTCGCCGAGGCGGAGGTTCATGACACACAGGGTGACACACATTGTGCGACACCTGCAAGATGTGCAGGTCAGGCGGCAGTCACCGTCAGAGACAGCAGCGAGGAAGGGGATGGCCGGGGCGGTCAGGTCGCTTTCCGGTTCGCTGCCTTCCGGTCGCGCCGCTCGCGCCGTTCGACAGCGAGGTCTGCGAGGTCCGCGCGGATCTCGTTCAGCGTGCCCTGGCGGCGGGCCAGGTGGTCGTACCGCTCAGCGTCGGTGAGGGGCCTGGTCGCCTCGGTGAACCAGGTGTTGTTGCAGCAGGGGCGGCCGTTGAGGTCTTTGCCGCTGAACCAGCGCCACAGGTAGGCGAGGGGGGTGCGGTTGGCGCGGAGGGGCGGGGGAGCGGGGGTTTCGGGGGCGGCGGGATGCTGTGTCGGCATGACGCACAGGATATGCGCCGTTACTGACAGCAGTGCCCGGTCAGGCTGCCGCGTGCTCGTACAGCTGGCCGAGGGCGGCCGGGGCATCCGCGGCGACAGGGCCGGGCAGCACGGCCGAGCGGAGGGCTGCGCTGAATCTGCAGTACAGGCTGCAGGAGATCGCAGACGAGCTCGACTCCAGGTAGGGGCGGGTCACAGGACGCTGGCGGCCAGGACCAGCAGGACGACCGCGGCGATTGCGGCGAGGACGATGGTGAACTGGCGGCGGGACACGGCGACCGCGCTGACAGGCGCTTTGGCCGCGGGAAACGGGGTAGGTGCGGGCTCAGCCTCCAAGGCGGCTGGGACTGGCGTGACAGTGGCGGCCGCGCAGGCAGGGCAGTCGTACACGCCGTCGAACTTGACGAGCGGCTCGCCGCACTTCCCGCACACTGGCGCAGGCGTGGCGACCGGGCGGGCGGCCAGGGCGATCTCAGCTGAGCGTTCCTGCTCACGCTCACGTTTTCTGCAGCGCTCGGCCAGGTCGGCTATGACAGCGCTCGTCCTCGCCGACCGTGCAGCTGCGAACGCCGCAATATCGGCAGCCGTAGGACGCCACCCAGGGTCCGTCCCATCCAGCATCCAGCGGCGCACAGCCAGACGGTCCGCGACGAACCCCTTGCCGCGGCGCGGGTCGAGACCGCCAGGCGGGGGAAGGAGGCGCAGGACCTGGCCGTCAGCTAAGTCGAGCAGGACGGGCTTCGTGCAGAACGCGATCGACTCTCGCGCTCGGGTCCACCGGTACTGCGCGTGCGCGGACCCGAAATCGGCGGCGGGGTCGGAGAACGAGACGGAGAGACGATCGCCGCAGAACGTCGCGTTAAAGATCCACAGCATATCGCCGTAGAATTCCTCCCGCTCCGTGATCATCGCCGGGGTGATGTGGCTGTGCTGCAGCTCCACGATCTCGCCGCTGAACGCAACCACGTCCGCTCTGTGCGGCCTGATTATCACTTCCTGGCGGTCCTCGGGCACGGCCTCCTGCCATGCCCGGTGCCATTCGGTGATCGGCTCGTGCCATGTGTCACAGTCACTGCCCGCGAGGTGCGACCAGTACGGCGGGATGATGTCGCCGCAGTTCGGACGCACCGGCTCGTGGCAGATCTCGCAGGCGGCGGATGCGCCCCGCGTCGCGGTCACGCGCGAGCCAGACGCGTCAAGCGCGAGCTTCATCGTGAGGCACTTCAGCAGTCTGGGCAGGCATGCCGCATAACCTCGGCGGCGCCTGCAGGGTCGGTGTCGCTGTTCACGTGAAGAACACGCACGTGCAGGAGCTCCGAGAAGATGTCGAAGAGCTGGCGCAGATGACCGGACATCACCCGGGACGAGCACTTGCACTCTGCGCAGACGAAGGTCACGTAGACGGTCTTGTAGTCGACCTGATTAGGCGGAAGGTCGCAGTCGCATTTGAGCATGTACCCGATAGGTAAGTTTCGTCCGCCATCTTCTAATTTCAGCATGTTGCCAGTTTAGAGCGAGGTACTGACAGTTCCCGCAGGTGACACGGCTGAGATCAGGACCTCACGACCCAGCGCGAAGGTGCAAGGTCAAGTTCAAAATCAAGATCCAGTACGACGCCAGCCACCAAGCTCAAGAACAGCGCCGGCAAGCTTCAGATCAAGGTCAAGTTCAAAGTCAAGGTCAAGGTCAAGACCACAGACAGTGACCCCGTGAGACGAGACGCTGAGCTTCAAACATCAACCCAAAGGGCCTATGCATCTCGCGATGTGATGGTCAGCTCTGGTACGGTGACTGTGGGTGCCCGGTCCCGGACGAAAGCGGCGCAAATGACGCTAAGCATTGGCAAAGGTTACAGCGTGGACTATGTCACGCGTAACGCCATGCGCGGGCGGGAGAACTACCACCTCCGGCCCGGCGAGAAAGGCTTAGAGCCGGCGGGCCGGTGGACCGGCCGCGGCCTCGAGGACCTCGGCCTGGAGCGCGGATCGGACGTCGACCCGGATGTCCTGCGTCAGATGCTGACCGGCGTCAACGTCGGCGGGAAAGTCCAGTACCTGAAGCCGGACGGGACGCCGTTCAATCTGTCTCAGCAGCCCCACTCGTACAAGTTCGACGACCTGGAGAAGAAAATCCAGGCCGATGTCCAGGCGCGGCTTGACGGGGTCCAGCCGGAGATGCGGACGGGGAAGTGCTGCCGGGATATCGAGTTCGAGGTCCGGTCGAAGGCGGGCCGGGCGCACGTCAACTTTTACGAGGCTGGCGGGACGACGCCGAAGTCGGTGGGCCTGGTACAGCAGGCGCATGCGCTGGCGGCGGAGAACGCGCGGCGGGTGGGAGACGAGGACCTCGCCGCGTATCACCAGGCTGAGGCCGAGTGGTTCGACACGGTTTTGTACGAGGCTGCGGACAAGGTCGTTGAGACGCTTGAGGACCATCTGAAGGTCCGGACGGGCAGGCATTCGGTGACCCGGACACCGGACGGGCAGGTGCGCACCGGAGAGTGGCGGGACGGGAAAGGCGTGACAGCCGCGACGTTCCTGCATCACACCGCGCGGACCGCGAAAGGCGCCGCCACCGGCGACCCGCATCTGCACGGCCACATCCTCATCGATGCCAAGGTCCTGCGCGCGGACCTGGCCGACGAGCTGGCGCGGATGATGGACTCCAGCGAGTCCCTGTACAGCATCCGCGGCGAGCTCGACAACGCGTGGGAGAGCGTGGTCAGGCAGCGGGTCCAGGAGCGCTACGGCATCGCCGTCACCGGGGACGGGGCGTGGGAGATCGATGGCGTCCCGGCTTCGGTGATCGCGGCGCACAGCCAGCGGACCCGCGAAGTGTCCGCACGGCTGCAGGAGACCATCGACGAGTTCATCGCCGCGCATGACCGGATGCCGCACCGTGAGGCGATCAGGCACATGAAAGACGCCGCATGGGGCGGCACGCGGCAGGCAAAAGGCGATGCGCCGGACCGGATGCAGCAGCTCGAAACGTGGGATGCGCAGGCCCGGGCCGCGTCCGACAAGGGCCTTGTTGATCTGCTCGCCGACGTGACCGCTGCGGCACGTAATGCACGCACAGTGCAGGAGCTTGATGCAGCGGCCCGCATGCAGTGCATCGAGGCTGCAGTCGGGCAGGTGCAGCAGGGCCGGGCAGCATGGACGACGTCACAGCTGGAGTACGAGATCAGCCGGCAGCTGCCATCGGTGCCGGGCACGGCGCAGGATCGGCTGGACCTGATCCGCGGCATGGCTGCGGACACGATGCGCGGCCGGGTGCCGGGCATCGACATCGTTCCGCTGACCCATCATGCGGTCCCGCAGCTGCCGGGCGCGACGCGGGACACCGGAGAGAGCATCTACCACAAGCCGTCCGAGTCAGCGAAGTACGCGACCCTGCAGCATCTCGAGAAGGAGCAGGAGTTCCTGCGGCTGGCGCAGCGGGCCCGGACGCCGCACCTGACACCGGAGCGCGCAGCGAGGGCGCTGGGCACGACGGTCGCCAAGATGGAGGCGGAGATCGCCCGCCAGGGCCGCGACAACGGCGCTGAGCAGGGACACGGGAAGCTCAGCGGCGGGTCGATGACCGATGACCAGGACATCGTCCTGTACGGGATCCTGACCGGCACAGCGGCAGTGTCAGCACTGACCGGCATGCCCGGAGTCGGCAAGTCCCGGGCAATGGAGAAGCTGAACGACATCCTGGAGCGGGAGACCGGCGGGCGGCTCATCATGGTGACGTCCGGGACTGCGCAGGCCGCGATCCTCCGCGGCATGGGCATCAGGCATGCTTACTCGATCGCTGATTTCCTCGGCTACATCGAGCCGGGCAAAGAACGCGCAGCATACATGAACGCCAGGGCCGGGGGCAGGTGCCGGGCCGAGAATCCGGCGCCGCTGCGCCGCGGCCACGTGCCGATCAGCAGCAGGGACATCGTCGGGATGGACGAGGCCGGTCAACCGGGCCTGGCCGAGCATCTGGAAGTCGCGCAGGCCACCGGGCAGCACGGCGCATCGTTCCTCGAGGTCGGCGACCCGAACCAGATCGGGTCCGTAACCGCCGGCGGGATCCTCGAGCTTCTCGTGTCCCGCGGCGCATATTACGAGATGCACGAAGCTAAGCGGTATGAGCAGCAGTGGCAGGCGGACGTGGCCGTGCGGCTCCGCGACGGCGACGTGAGCATCGTGCAGGAGCTCCGGGACCGTGGCCTCATCGTCGAAGGTGACTGGGATGGTGTTGCACGGCAGGCTGCACGGGACTATGCAGGCAGCCTCGTCGCAGGGCGGACGGCGCTGCTGCACTGCCAGTCGAACGAGGACGCGGCGAGACTTGCTGCCGTGGTCCGCAATGAGTTGATCGAGGTCGGTGAGGTCGCTGCCGCCAGGCAGATGCAGCTGGCGGACGGCAACGATGCAAGCACCGGGGACCTGCTGCGGTGCAGGCGCAACGACTCCCGCATCGACGCTGGCGGGGAGAAGCGGACGATCCGGAACCGGGACGTCGTCCGCGTCGACGCGGTGCATGGCCGGGACGTGATCGGCCGCAGGCTCACAGGGATCGGCGAGGACGGGCAGAAGCAGTTCTCGGAGCCGTTCCTGCTGCCGCTGCGGTATCTGGCACAGTCCGGCGAGCTCGCGTACACGCAGAACCATTTCGTATCCATCGGGGAGACGGTGCAGGACAACATGCCGTTCTTCACCAGGCCGGTGACTGCGGACGTCGCGAACGTGGCGCTGACCAGGGACCGGCACCTGACGACGGCGTACTGCGTGACTGAGAAGCGCGAGGAAGGCGTCCTGGAACCGGGGAAGCCGCGGACGGTGCCGGTGACGACAGCGGAGGCGATGCTGACCGCGTCCGTGGACACTCCGGGGGAGGATTTCTCGGCGACAAGAGAGCTTGAGCGGAGCCTGGAGCGTGCTTATTCGCTGCCGGAGCTGACCGGGAAGTGGGTGCAGCTGACCGGGCGGGACAGCGAGGAACGGTTCAGTCAGGTTCTGCGGGACAAGCTGCCGGAGGATGTTCACCAGCGCCTCGAGGCGGACAAGGGCAGGGATCTGCTGCTGCGGCACCTGCGGTCAGCCGAGATCAACGGCCATGATGCCGCGAAGATCCTGGAGGAGGCGTCCGGCTCGTCGTTCACGGGGGCGCGGAGCATTGCTGACGTGCTGCACGGCCGGGTGACGAAGCTGACCCCGGCCGGGGAAGCCCGGTTCGGATCGTATGAGGCGGCTACGCCGGCAAGCGCGGGACCGGAGGCGATGGAACTGGCCCGGCTGGCGGACGCGCGCGTTGCGGAGCTCGGGGAGCGGGCCGCCCGCGACCGGCCCATATGGGCGCTCAGGACCCTTGGCGAGCCCCCGCGGGAGCAGGCCGCGCGAGACGAGTGGACGACCCGCGCCGGCCGCATCTCAGGGCACCGGGAACTGGTGAACTTCCGGCACCCCGTCGACGTCCTCCCCGAGCCGCCGGGACGCGGGTCACCGCTGGTCAGGGCGTCCTACCTCGCCGCCGCGGGAGCAGCCGGGATCACTGACCAGGAGCAGGAGGCCGCGGCGGCATCGGATGTGCTCCTCGGTGCGTGGATCCGCGACTACGAGCGGATGGCCCAGTTCGCGCCGTCTGACGTCACCGAGCAGCTGAAGACCGCGCAGGCTGCGGCGCGGGTCGCGGCGACGGACGCGCGGCTTGAGTTCGCCCGCGCTGAGCATGCGCCTGACGCGGAGGCTGAGGTGATCCGCGGCCAGGCCGTGGTGATGGCAGAGAACGCGATGCGGCTCGGAGAGCAGGTGCGTGACCTCGCTGCGCAGGACGAGTTGTACCGGGGGAATCTGCGGGCCGCCACCCCGGACGCCAGCAAAGCCGCGGCAGCAAGGGCAGAGCTCGCCGAGCGCTATCCGGTGCAGGAGGCTGCGGAGCCTGCGGAGGAGCAGCTGGTCATGTCGGTGACCGGGGAGGAGGCGGAGCCGGAGCTGGCGGTCGCCGGGGAGGCCGTCCCGGTCGCTGCAACCGCCGCAGCAGCAGAAGCCACTGCGGAGCGGGCCGTCGTGCAAGAGGCTGAGGCCGCCGCTGAGACGCTCGCCGTGCAGCCTGAGCTGGGCCTTGACCTGAGCGAGGTGCAGACCGCGGCGGAGATCATGGCGCAGCGGAACGCCGAGGCTGAGGCGACAGACCCGCAGCTCGCCGAGGCTGCGCACTGGGAGCGGGTCCAGGCGCACCGGGACGCGCAGGTCATCCGTGCGCCGAAACCGCAGCACCAGCCGGTCAGGGACGTCAAGCCCGAGGTCGGCGGGCAGGCGGAACTTGTCCGGGCCTCTGTCGCTGCCGAGACGGCACCGCCGCAGTCGGAGGCCACGCAGGAAATCCTTAGCTGGCAGCGAGACGCTGATCAGTGGGAGCAGGAAGCGTCGGATGCGCGCCTGGCTGAGATCGATGACGGCCGGGACAACGGGGGGCCAGAGGGGCCTGGCGTGCCGGATAGCCAGGTGGCGGAGGCTGAGGCTGGTCTGGATGGACCAGGCGAGTCTGAGGATCCGCAGGTCGGCGAGCCAGCTTCTGCCGTGGCCCGTCCGGATGGACCAGCCCTCGCGGAGGCTGAGGATGCCAGGCCGGAGCCTGAGACAGTACCGGAACTGAAACCAGAGCCAGAGGCTGAGCAGCAGGCTGGCGAGGCGGAAGACCTGGCACCGGAACTGGCGAGCCGAGAGCAGGACGCAGAGACCGGGGCGAACAACCGCGCGGTCACAGAGCCGGAGAAGGCGTGGCAAGCATCAGAACCTGGCGCCGTCATCGCGGATGCAGCGGCGCCGGATTCAGCGCCCGAGCCGATTTACGTGCCGGAACCGGACGAGGCATGGCAGCCTGAGCCAGCACCAGACCCGGGGCCGGCATATGAGCCGGAACCGGTGACGGATTACTCCTACCAGGACGAGCGGGACGGACCTGAGGCCGGTTACGAGGCCCCGCTCGTGTATGAGCCTGAGCCAGAGGCTGCACCAGAGGCGGTGTATGAGCCGGAGCCGCCGCTATCCGGGCCGGCGCTCGATACCGGGTGCGAGGCGGACACGGGCCTTGGCTTTGACCCGGACTGGGATTACGGCGGCGGCGGGTACGGGCGGGACGATCCTGGAATGGATCAGGGCTGGGAGATGGGCTACTGACCGGCAGGATCAGGCTGAGGTCAGAGACGCAGCGAGGAGACCGGCCGGGACATGCAGGAGCCCTGGTCACCGTTCAGTGATGGCCAGGGCTCTCTGACGTAGGCGTCTAGCCGGGGAGGTCGAACTCACCGCCTTTGACCGCGGCGAGGAAGACGGCCCACTCGTGGTCGGTGTATCTCAGGACGGGCCCGGCCTGGTTTTTGCTGTCCCGGACGCGGACGCCGCCGGCGGGATCGGCTGCTGCCTCGACGCAGCCGCCGGTGGCGGAGCCGCCGGGCTTGCGGAAGACGCCGTCTCTGATCATGCTGCACTCCTTGTCAGGTAGTCGTTCAGTGGGATTGCCCTGCTCATGGCTGTGTCCCGCCGCAGGCGGCACGCTGCGGCGAAGACGGGATCCGTGACGAGCTCGCCGTGCAGCCATGCGCCGCGGTGGCCGTAGTACTGGATGACGACGCGGTCGTCGTCGAATAGCCAGTAGTCGCAGGGGCCAAGGTCGGCTCCGGCGGCCTGGTCGTGGGGCAGGAGGCGGATGTCTTCGCCGGCGGTGGCGGAGCCGCGGTAGAAGTCGAGCTCGAACCGGAGGTAGTCGTTCAGCGGGGCAGCGGGGAGTGCGTGGACTCTGCTCATCGTCGCGCCCCGGTGGCGGGCATCGGTGATAACGCGGTCCCAGTAGGCACGGGCGGCTTCGCCTTGCGGTTCGCCGGCCAGCCATAGGCGCAGCGCAGCGCGGTCTTCGGGTGAGTCGTATTCGGCGAGCTGCTCGAGGCGGAACGCGGATTTGCGGAACAGGGTGCCGTTGCGGAAGCCGTTGCTGATCTGTGCCGGGGTGAGGATCTCGCCGCGTGGTAGGTCTGGCATGAGTCTCAGCGTAAGTCGAGTCTGGCAGACTCGCTAGTACTTAGATACTTACCGGACTTGGCCAGGGGAGGCGGTGGCTGTGGAGGAGCCGCGCGAGGATTCCCGGCGACTCGCCGCAGTGCTCAGGGACCTCCGGAATAAGGCTGGATTGAGCACCTACCAGCTAAGCCAGGCGCTCGGCTGGTCACAGACGAAGGTATCGAAGGTTGAGCGCGGCCAGTCAGTGGCCGACCCAGACGATGTAACCGCATGGGCAGCGGCGGTAGGCGTACCGGATGTCCGGGCCGCCGAGCTCGCCGCTACAGCGGCGGCCGTAGCTGACGAGATGAAGTCCTGGCGCGCGGTGCATGGCCGCGGGCTGGCTGACACGCAGCGGCAGCTGCAGGAGCGGCACGCGGCGCTGACCGGATACCGCGAGTTCGCGCCATACGCCGTTCCGGGCTTCCTTCAGACCAACGCATATGCCGAGCGAGTCCTTGATCTCGCGGACGTGTCCGGCAGGCGTGACGTCAGGGAAGCGGCGGCTGAGCGGCTGCGCACGCAGGACGCGCTGGCTAAGAACGGGAAGTCGTTCCGGTTCCTGCTGTCTGAGGCAGCCCTGCATCTTCGCTTCGGTGATGCGGAGACGATGACCGCACAGGCTGAGAAGATCATCACAGCAGGTCAGTCACCTAATGTGACCGTGTCAGTTGTGCCTTTCTCGGCGCAGTCCATGGCGCTGCAGTACTCAGGTTTCGGTATCTATGACATGCCAGACGGTCCGTTGATTCTAGTTGAGCTGCACACCCGCGAGCTAAAGCTCCGATCCGCCTGGGATGTCCGCGTTTACGAGCAAACTTTCGCGAGGCTGCAGGCTGTCGCTCTCTCAGGCAGGGACGCGTCGGCGCTGATCAGGGCGGCCATGACCGGCTAAGTCCACAAGTCCCTTCTTGACTTCGTGAACTTAATGAACTTACTGTTGGCGTAGCGCGGCCCCGGTGTTCGCACCACCGGAGCCGCCGTACCGGATCACCAACCGTGAAAGGACCGATCCGATATGACGCCAATTCTGTCAGTCACGCCTGCCACAGGGGAGACTAAATCCCTCCCCTGCCAGGAACCCGGCGCAGACCCGGACATCTGGTTCCCCGAACCAGGCATGCGCCGGGAGACGCTCACCGCGAAACGCCTCTGCATGCAATGCCCGGGCCGGGCAGCCTGCCTCGCGGGAGCACTCGCCCGCAATGAGGAGTTCGGGATCTTCGGCGGGCTCACGCCAGCGGAACGGCTGAAGCTGCCGCGCACACGGCCCTGCCAGACCTGCAGCGCGCCGATCCCGGCAGGCAGGCACCAGTACTGCAGCGAGCCCTGCCGCACCGCCGGGCGCCACGCACGTCAGCAGGCATATGGCCAGCGGGTCAGGTGGTCGGCATGACCACCCGGACCTACGAACCGGACGGCCATGTCAGCCGCAACGGGCACGGCAGTGAGACAGGCGAGCTTTACGGCGGGCTGGTCAACTCCAGCGGCTCGCTGTTCCCGTGCCTGGCCGCGACCCGGCGGATCACGCTCGGCGGGGTCCTCCTGGCCCTGGCCAGCCTGCTCCTCGCCGCGCTCGCGGTAACCCAGGGCTGGGTGTCCTGGGCCGCTCAGGTGACTTTTTTCGAGCACGCAGGCAAGCCGGTAACACCATCGCTGCTCGAGGCCCTCGGCCTGGACGCAGCCATGGTGACCATGTCGGTCACGGCGCTGGCGCTGGCCCGGCTGGGACGCCCGGCACGGATCGAGCGGGCCCTCATCGTCGCCGCATCCGCCGGCTCGCTGGCCATGAACCTCGGCGGAGCGAACCTCGGCTCCCCGCGGTCAGTGATCGCATATGCGCTGCCGCCCGTCCTGTTTGCCGTCACGGCTGACCGGCTGGTCGCGGTAGTCCGCCGGTCGGCGCTCGGCCCGGCCGGGCATGACGCGGCGAGTCCCGTGTGGAGCATCGCAGGCACGGCAGCGCTGTACACGGCCAGGTGGGTGGTGGCGCCGAAGAGCACGACATCAGGGGCACGCCGGGCGCTCCTGAACGCCACCCCGCTGCCCGCGGCTGACGAGCCGCTCCAACTGCCTGCGGGTGATCAGGCTCCGGCACCGGGTCGTCACCGGCCGCCAGAGGACACCACCGAGATGCCGTCCGGCGAAGGCCGGAGCAAGAAGCAGCAGCTGATCGACGCATTCGATGCACTGCCGGCAAGCGACCGCACTGTCTCCGACATCGCCAAGCACCTGGGCCCTCAGTGCGGCCTTGAGTGGTCGCAGGCCCGCACGATTTTGTACCGGCACGTCAACGGCCGGGAGCGCTGACCTATGGACACCCTCAAGCGGTTCGCCATCTACGCCGGCATCGTGATCGTCGCCGTCCTGGTGCTGATCCACCTGGCCGACACCGACCTGCTCGCCGCCGCAGTCCTCGTTCTCGTCATCGGCAGTTTCGCCGGATGGTGGATATGGCGGCGCACAGTCGGCGACCCGGCGGCGCCGCCGCAGACCCGCGCGCTGGCCATGCGGTGGCGCACCCAGTTCGGCCTGCGGCCGGGCAAGGGCTTCGCGTCGGTGTTCGAGCTGTGCCACCGGTTCTCCCGCACTGCCGCAGTGTTCCACGGGCGGAACGTCCGCCCGTCCTGGTCGTGGCGGCAGCGTCTCCTCGCCCCCGCAGTCGCCTACTCGATTTACATAGGCCGGGCGCAGCTGCGGAAGCGGGTATTCGTACCCGGCGAGACGAGTGTCCTGGTCATCGCCACGCAGCAGACCGGCAAGTCCGAGTGGGCGAAAACGGTGATCCTCAGCGCACCGGGGCCGGTGCTGGCCACGGACACGAAGGGCACGGTCTACACCGACACGGCGCCGCTGCGGGCCCTCCTCGGGAACCTGCATGTCTTCAACCCGATGCTTGTCGCGGGGATCACGCCGTCATTCCGCTGGAACCTGATCTCCGGCTGCGCGTCGTCGATGACGGCGGCGCGGCGGGGGAAGGCGCTGGTCGGCCCGGACAACGGCGACGGGGACATGATCTTCTGGAAGTCCCTGGCTGCCGGGGCGATGGGCGCCCTCCTGCATGCCGCGGACCTGTCCGGCGCGACGATCCTGGACGTCCTGTCGTGGATCGACGACACGGCGCAGGCGCAGAAGATCCTGGACACGCATCCGCGGGCTGAGCATGCGTTCCTGACCGTGTTCAAGCGCATCGCCGCAGTGAACAGCCGTCAGGCGGAGTCGATCCGGACGACGATGATCGAGTCTGTCCAGTGGGCCATTCACGAATGCGCGCGGGATGCGGTCACGCCCGGCCCGGATGGCGGGATTGACCTGGCCCGCTTCGTGTCCGGGTCGTCGGACACGATCTACCTAATAGCCGGCGACTCGACCGGCGCTGGCGTGACGGCACCGCTGATGCGGTGCCTGATCGAGGAAATCCACTGGATCGCCGGCCTGGAAGCGTCACGGCAGCCGGGGCGGCGGAAGCGGCTGGACCCGCAGCTCGTCATCTGCGGTGACGAGATCACCAAGGTGGCGCCCGTGCCGCTCGTGGAGTTCTCCGCTGACTCCGCAGGCCGCGGGATCCTCCTCATCGCCATCGTCCAGTCATACGGGCAGCTGGAGGAGCACTACGGCATCGGCGGCGCCGCTGCGATCTGGCAGAACTGCGCCACCAAGGTCCTGTTCGGCAAGTCGACCGAGGTGCCGCTGCTTGAGCGGCTCGAGAAGATCTGCGACCCGGTCGACATCACGGACGGCGGCAGCACCCGGTCAGTCCCCGCAGTGCCGGCGGCGTTCGTCCGCCGCCTCCCGACCGGCCGGGCGCTCCTCATCACCGGGGACCTGTCACCCGTAATCGTCCGCGCTGCGCAGGCCCGCAAGCGCAAGGACGTCAAGAAGGCGGGACCGGCGCCGGTCATGCCGCCGGTCCGCGCTGAGGGCCCGGCGGTCGTCACATCACCGCTGCGGGCCTACATCCCAGAGCCCGTGAAGGCCATCACAAACGGCAACGGCCGCAGCAACAGCAAGAACGGAGCACACCATGACTGACCAGGCAATGCAGGCTGCGAGCCTGCGGAGGCTCGCTGACGAGCTCGACCCCGGGCCCGCCGCGGTCGACTGGACCCGGCTCACCCCGGACCAGGATGCGGAACTGCGGACCGAGCTCATCAAGTGGATCGAGACGAAGCTCGTCCCGATGTACGGCGAGTATCTCGACCAGCGGCTCCGCGGCTGCTGGCGCAATCATCCGGCCGTCTGCACGGAGATCGGCCAGCTGCACGCGGAGTGGTCACGGATTTTTGACCGGGACCAGCCGTCGCTCGCGGGGGCGCTGTCGTTCAGCGACCGGCTGCTCCCGGCAGCGCTGGGGCGAATCGCACCACTGATGGCCAACTGCAACCGGGCGCAAGGCTGCGCGACAGCCAGGCAGCCAGCCATCAGCGGCCTGTAGGCGCTCTAGGCCACGCGGTCACCCGCGTGGCCGTCAGTGCAGGCAGACAGCCAGCACCCAGCCAGAAGGAGGAGGACATGGGCAACCAGCCGCATACCAGGCAGGAAACCCTCGCCCAGGCCCGCAGCCGTCTCGAGCGGATGGAAATCGACGACGCGGAACGCGCCCTCCGCGCCACTCACGCGGAAGTCGACCCGGACTACGAGCCGACGTTCACGGATGGCCTCGCCGCCCTGCGGGCGATGGGCGCGGAACAGCGGACCCACGAGGCCATGGAAACGCTGCGGGACCGGATCGCCGGCCTCGAGGCAGGTCACGACTGGGAGCCAGAGCTATGACGGCCCTTCGGGCAGTGCTGGTCACACGGCGAAGCCGTGCCTTCTCTCGCCCCGAGTGTCGGCCTCCGGTCTGGCCTGTCAAGGGCACCCATGATCCTTCCGGGCCCCTCACGACGGAGAACACCGCTCCGCCGCGAGCCTCCGCCCGCAAGCTTCATGGCCGAAACCCCCCTTGACAGGCCAGCCCTCCGGCCACGCTCCGCGCTAGCTCGGGAGAAGGCACCGAAAACCGGTGCAAAAGATCAAAACCGAAAGGACAAGACCATGAGCACTCAGGTCACCCTCCGAGGCCGGCTCACGCGGCACCCGGAGCTCACCTACGCGAAAAGCGGGACCGCGGTGGCACGGTTCGCCGTGGTCACCTCCCGGAACGTGAAGGACCGGGACACAGGTGAGTGGACGGAAACCGGAACCTCGTTCTGGGACTGTGTCGCGTTCGGGCAGTTCGCCGAAAACATTGCCGAGAGCCTCGAAAAAGGCATGTCGGTGATCGTGCAGGGTCAGGCCGCGCAGGAGGAGTGGGTCACCAAGGAGGGCGAGAAGCGCAAGACCATCAAGGTCACCTGCGACGACGTCGCTCCGTCGCTGCGGTGGGCGAGCGCCCGGGTAAAGCGCGCCGAGCGGAACGCAGACCGTGTCCCTGCTGCAGCCGGGGCCAGCACCAGCAGCGCCGAGTTCGGCGGCGAGTTCCCGCCCGAGCCACCGTTCTGATCCTGATGCCCGGCAGGACGCCGCATACGTCCTGCCGGGCCCTGACCAGCACACAACCGAAGGAGAACGGAAATGAACCAGGCACAGAATATCCCAGCCGTCCGGCGGGCACCCGAGGCAGCGTCCCTGCCGGACGGCACCCCGCACGCCGACCCGTGGCTGGCATCACGCGGATGGCAGGCCGAACGCGGCGTCTACATCCGCCACCAGACCCAGGCCGAGGCAGACCACGACTACGACTGGGACATCGAGGCCGCATCATGACCACCCAGGCAACATCACCAGCGGTGGCGAGAGCAGCCGCAGCGCGGACGGTCATCGAACAGCATCTTCTGGGCGCCGCGGACGTCGCGTGCCGGCTTGGCTGCAGGCAGCTCGGCAACGATCTCGCTGATCTGGCGGCATATTGCGCCGTCATGAGGATGTCCGCTGACGAGCTCGCCGAGCTCGCGGTGGCGGCGAGGCGGGCCCGGTGACCGCCGCCGGACTTGCCTGGCAGGACCAGGCGAGATGCGCGGAGATCGGCGTGGAGCTCTTCTTCCCGGACTCGCCGGGACCCGCAGCGACGGCGAAGCGGATCTGCATGCAATGCGAGGTACGCCAGCCGTGCCTGGAGTACGCGCTCGCCACGGACGAGCCGAACGCTGAGCATGGCATCTGGGCTGGCCTCAGCCCTCGTGAGCGGCGTGCACTGGCCAGGAAGCGGGGCGCCGCCCGGCCGGGTACAGGGCCGGCCCTGTACCCGGGCGTGGCGACCGCTGAGGCAGCCAGGGCAGCCGGGGTGGACAAGCGGACGATCCAGCGGCGCAGGCGGGCCGCGCTTGAGGCGGTGGCGTCGTGAGGCGCCGGGACCGGCTCGTCGAGCGGCTGTCCGCCCAGATCGCCCGGCTGTCCGCCGAGAACGCCGCCCTCCGCGAACGGCTCCAATGGTACGAAGCCAAGGTCACGCCCTCCCCGGCGCCCGTTCTGACCCTCGTGCGAGACCCGGCATGACCGCCGCCGAAACCTGGACGCGGGTCTCCCTGCCCCACGCGACATTCGCGTACGGCACCAGGGACGGGCGCGTATTCGAGGCCGCGCCGATCGCGAAATGGGCAATAGGCAAGCCCGCCGGGCAGGTCACCGAGTTTTACGGGCGTAAGGGCGCGGAGATCAGGGATCTGCAGGTCGGCCAGACGGAGCCGTCCGCCGGGCGCGCAGACGGGGACCTGCACCAGCACGACTGGCGAGACACCGGGAAGCTCGAGAAGACCTGCGATGGCTGCTCGACCATCGCTTACCGGGTGCGGCAGCCGGACGGGCGGTGGCAGACCGCATGGCGGCCAACGCTCACCGAGCAGACACGCCAGCGCCTGCAGAACGCCGGCATCAGCAAGGACGACCCGGGCCTGCACAGAATCCGGGCACACAATGCCGCGCTGGGAATCCAGCCGGCGCAACCAAAGGAGAACACCATGGCACGGACCGACCCGCCACAGCAGACAACGATCTGGTCCCAGCAGGCAGAGGCCGAGCGTACGCATCAGATAACCGCAGGGAACACCGGCCGGCACTGGCTGGAATCGCAGGCCGGCAAGCCTGACCTGGGGCCGTTTGATTCGGAGATCAGCGCAGAAGAGGCTCTGAGCGGGCTCGGCCTTGAGGCCGGGCAGTGGCGCGTCGTCGAGGCCGAGGCCGAACCGGAGCTGGCCGGGCTGACCAGGGCGGAGCAGCAGCGCCAGGCAGATCAGCAGCTGGCTCGCGAGCTGGACCGGGACCTGCCGGGCTGGTCATCGGGAGCTGAGCGGGACGCGTACGAGGCGGAAGCTGACCGCGGCTACGAGCTCGAACTGGGCTAGCTGTCTCCACGGTGCCAGCCACGTCGGGGAAGGCGCGGCTGGCGCCGCGGGAGCACCTCGCCCCCGGCCACCCATCGAGAGGAACAAGCCATGGACACCGCAGCGAACCTCGCACAGGCCGAACTGGAGCAGCGGGGCGTCCCGCGGGAGGACGCCTGCCCGGTCGAGATCGTGCTCGGCCCGGACGACTGGTTCCCGTGCGTCCTGGTACGCGGGCATGCGGCGGCGCACGAGTACGAGACCGTCGGACGGCTCCTCGGCAGCTGAGCTGCAGTTGACAAGCGGACCCGCCGGAGCCTCCCAGCACACGGCGGGTCCTAGATCCGAAACCTGTCTAGGAGGCACAGATCATGCAGAACACGATAACCAGCAGCGAGTGGGGAGCCATGGTCACGGCTCTGCACCGGACATGCAAGGCCGGCGGTTTCGATTTCGCGATCGCTCTCCGGTCGCTTGCCCGGGGGGACGCTGAGCCGTTCCTGACCCCGAGGCGGCCGGCATGAGCATGTACGAGACGATCGGGCAGATCAGCGACTGGATCGACCAGCGTCTCGCTGTCGTCTACCCAGGTCAGCCCGTAGCGCAAGACTGGTCACGCGTCGCAAAGTGCGGGGAGGAAGCCGGCGAGGCGATCGCCGCGCTGATCGGCCGGAACGGCGAAAACCCCCGCAAGGGCGTTATCTGCACGACAGAGGATGTGCTCGCCGAGCTCGCGGATGTGGCGGTTGCGGCGATCGGCGCGATCCAGCACTTCACCGGGGACGCCGGCGTGACGCAGGGCATCGTCGAGAAGAAGGTCGAGTACATCGCTGCCAGGGCGGGCCTGCGGTGAGCCTGGGCGTCGAGGTCGACGTGATCGTCTTCTCGGCACTCAGTGTGCTCGCCCTGGTCCTGGCGGTCGCCGTGGCCAGGACCATCCGCCGTATGGACCGGCAGGCCAGGGAGGCACAGGCAGCGCGGGACCTCGAGGCGAAGGTCACCGCCGAGGCATGGACAAGGTTCCTGCGCGATCACGGCCTGGTCGACCCGGAGGTGCGCGATGAGATCTGACCTTGCGCTGCCCGCGATCGTCGTCCTGTACGCCGTCGTCTTCGGCCTGGCCGCGACGGTCGCGTGGTTACGGGCCCGGGTCCGGGCCAGGCGGGACGCCGCGCGCGTCGCCGGGCTGGAACGCGAGCATGCGGAGTGGCTCAAGTTCCGCCAGGGCCGCCGCGACCTCGGGGAGGACGACCGGTGAGCGGCCGGGCGGCCGCCGAGATCCGCTGGCGGATGCGCGGGTCACCAGACTGGCCGGAGCCCTGGTATGAGGGCGTCGCCCAGACCCGCACCGCTGAAGGCTGGTACGGCGGCGTCACCTTGTACTGCGGTCACCGGCACCCGGACGGTGCCAGCGCGAAACGCTGCGCGGCCAAAGCAATGCAGGCCAGGACCACGCCGTGCACCGTGCAAGACGCACTGTTCGACCTGGCCGAATGCGTAAGCTGATCGACACAACCAGGACGGCCGTTGCGAAAATCCGGGTGCGCGGGCGTAGATCCGCCGTTGCTGGCGCTGCTGCGGCCCGCTAGAGCCTTGCTGGCCGTTGCGAAACCCACGGGGCTGACACCACAACCAGAACGGCCGTTGCGAAAATCCGGGCGGGGCTATGGGGCCAGCAGGCCGTTGCGGCGGGACGTCCTCGGAAACGTGTACTCCCGGTCCGTTGCGTAAATCCGTCCGGGCCCAGCCACCGAAGCCGAACATCACCGTCAGCGAGCATTGGCCAACTCCGCCGGCGCACAGAACTCGTCCAGGTCGAACAGGGCATCCTGCACCGCTCGGCCGCACCGAACATCTTGGCCGTGTGCGCGAGGTGGTCCGCCGGTCGGACAGCTCGTCCGTCTCGCAGCCAGTCCTTGCGGACTGGCGGTCCCGGTCTTGCCGTGGTCCGTGCCGGACCCGTGCCGGGTTCCCGTTTCAACGCCGCCAGCCCGCCTGCCCGGGCCGGAGCCAGGGTCATAACGGCAGGTCTTACGATCGGCTCCGCGGATCTTCAGCGCTTCCGCGCCCGGGTCTCCAGCCACTCCAGGACCCGTACTGCCACTTGTCGCCAGAGCGGCGAGGTTCACCGCGGCGTTCTCGTCCCGGTCCCTGACCAGGCCGCACACGTCGCAGGCGTACACCCGGGCATGCAGCGGCAGCTTGGCTTTCACCGCGCCGCATCCCGAGCATGTCTTAGAGGACGGGAACCAGCGGCCGGCCAGGACCAGCTGGCCGCCGTTCCACTGTGTTTTGTAGGTGAGCTGACGGCGGATCTCCCCGAATCCGGCGTCAGCGATGTGCCGGGCGAGCCGCTTGTTGCGGACCATGCCGGCGACGTTGAGGTCCTCTACGACGACGGTGCCGTATTCGGCGGCGAGGGAGGTGGTGAGCTTGGCGAGGCCGTCAGCGCGGAGGTGCCGGACTCGTGCGTGGGCGCGGCCGGTCGCGGCGACGGCCTGTTCCCAGCCGGCGGACGGGTTCTGGCGGGTTTTCTTTCCCGTGGCAGGGTCGTAGACAGTCGGGCCGTTGCGGCGGGACTGGCGGCGGCCGGCGCGGCGCAGGCCGCCGAGGCTGCTGCTGAGGTGTCTCGGGTTGGGGATGAACCGGATCTCGCCGAGGGAGTCGGCGACGACAGCGAGATGCTTGACGCCCAGGTCAACGCCGGCGGCTACGCCGGGCCGGGCTGGGGTGCCGGGTTTGCGTTCTGTCTCGGTCTGCAGAGACACGAACCAGCGGCCGTCTGATTCGAGGCGGATCGCGGCGGACAGGATCCGGGCCCTGCCGGTTTCGAGTCGGCGGGCGAGTTTCCGGGTGGATTCGTGGGTGCGGATCGCGCCGAGCCGGGGCAGTGTCACGTGATGCCGGTCTGCCTCGGCGCGGATGATGCCGGTCGTGAACCGGCACGATTTCACCGCAGAGTGCTTGCTCTTCCGCCGCGGCCGGCCCATTTTCGGGCCCTTGCGTTTCCCGTTCTTCGACGCCGTGTAGTTGTCGAACGCGCGTGCGGCGGCGGCGAGACCGGAACTGTACGCCTCTTTGGAGTTGTCGGCCCACCAGGGGGCGACGGTGTCCTTGGCCTGGTTCCAGTCTTTGCGTAACGACGGGAGCGACCAGTTCCGCCAGGGCGTCCGGTCATCTTCGGGGATCCCGTAGGACTCCTCGGCGCTGCGCTGGTTCCAGGTTGCGCGGATGCGGGAGACGGCCCAGTTGTAGGCGTATCGGGATGCTCCGGCGTGGGATGCGAGGGCTCTGGCCTGGGCGGGGGTGGGGTCGAGGGCGTACCGGTATGCCTGGAGGACGCATCCGGGGCGGGCCTCGAATTTGTGCACGCTGTCAGGGTGCGGGATAGGTCTGACAGTCTGCCGGCGACACGCCGGCGTGCTGGGTGGCGCGTCGGGCGATGCGTCTGCGGGAGGATGGCCCCGACCTGCGCCCCGCGCCCCCAGTGGAGGCCCCTGGACATAAAACAGCGCTCCGCCGTATTGGCGAAGCGCATTCACAAATCCACACCCGTGAGACCGCTAGCTGACTGCTTTGGCCGGCTGGAAGCCAGCGGCTCTGTCGCACAGGAGACGAACATACATTGTCGTCCTGCCAGTTCGCTACGCCCTCGCAACGATGGCGTGTCGGCTGGTCTCACTCCTTCCGCCTGGCTCCGGGCCGTCACTGACGATCCGGGGCTCGCGACCATGCGCGCGGACCGGCGGGCCACGATCCTCGCTGTGGCCGGGGAGATGGCGAGGGTCGCCGAGTACGGGGCGATGACGTCCAGGCCGACACGGGCAGCCTGCGAGCGCGCCGCGGGCCGGGCGCCGCGCTCCGTGCAGAGAGCCTGGCGCTGGCTGGAGCGACAGTACGCGGTCGTCCTCCAGGAAGGGACCACGCCGCAGTTCTCCCCCGGCGTCCTCGCCCCGGATGACGGCAATCAGGCGCGCCTGTTCCGCCTGGTCCTGCCCCCCGAGCCGGAGGCTGTGGAGCTAGATGACGCCCCTCCCAGGACTACCATCCTGAGGTTCCCGTCCGCGTGCGCGCGCGAGGCAGCTGGCCGGGGGAAACCCGCATCGAAGAGGAGGAGTGGTCTGCCTACGCGGGCTGGGATGCTGCGGGCGGCTGAGTGGCTGAGGTTCAGGTCGGCGGTGTTGCGGCGGATCAGCGGGCGGATGCTGCGGTCGCTGCTGCGGCGGTTCTGGCAGGCGGGGTGGGCGGTGCGGGACACGCTGCACGGGCTCGACGCGCCCCCGGATGGGCGGCCGCATCTGCACACGGACGACGTCCGCGACCCGGCCGGGTGGGTGAAGTACCGCATGTCGCACTGGCTGGACGCGGATGGCCGGCCGGGCGGCTCACGGTCGCAGCAGCTCGCGGCCGCGGCGTCAGCTCAGCGGGCCGAGCAGGCTGCGCGGCGGGCTGCGCGTGCCGCGGCGCTCAAGGAGGCCGGCAAGGTCGACCAGGCGGTGATGGCCGGGCGGGCGCGCGAGCAGCTGGCGGAGGCGCTGCGCCGCGGCGGCGCGCGCGCCGTCCAAGTTACGCACGGGTAATAGATGTTTCGGGCCCCGATTTGAGGGACTGGCTTTTACGTTCGGGCGCAGGCCGGCCGGATGGCATGCCCGCGCGTCCCCCGCGGGCGCCGGGCCGGGAATTACTGCTTGCGGGAATACCAGCGCGGGCGCTTGCCAGCAGACCGGCCGGAGGGCATGCTGCCGGGCATGCCAGCAAGCATCAAAGTAACATTCGGGAATCTTAAGGGCGGGGTCGGAAAATCCACGTCAAGTGTGTACACAGCGCTGGGGTTAGCGCGGCAGGGCGCCCGCGTCCTCCTCGTCGACGCCGACGCGACCAACCAGACCTGCCTCAAATGGTCGACCCTCGCCGCTGACTGGCCAGCCTCGGTCACGGTGGCAGGCTGGGAAGTGCCGGACCTCGCCCGCAGGGTCCAGGCCGTCCAGGGCGACTACGACGCCACCATCATCGACACCGGCCCGCAGAAACCGGCGATCCTCCGCCAGGCCCTCATGGTCACAGACGACCTGATCGTCACCACTGCCCCGTCACCCGTCGAGCTGGAGCAGCTGCCCGACACGTTCAGCCTCGCCGGGGAAGTCGACGCGATCTCCCCGGTGTTCGTGCGGGTCCTGTTCGTCAAGGTCCGCCGCGGCACCCGCTCGGCCGCGGAAGCGCGCAGGTACCTGATCTGGCGGAGCCTGCCCGTCATGGCCGCCGAGATTCACCTGCTGGAGGCGTACCCGCTGGCCTACGGCTCCGTGCCCCCCGACCTGGCCGAGTATGAGGCCGTGGTCGCCGAGCTCGCCGCGTACGAGGCCGCACGGTGACCGGCCGCCAGCGGGCATCGCAGGCAAGGGATGCGTTCGCCAGGGTCGGCAAGGCCCCAGCCGGCGGCGGAGCCAGCGATACCGCCATAGTTTCCGCTGGCGGAAATGGCAGCGGAAAAGCAGACCAGCCCGCTGGCCGTCACACAGGCCGGAAAGCTGGCAGGCGCGTCGGCAGGCCCGCAGGACCACAGCGGCGGCCGCTGACAGTACGGATCCTGGCCGTCACCGACGAGCGGCTGACCGCAGCGGTCGAGGTCACGGGGAAAAGCCCGCAGTACATCGTGGACGCGGCCCTGGCGGACTACCTGGACCGGATCGGAATCTGACAACTGTTCCCTCGAGCCGGGCCAGCGCTACGCTGACCCGGTCCGCCACAGGTCGCAGTTCTCTCTCTCTCTCTCTCTCGCGCGGCGCTGGGCCGGTCGCATCTCCCGGTGCTGTCGTTCCGCGCGGGCGGGTCGTCGCATCTCTTTCTCATGCGCGCTCCCGCCCGCGCCCGGAGTAAGTCCCGCGCCAGCTGGCGCTAGACTTTCACGATCTTGGTTGCCGGCCCGGCCGCCGGTAAGCACAACCGATCACGTCGTATCTCTCACGCAGCCTGTGCCAGAGGCTCCGCGGTGTCGCATCGCACCTCCGCGGCGCTCGGGAGATCGCCGAGGTAGTCGACTGTGCGAACCAGATGATCGCCGGCGTGCGATGGACTTTGCATGAATCATGCAAAGTCCATGTCTACAAGATCCCGCGCGGGGGGGACTTCGGTCCTGGACGGACAGGAAACGCCGCCCGTCACATCTCTCACCGAGGGCCAGATTGCAGCGCTGACTGGAGTGTCGGCCGGAGTCGCATCTCTCATGCGGCTTTACGCGGGGCAGTTCGCCTGCGTCGGCGTGGCTTGCGGTAGCGCGGCTTGCCGAGTCCCCATTCCGCCGGCACCAGCGATGTCGGACAGCATGGTGCGGTCGCGTCCTCTATGGAGTTGCGGAGAGAGTTCACGGGCTGCTCCCTGACGGGCTGGCATGTCTCCCGTGCTGCCACCGTTTGCGCCACGGCGGTATAGCGATCTCTGATGTTGCTGGCTGCGATGATATCGGCGTGGCCTGACAGTCCGCACCCAACGCATTTGAAGGCCCGTTCGGAACGGTTAGCGGGGTCTACCAGCCCGCAGGACGGGCAGGTCTGGCTGGTATGCGGGGCCGGGACCTTCGCAAGCTCTGTTTTGTACGCGGTGAACTGCTGGAGCTGATACCAGTTCGCGGCGAGGATCTCCCGGTTCAGGCCCGTCTTCTGCCGCACGTTCCGGCCTGGTGTCTCCTCGGTGCCTTTCGCCGTGGCGGTCATGGCGGACACGTCCAGGTTCTCCATGACGACGACCGCGTATTTCTCCGCCAGCGCCCTTGAGGCCATGTGCGCGCCTGCGGTGCGCTGCCGTGTCTCATGCTGCATCAGCTTCAGGTGCGCGGTCTTGTCCCGCTGGTAGCGTCTCGAATGCTTCCAGCAGTCGCAGTCGTGATCTTGCTGGCCGGGCGGGGGACAGTAGCCGCGGAGTAGTTTCGGGCGTCCGTTCCGCTGCGTCCACGTGTCATGTCTGCAGGGGTTGAGGCGGCGCTTGCGGGCCATGGCGACCTGCAGCCGGCGTTTGCGTTCCTGCCGGCCTGCGGACAGGCCGGGCGCGTCGTACGCTTCCCCGTCTGAGGTCATGGCGGTGACGGCTACGCCGCGGTCTATGCCGACGACACCCGTCTCGGCAGCCGGCCGGACTTCGGTCGTGTCGTACTGGATGGTGGCCCAGTACCGGCCTGTGTCGTCGACCCGCAGGGACGCGAACCCGACCAGCGTGTCCGCAGGCAGCACCCGGTGATACCGGATCCTTACCGGGCCGATCGCGCCGGGCACGTGCATTACCGCCCGGCCGTGCCGGGTTTCCCTGATCACCCCGGCGAGGGGACAGCGGGCGCTTTTCTCCTGCGTCTGCCAGTACAGGCCCCCGCCCTTATGGATCGACCGGAACCGCGGCGGTGACGAAGGCTTCCCTTCCTTCAGCATCGCGAAATGCCGTGACCAGGACATCGACAGCTGTCGCAGCGCACCGTGGAGCATCACCGAGGGCACCTCGGCGAGCAGATGCGTCTCGCCGGCGAACCGGAAGTCGCAGCCTGCCTTCCTCGCGGCTGAGACGGCGTAGCCGAGGCTCATGACGCTCTCGACCCCGGCGCGGTGCTTCCACCGGTCCAACTGGGACGCGGCAGCGTCGTTGTAGAACGACGTCACGCCCTTGCGCTGCAGGGCGAACGTCTCAGCCTGGGCGGGGGTTAACTCAGCGGCGTAAACCTGGGCTCGCTTATGCCGGAGGGGCGTCTCAACTGCGGACATGCTGTGACCGTACCGCCACGGTCCGACAATCCGCCGGTTCTGCCGGAGGCGTACGGCATGATGGTCATGGCCGCCGCGCTGGCGGTTACAGCACGGGAGATACGCCTAGCCTCAGGTCAGCGGCCCGTGAACTCTCAGCCGAGACGCGACAGCGGCGGGGCGCGCCGCGGAGAGATGCGACGCCACGTAGTACTGAACCGTCGAGATGGACACCGACAGGTCACGGGCGATCTGCCGGACAGAGTCACCCGCCTTGTGCCGCATCCACACGCTCGACCACCGCGAATTGCTTTTCGCTGAGTTGCTACGGCCGCCCATGCACTCCTTGCGATCCGGGGGAGCGGGTGCTGACGACGGCGGCGTGACCGGCGCCGGTCGGAACGATCAGCCGATCGCCGCGGCCAGCGGCGGCTGTTTTCGCGGCCTCGGCCTCGGCGGACTGGGCGGTGAGCATCGCCGCGGCGGCCATCTGCCGCCATCCCTCGGCCTGCATGACCAGATCACCGTCCTGCCTCTCGCGGGACACCGCCGGCGGGGCGGACCTGGCCGCGGCGATGTCCGCTGTCTTCACCGCTGCCTCGGCGGGCGGGACCGCGGAGCGTGCTGTCTCAGCGGCGGCCTGCGCGTCGTGGAGTGCCTGCACCGGGGCCCAGGCGGCCTCCTCGGCGCGCTGCAGGACCACCGCCGCGGCGTTCACCTCGAGCAGGGTCCGGCGCTGGTCCCGCGGGTCGTCCCTGGCCGCCGCCTCGTCCGCGGCCGCGCACCGGGCATGCTCGGCCCGGGCGTCCTCTGCACGGGCCAGCGCGGCTTCCGCCGGGCGCCGGGCCGCGGCCAGCGCCCGGCCTGCGTCCTCCAGGTCCTCGCGGCGGGCAGCCAGCACAGCCTGAGCCGTCAGCCTCGCCTCCTCCATGGCAGCCCGGTGGGCAAGCCAGTCATGCTCCGCCCACAACTGCCCGGCCTGTCCCTGGGCGGCCTCGGCACGGCGCATCCGGTCCCGGGCATGACCCCGCAGCACCTCCGGTGCTTTCTCCCGCGGCGGCTCCGGCGGTGAACCGCAGCCCGGCTCCGAGCAGTACTCGCCGGGCACCGTGAGGGCAACGCCGCATGCGGGGCACAGGTCGCCTACGGCGGCGGCGATGATCTCCCGTTCGGTCAGCACGCCGCGTCCTGTCCCGCGGCGGCCGGGGCACAACCGGCGGCGAGGAGAAGATCATCCGCAGGGCGTGCTGAATCGCTCGCGTCTGCGCGGTCTTCGAGGATCGCCGCGTCCCCCCACCATCGCACCGCATCACCCATCGCGCCCTCGGCGGCGGCGAGGTCAGCGTGGACGCGGATGTGCCCGGCGAGCTCCCGCAGCAGGGCTGGATCGTCCTCAGCCAGGATGTCCGTGACCGTCAGCTCCGGGGAGTGCGGTTCGCCGCAGCCGGGGCAGACGCCGCACACCATCGGCATGTGCCCGTATTCAGCGCACAGCCGCTCAGCCTCAGCAGCCTGCCGGGCATGCTCCTCCGCGTACAGCTGCGCTGACAGGTAGGCGGCCGTCTCCTTCTCGGCGAGGGCGGTCGCGGCCCGCCGTTCCCGCGGGGTCAAGACCTGCCGCCGGGCGAGTTCGGCGCGGTGCGGAACGGTGCGTGCGACGTGGCGGCAAGCCCGGCGGGGAGGGGCTGGCCTGGTGACGCGGCCTGCGCGTAGTCGAGGCGCTGCACGCGCACGCCCGCGGCAGCGTGATCACGGGCATTGGACATCAGCGGACAGCCGCTGGTGTCGTCGGCGAACGTCGCCCCGGGCTGGGCGGCCATGGACGACGGCTGGTAGTCCATGCGCGGGATGCCGTCCGCGCCGGGCTGCGGATCCGGATACCCGGCCGCATGACACTTCGCCACGGACGGCGGGCCGGACGGATGACATATCAGCCCGATCTGCTGCGGGAACGGATGGACGGGCGGCTCGCCATCCCTGCCCGGCCGCGGCGGTGCAGGACGATCCGGGCCGCCCTGCACAGGCGTTGGCGCAGGGCCGGTCTGCCACGCGTCCCTGGACGTCGTCTCGAACACTGTCCTCGACGGATACAGATGCACCCTCTGCCCGTCACAGTCCGTTATGTAACCTTCTGCGTCGTATGACATGCCGCGCAGATCGCGCATATACGGCGGCAGGGCAGCACCCTTCGCCGTATATGTCTCCGCAGCCTGCTGACCCTCCGCCGTCACCTCAAACATGACCCTCATCTCCCTCGCTGCGAACTGACCTCAACCGGAACGGCGCCGCACTAGGCGGCAGCTGCCGTCTGCGTGACCTGGCAGTCCGCTTCCCCGCAGCCTGACGTGCCTGCGCCTGCTTGTACGACAACACCGCAGGCTGCTGATCACTGCGATTGCCCGGAAAAGTGCCTCGCTGCGCGGTCAACGGGACACCTTCAGAGCCAGGGCCGCAGCCTCCCGCAGCGACGGATCCGGCGACGTCCACCGCAGCGCCTCCAGCTCAGCCGGACCGTCCGCCCGCCGCGCATACGGAGACACCGGCCTGAACGGCTCAGCAGGCTCCGCTGCCTTCGCCACGACCGGACGCCAGTCCAGACCACACGACGTGCAGAACGGCCTCGCAGCCTTAAACGCGGCCACACGACCGCAGTCACAACGGATCACAGTCGCCATACAGCCACCAGACTTCCTCGACTCAGACAAACGCCACATGTCACGCCCGGCAGGGGCCAGGCCAGCCTGCCACTCACCCGGCACATAAGCCCTGCTCCCGGCCCTGGCCACAGCAAGACCCTCAGGCTGCCACCG
>Ga0335078_10001005_pt1 | contig 43007 bp, 33 predicted proteins | sample Lox_Sample_32_FD_206711 | JGI IMG/M metagenome (GOLD analysis project Ga0335078, IMG submission 206711) | Soil microbial communities from Loxahatchee National Wildlife Refuge, Florida, United States - Lox_Sample_3.2 | ecosystem: Environmental > Terrestrial > Soil > Wetlands | place: USA...
CGGACTTCGACGCAAGTCATCAGCCAGGCCGCCGGGGCCGATCCAAGCGCGGTGCTCTTCGATGCGCTCCAGTCCGCTAAGGCGCGCAAAGTCGATTACGTGATCGTCGACACTGCCGGACGTCTGCATACCAAGGCCAACTTGATGGCCGAGCTCGAAAAAATGCGCCGCACCGCCGCCAAAGTGATTCCCACCGCGCCGCACGAAGTGCTGCTGGTACTGGACGCAACCACCGGGCAAAACGGCCTGGAGCAAGCGCGCAAATTCACTGAGTCGAGCGGCGTCACCGGACTCGTGCTCACCAAACTTGACGGCACAGCCAAGGGCGGCATCGTGGTGGCCATCGCGCGCGAGCTGAATCTTCCCATCCGATACGTCGGCGTCGGCGAGCAGGCTGATGACTTGCTCCCCTTCGAGCCGGAAAAATTCGTCGCGTCTCTATTCGGTCAATGAAAAGTCCTTTGATGGATCAGGCGCTCGCGCTCGCACGCCAGGGCGAGGGTCGTGTGAGTCCCAACCCCGCCGTTGGCGCAGTGCTGGTGCGCGACGGCGAAATCGTCGGACGTGGATTCCATACCTACGCGCAGGTGAAGCACGCCGAAATCCTGGCGCTCGAAGACGCCGGCGAAAAAGCGCGCGGCGCAACTCTTTACATCACGCTGGAGCCCTGCTCGCACCAGGGACGCACCGGGCCATGTGCGGACGCTCTGGTAAAGGCGGGAGTTGTGCGCGTGATCGCGGCGATGGAAGATCCCAACCCCCAAGTCGCCGGCCGCGGATTTCGACGTCTGCACGACGCCGGCATCGAAGTGCAAGTCGCGTCCGAGTACCAGCAGGAAGCCGCGCGTCTCAACGAAGCCTTCCTCCATTCCGTGCGCACTGGCCGCCCGCTGGTGACGCTCAAGGCCGCTGTCACACTGGACGGAAAGATCTCCGCGCCAGAAGACAACACCGGCTGGATCACCAGCGAACGTGCGCGCGCTCACGTCCAAGAGATTCGCCACAACGCCGACGCAATCCTCACCGGTATCGGAACCGTCCTGTCCGACGATTGCCTCCTCACCGACCGAACAGGTAAAGAACGCAGCCGGCCGCTGCTCAGGATCGTCGCCGATTCCACGCTGCGGCTGCCGCTCGATTCGCGCATCGTCACCAGCACTAGCGGCGATCTGACCGTCGTTACCACGTCCGCTTCGCCCGAAGAGCGCCGCCGCGCGCTCGAATATCGCGGTGTGCGCGTGCTGGTGTTCGACGGCCCGGGTGGCCGTACGGATCTCCATCAGTTGACCGCCTGGCTCGCCGGTGAACAATACCGCTCGCTCATGATCGAATCCGGCAGCAAGCTCAACTGGGCCGCGCTCGAATCGGGCGTGGTCGATAAAGTGATGTTTTATTACGCGCCGAAAATTCTGGGCGGCCTGCAGTCTTTGCCGGTAGTCGGTGGAACGGGACGCCTTACACGACTCGACGCCATCCAGCTTCATCGGCTCACGCTGCACTCGATCCCGCCGGACGAATTCGCCGTGGAAGCCTGGCTGGAGAAATAAGCGTGTTCACCGGCATCGTGGAGGAAGTCGGGGAAATCGCAGTCGCCGGCCATCAATTGCGCGTGAACTGCCGCATCGTCCTCTCCGACGCGAAACCCGGCGCGAGCATCGCCGTCAACGGCGTCTGTCTCACCATGGTGAATTTCGACGCTACTGGATTTTCGTGCGACCTGTCACCAGAGACGCTGGCCCGCACTAACCTCGGCGCGTTACGCGTGGGCTCGCCCGTAAACCTTGAACGGCCCGCCGCGCTCGGAGACCGGCTCGGCGGACACATTGTGCAAGGCCACGTGGACGGCACCGCGGAATTCGTTTCGCTCCAACCGCTGCCCGACGGGAACTGGTGGCTCCTGGTTCGCACCCCGCGCGAACTGACCCGCTACATGATCCACAAAGGGTCGGTGACGCTCGACGGCGTCAGCCTAACCGTCGCGTCTCTCGATAACCAGACGCTCGGTGTCGCCATCATCCCGCACACGTACGCAAACACGATCATTCGCACCTACACGGCGGGATCGGCCATCAACTTTGAAGTGGACCTGATCGCGAAATACGTTGAGAAATTAGTCGTTCCCGTGCGTTAATTCGCGTGCGCGTGCTCTCGCGCCTTGGACATCGCTTCCTTCATTCGCTTCTCCAGCTCTTGGGGAGCGACGTCTTCGATGTGCGTGGCCAAATTCCAAGAGTGCCCGAACGGATCGATCAGCTTACCGTAGCGATCGCCCCAGAACATGTTGGCCAGCGGTGTCTCCACCTTCGCTCCTGCCGCGACGGCTTGATTGAAAACCTTATCCACGCCGTCAACGTAGAGAAAGACTCCCGACGTGGTCCCGCCCAGCGATTGGGGCGATCGAGTTCCGCTGCCCGGCATCTCATCGGCCAGCATGATGATGGAGTCGCCGATCTTAAGTTCCGCGTGTCCTATCTTTCCATCCGGCGCATTACTCCGCATAATTTCCTTTGCGCCGAATGCGCGTTGGTAGAAATCGATAGCTCGGGCCGCGCCGTTTACCGTGAGATAAGGCGTCACCGAATGGTAACCCTCGGGAATAGGGCGAACTGCATTAGGCATGAGTGGTACCTCTTGCCGGTGGACGTTGGCCGATGCCGTAGGTTTCGGTTAGTTTTCGAGCTCGCGCTTGATTTCTAGTGCCACTTTGCGCGCTTCTTCCACCGCGCCGATCTCGAAGCTGATTGCGCCCACGCGCGGATGCCCACCGCCGCCGTACCGTTCGCAAATCGTCGCCAGATTGCGCTCCGGCGGATGCGGCGCCCAGGGATTCGAGCCCACCGACACCTTCGTCCGGAAACTCGACGTGCTCACCGAAACCGTGTAAGTGGAATCCGGAAAAAGATAATACGGAATGAACTTGTTGTAGCCTTCCAGATCCGCGTCGATCAGATCGAAATAAATCACGCCATTATGCGTGGTGCTCCGCGCGCGGATGATATCCACCGAGCGCAGATGGCGTTCGTACAAAGGCTCGAAAAGTTCCTGCACTTCCGGCTGCTTGACAATATCCGCCAGTTTGCAGTGCCGCATCCAGCGGATGATTTTGTGAATAATCTCGGAACCGGAAGCGCTCTCGATCACCAGCGTCAACTTCATGGCCGGCGCCTTCAGCTCCACTGCCTCTTTCGCATTCGCGTAACGCGCGCCGTCAATGATGTCCGCCCATTCCACAAGTTCGCCGAGATCGTCCGCTTGGAAGCCGAATTTGTTACGCGTCACACTAGCGATAAACAAGGTGCAGGAGCTGAACGAAGGATCGATGAACTTGTGCCCGCTCATGTCCTTCTGGAAATTCGCTGCGTCCTCGGGTGTTAGAAACCCGCTCTGGTGATGGTCGAACCACCAGTCCAGCCGCGGATCCGGCGAATATTTAAAATCCACGATCGCGTTCACGTCGCCGTCGAACACGCCGTCTTCGAAAAGATTTGAAGCCTTGTGCGCCATCCCGGTGAATAGAAACTCCGCGCCGGGCGCAAACTTGGCCTCGTAGAAACGGCTGAAAAAGGCAGCGGATGCCGCTCCGTCGAAACAATGATCGTGATAGAGGATTCTCACCCGCATCGATTCTGACTCACTAAGATTGGAAAACCCTCTAGCTTGCCTCAACTGGGAGGATAAAAGCAAGTCCCAGGGCGCAGGCCGTCCGGCGTTGCGCTCGACCGGAACCAGATCTCGGGTGCATGTATCAGGTTACCACCAACCTGAAAGAATCCGAGCCGCCGCGCTCCACTTACTCCAGGTTGAAATCGTTGCGCACCGAAGCGATCGTTTGGCGGGCCAGCGAACCGTAGGGGCTTTCCATTCCTACGCACAATTTGCTGTACTTCAGAGCGTCCAAGGCGTGAGCCTTGTCGCCTAGTTCGCCGGCCAACGCGTAGTTGTCGTAGCCGAGATAATAATAAGCCGCCGAAAGCAGCCGCGGCGTCTCCAGAATGTGCGGCAAGGCCTGTCGAAGATATTTATCGGATTGCGCGTATCGGCCCTGCTTCCCGTAAACCACACCCGCCATCCAACTCGCCCAGCCGATGAATTTCGTTTTCTTCTTCTCCCAATCCTCGGCGCTCAGCGTGGCCGGCTGCGGCTTCTTCTTCATCAGGTCCAGAATACGCAGCGAGTAGGTTAGAACCTTGGGTAGATCCTTCTCGTGACCGATTTTGTAATCGGCCACGGTCATCAGGAAATCTTCGTTGTTCGGATCTTTGAGCAACCCTTGCTCGGCCAGCGCGACCGCTTTCTCCGGATCGATACTAGCGAGATCGATCACCGTCTGCTTCTTCGTATTCGCCATGAACTTGCTGTCCGGATTGCGGCTCTTCAGCGCCTCGATCAACGCGGCACGCCGTGCAGCATCGGGCTCCGCGGCGGCCTGCGTCGCCATGACAAACTCCGAATACGACAAGACTTCCTTGGCGAAATCGATCTGCTTCTTCCAATCCGCCACGTCGTCCGGATCCGATGGCTTCGGCGCCAGCACTGCTTTCGATGCGATGTCCCACGCGCGCTGTGAAAAGATCCGTACCAACTCGGTCGCCTGGGTTGCTTCCGCCGCGCTTAACACATCGTGCACGGCATCCAAATCGTTCGGATCCACGGCCAACAGCGCATTGCCGACCGCGATCACTTTCTGGTAATCCTTGGCGTCTTTGTATACGGGAAGCAGCTGCTCATACACCCATGCGATCGAGCTCGCTTGCGGATATTGCGCGGCGTACTTCTCGAGCAGTGCTTGCTTGCGCCCCGCGAGCGGCTCCTGCTGGATGCGCTGCAGGAGAATCCCGTCGTCGCTCTCCGGATCGATCTTCGGTTTGTGTCGATCGGCAAGAAGCGACGGCGCCAACAAGAGCGGCAACGCCGCAATTAAGATACGCGCTCTGCTTGGGCAGATCTTCCACATGGATCTAGCCCAGAAATTCGGACGAAATGTTCCCGAACTTTAGGCGCCCGCCTTAGAACGTTGGTACTGTGATGGTTCCGGCCGTAATAAAGGATTACGCTGCGGCAACGCTCAAAATAGTGCCGTTCTGGCTGTTTCGCCCGTTTACCGACGCGACTACGGCCTGGCTCCCAGGCGCCAGCGTGCCGGGAAGTTGCACATTGACTTGCCACAAACCCGCCGCCACCAGCCCCGCCCAGAGTACCGTGGCTGGCTGCCCGCCCACTGTCACCGTTACAGGGCTCGACGCTGCATCCGTTCCGGTGAATACAAGTCCCGGAGACGTGCCATTCTCGGTAGGGCCGAAGCCGGTGCCGAAAATCTCGAGTACGTCCCCGGGACGCGCGGACGCGGCTGTCAGGTATCCCGAAACGCTGGCGCCGGTGCCGTTGATGATGGTGCTGTCGGACGGACGCACGGCCAGCACAAATCCAGACTGCGCAAACAGCCCCGGCAAGTATGTCTGCAGGTTGGCCGAAACCGAGTTCGACATGCCCGCCGAGTTGCTCACACTCACCGAGACGGATCCCGTGTTGCTATCGGCGGGAACCAGTGCGTTGATTTGCGTCGGACTCACGTAATCGACGAACGCCGCTTTCCCATCGATCTGCACGCTGACGTTCTGTAGCTGCGTCGGAAGATAACCGTCCACCACGTCGGAGCTTTGCGCGGTGTACGGCGCTGCTGCCAGATCCGTGCCGAAGATGCTGATCCACGCTCCGGGCGCGAGCCCCGCCGCCCCACTCGCCGCGTTCACGATTCCAGCCCCGGTGATGGCCGGAAAACTCGACGTCGCCGTGAGCAGGCTTGCATCGATCGTGATTGTCGCCGCATAACCGGATCCGCTCTCCGTCAAAGTCGCCAGCATGAGCTCTTTGTTCGTCGCGCCGTTGTACACGCCGTCGTTACTGTTGGTCGTGTCGCGCGCCGTCGTGCGCGCATACGTGGAATTGGCGAGCACCAGATTAGTGATCGCATCGTCGAAGAAAATCTGTGTCACGTAGTTGCTCAACGTCGCGGTATCGCTCGAATCGCTCCAGGTTCGAATCCGCACGTGGATGTGAATCGTGCGGCCCATGTACCAGCCTGGATAAATCGTCGTGAATTGCACCTGCCCGTTGCTATCCGTGATTTGATAACCGCGCAGGAACCGTTGGCCCGTCGTTGTGACAACCCCCGTGCCGCCGCCCGGATTGTACGAGCTCTCATCGGAATAAATCCCAACAGCGTTGCAATGCCAGATGTCTGCCCACGCGCCCGTGAGCGGTACGCAACTGCCGGTGGCCGAGTCGATCACGGTGATCGTGAGCGACAGCGGTACACCGGACTGCACTACTCCAGTGGATGGATCGGAGCGCACGTCCGAACGGAATAACTTTTCGTCCACCCAATACGGACCTTCGGTCACCTGTGGGGTGCTGGTGGAACACATAATCGAGGCGGCCCGCGCCAACTGGCTGGTCTGCGAGCCTATTGCGGTCAAGCCCGCGCCGCCTAGGAGTGCTAGCGCACGCCGCCGCGCCATCGCCTTCAGAAAAAATGGATTTGTTCCTAACTGCTTCAACGTCGTCCTCCAAAACGAAAGACGTGTGTGTGGACGTCGAGAGCGAGTTAAGTTTTGTAAACTGCGCGCGTAATCAGGTCGTTTCCAGGGCTTTCACCACCGCTGCCAGCGCGCTCTTGTCTGGAACGCTCCCTTGCGCCATGCCGGCACTGCCGCCGCCGCGTCCCCCTGCCGGCGCGAGAGCGCTCTTCAATAAATTGCCCGCGTGCACGCCGCTATCGGCCGACGCCGCCAGCAAGATTGCCGGAGGTTCTTCGCCGATCGCCAGAAACACAGCCTTCGCGCCGGTGACGAAACTCTGCGCCTCGGCGCGAACGTCGTCGGATAACGTGGGAATGCGCCGCTCCACGCGGCGTATCCCGCCCGCCCCTGGAGTTGTGCTCGCATACCACTCGCGCCCGCGCGCTTGCGCCAACTCAGTCGCCAACTTTCGATGCGCCCGCTCCGTCTCGATCAACTTCTCGCGTTGCGCTTCCACTAGCGCTGGCGTATCGTCCAGCGGTGCCGAGAACGATCGCGCCACCGCCGAGAGCGCCTCGAAATCCGCTCGCGCACGCGCTACCGCTCGTAATCCGCATAGAAACTCGATCCTCAAATTTCCGCGAATGCGATCCAGCTTGCGAACCAGAATCGGCCCGATCTCTCCGGTCGCCCGAACATGCGTACCACCGCACGCGCTGCGATCCAGGTCCTGAATCGAGACGATCCGAACCTCGCCTTCGCGTTCGGTGGCTTTCCGCAGCCCCAAATCCTCCGACGAGTGCCGGTAGCTGACAGCGACCGGCCGATTCTCAAATACAATCTCATTCGCGCGCCGCTCAGCCGCGCGGATTTCCTCCGGCTCCAGCGCACGCGACACGTCGATCGTGCTCGATTCCGCGCCCAGGTGAAAGCTCACTGTCGCGGCATCCAACAAGTCCAGCAATACTGCCGACAGCAAATGCTGACCGGTATGTTGCTGCATGTGATCGAATCGCCGTTGCCAGTCGATGACGCCCGCGACGTCTTCCTCCGCCAGCGGAGCGCGCAGCACATGCGCGATGCGCTCCTCTTCGTCTAGTACCTCGATTACATCCACGCCGCCCAGCTTTCCGACGTCGAACGGTTGACCGCCCGACGTCGGATAGAACGCCGTCCGGTCCAGATACACACGCGTCCGATCCGGACTCGCATCGATCACGCGAGCCCGGAAATCGGCGAGATAGCTGTCGTTGTAGTACAGCCGCTCCGTCATTGCACAGCGATTATTTCCTGATCGCTGGCTTGACCGGCGACGGTGTAATAAATGGGAACGTTACCCGTGGGCAGCCCCGACGGGATCGCCACGTTGATTTGGTACAGACCTACAAATCCCGGTGACAGCCCCGCGAATTGCGCCGTCTGGCAGACCGGCGGCTTCGTCACCGCGGCATGCTCGCCGAAGCAAACCTGCGTCGTTGGTGTCACCGCGGGCGGATTCGGCGAAGCAGTCCCGGATGCCACCGCGGGCGATGTTGGACCCATGCCGATGGTGTAAATTACCACCACGTCGTTGGCGTGCACCGGTGCACCCGAAATCCCGGTCAGCGCGCCTTGCGGCGTCGTCATGATCACGTACGGCCCGCCATTCAGCAGCAGGAACGACGGCGCGGCACTCGCGATATTCACGTAGATCGTGTTCCCGGCTGTGCCGTTCCGTACTACTTGAATCATCCCGTCTCCTGTCGACGCCTCAAACGGAATCTGGAAATTGATCTGTCCCGGCGAGACATAGTAAACCGGCGCGGCGGTTCCGTTCACCATCACCTGCGTGTTTCCGAGCGTCGTGCCTAGCGGCAAACTCGATGCCGACGCTGGATCCCCATAAGTAAACTGATCGCCGAACACGGCGGTGATGTCGCCCAGCGCCAGCGGCTCATTGCCAACAAACGTACCGTTGTTCACCACGCCGCCTGGAAACGCCACGGGCGCCGATTGCGACTCCACCGTAAGTTGCACCGGCACCACCACGCTCGCATTCGCCGCATTGCTTGCCACCGTCACCGTACCCTGATACACACCCGGCGAGAGCCCCGTCGGATCGGCCGTGAGCGCGACCAGCGACGGGAATCCCGAAACCGGCGCGGTGCTCAACCAACTTCCACCTGTACTCGTGCTCGCGGTGGTGCTTGAGATCGTCAGCGTGCCTTGCCCGAGATTCGCGGTCGATAGATAGGGCAGCGACCCATTCGTCGATGTCTGCTTATTCGCTCCTTGCGCGATCTTGATGTTGAATGACGCGGGCGAGACCTGAATGATCGGGCTGGTGGTCACGTTCAGCACTACGGGAATCTGTTTGTTGTCCGGCGAAAAACTGGAGCCGCTGATGGTGAGCGTCCCGTTGTAGGCCTGCGGCGTCATGCTGCTCGAGGCACTTGCCGTGACGATGTAGGGAACGTTGAACGAAAAACTGCCCGATCCATTCACGGCAACCGACAGCCAGGGAGCATTACTCACCGATGTACTCACCACGCTTCCCGTGGTGAAGGTTGTGGACGCGGACGACTCCGGCGCCGCATAGAACGTCAACTGGCTGGGCACTGAACCGCCGACATTCACAGTCACGGTAACGAACTGGGGCGCGTCGACGGCATTCGGATCCGTAATCGTCACCGTTCCCGTATACGATCCACTGGCAAGCGATGAGGACTGAACTGCAATTTGTACCGGGATTTTCACACCCGTGATCGCTCCGGTTTGCGACGATCCCACTGTTGGAACCAGCCATGACACCGACGAAGACGCAGTCAGGTTCAATGTACCGGTGCCGATATTTTGCGCTTGGACGGTTTGCGTGGGCCCATTGGACCCCTGCACAACCGGTACTGTAAAAGCCGTTTGGTCGAGACTGAGACGCGCCGCGGCTTGCAGCGCGGAACCGAATGCCAGCAAGCCAAGCGATCCTACCACCAACGCACGTGAGAATAGATTCAAAACCACGGAAGCTCCTTAACTCTGGTATGAAAAATCAACGAATCTGGGTGTGCGCCGGGGACGCGGCGCAGCGCGGGCGACTAAGATCATAGCAGTTCCCCGGCCATTCCCCAAAGCGCACATTCTCAACTGGGCCGTGTCCGCCGCGCGACCTGTTCCGCCACAACGCCTGGGACAACCGGTAACAATCGTGACAACCTGCATCCGTCTATTGCGGCTCGGTAATTTCGAATCGCGCAATCAGAAATTGCCAATCCGGAAGCTCGTACACGCGAAGTTTGGCTGGCACCTCAACCGTCACGTTCTTCATTTCCGACGGCCCCAGTGCGGTAACCTCCGCCGGGAAGCTGATCAGCGGCGGTTCGTCCGGCTTTGCCGCCGTCGTGGTCACGTTGACCTTCAGCTTGACGCCCCCCACATCGGCCTCGGAGTGGTTCACTACGCCGAACTGCACCGTCAGTTTGCCGGGTGTTTTCTCGGTAATTCGAAATCCGACCAGCTCGATATATTTCGCCAGTGAATTCTTCGCGTTCGACGCCGTAATGTGAGCTATCGGAGGCCCGGCCGGTTTCGTGCTGGGCTTCTCCGCCGAGGAACTCGAGCATCCCGCCAGACATACGATCGCGCCGACCGCAATCAGCGCGTTAGGTACAGAGCGCATAAGTTTAATCATACGCCGCCGCTGAAACTTTGGATTTCACCGGAATGCAATACTAAAAGTTATGTTGCGGCGCATTGCGATCGTTTCTGTAGCGGCGGCCTTGGCCTGGGCCGCCGATTCCGGTGCTGGTATGCACTGGACCCCTCCCGCTAGTTGGAAGGCCGAAGCGCAGCGTCCCATGCGCCTGGCCACCTATACCGTACCGCTCGCGTCCGGCGATTCCGGCACGGCCGAATGCGGCGTTTATTACTTCGGCCAAGGACAGGGCGGCAGCGTGGATGCCAATCTCGATCGCTGGATCGGCCAGTTTACCCAGCCCGATGGCAAGCCGTCGAAATCCGCCGCCAAAATCGGCAAACGCTCCCTGCACGGACTGAAGCTCACCAGCGTGGACGTCTCGGGCTCGTACGCCGGCATGGGCGGCCCCGCCATGCAAGCGGGCAAGCCGCAATCCGGCTATCGTCTACTTGGCGCCATCGTCGAAGGCCCGCAAGGATCCGTCTTCTTCAAGTTCACTGGCCCCGCCAAGACCGTGGCTCAGAATCAGGCCGCGTTCGAAAAGATGCTGGATTCCCTCGCCGCGCAGTGAGCTCTCCTCCATATTGCGATTCGACAAGGCTTCAAAAAAGAAGCGCCTAAACCGAAGCTTAGGCGCTAGACCGGAGAGGAAACTTCGTTATTAACTCAATGAAGTGATCTCATCTTAGGCCGCGCGCCCGAAACGCGAATGAAGCCGCCGAACTAGTACGGTCAGGTACTGTCTAGACCCTCGATTCCGGCAAACCGGCTCATGCCGTTTCCTTTGCCCGCCGCATCTCTGGCAGAATGAAGCGACAGACCATGCTGTCGGAATCCCGCAAAGTCCAACTTCGCGTCCTTGCCTTTGTCCTCGCTGGAGGTAAGGGCACTCGCCTCTTTCCACTGACGAAAGAACGCGCTAAACCCGCGGTTCCCTTCGGTGGACGCTATCGCATCGTCGACTTCGTCCTCAGCAACATGATCAATTCAGGGATCTACTCGATCTATGTGCTGGTCCAATTCCGCAGCCAATCTCTCCTCCAGCACCTGCGCGAGGGCTGGGAGGCCAACAGTCTTCTTCGCAACCACTTCATCATTCCAGTTCCCGCGCAGATGCGGTCGCAAGGTGAAGATTGGTATCGCGGAACCGCCGACGCCATCTCTCAAAACATCAACTTGATCGAGCAGGGCGAGCCCCACCTGGTCGCCATCTTCGGGGCAGATCACATCTACCGCATGAACATCCGCGAGATGATTGAGTTCCACGTCGAGCGCGGCGCACAGGTCACCGTATCCGCCATACCGGTGGAAAAAGAGCAGGCCGCCGAGTTCGGGGTCATCGAGACTAAGGATGATGGCTCCATCATCGGCTTTCACGAAAAACGCTCCGATGCGCCCACCATGCCCGGCGATCCGAGTCGCGTCTACGCCTCGATGGGGAACTATCTCTTCTCCACCAAACTGTTGCTCGACGAGCTGCACGCCGACGAGCAGAACCCCAACAGCTCACACGATTTTGGCCGCGACATCCTCCCTAGCCTGATCGGCCGCGCCGACATGTTCGCCTACGATTTTCAGACCAATCGCATTCCCGGCGATCCTCCCGGCGCGCCCATCTACTGGCGCGACGTCGGCACCATCGACGCTTTCTTCGACGCCAACATGGACCTGCGCTCGGTTTCGCCCGAGTTGAACTTGTACAACCGCCAATGGCCGCTTCGCACCGCCGGCTACTTCGACGCGCCCGCCAAATTTATCTTCGACGCTGACGGCCGCCGCGGCCAGGCGCTCGATTCCATCGTTTCCGGCGGAGCTATCCTCTCCGGCGGACTCGTCCGCGCCTCCGTCATTGGTCGTGGTGTCCGGGTCCACTCCCATGCCTACGTTGAAGATTCCATCATCTTCGACAACTGCGACATCGGCCGCCGTGCCCGCATCCGTCGCGCCATCCTGGATAAGAACGTACAAGTCGCGCCGGATGCCACCATCGGCTACGATCTCGAGCGGGATCGCCAGCAATACCATGTCACCGAAAGCGGCATCGTGGTCGTGGAAGGCCATCGCACTCCCGTCGACATCGCCAGCATGAACCTGTGAACGAGTCTCTAGATCGTTCAAACTAAACCGCCAACTTTTTCGCCGACGAATCATTACCCGTCTACGGTAAGTTTTCATGTAACGGGTTACCTCATGTCTGTGTCGAACTACTGAGATGACTCCAACAGCAGTATCCGAAACCGAGGAAACCATTGTCCTGAACGGCATTCCGGGCCAGGAAATACGGTCACAACTGGAGCGGGTTCTCCGCAGCCGGGCCTTTATCCAGTCGCATCGGATTCGCCGCTTCTTACAGTTCATCGTCGAGGAAAGCCTTCTCGGCCAGCCGCATCGCCTCAAGGAATACTTGATCGGCCTCGAGGTTTTCGACCGCCGGGACGCTTTCGATCCGCGGGTCGATTCCATCGTCCGCGTTGAAGCGCGCCGTCTGCGCCACAAACTCGAGGAATACTATCGCACCGAAGGCCGCGAAGATCTCACCCGCATCACCCTTCGCAAAGGAAGCTATATTCCGATCTTCGAGTACCGCGCCGCGACTCCTAGCCCCGGGATTTTGGAGCAGCGCCGCGCCATCGCCCTCGCGCCGCTAAAGCTCAACAACCCGGCGCCCGGCGCCGAACAAATCTCCGAAGAAATCCGCCGCCGCTTGGCCCACGTGCTGATTCGCGAGGGCTGCTTCCAAGTAGTCACCAAGTTTCATGAACCGGCCTCGCCCGAGTCGAAATTCGGCGATTCCGCTCCCTCGAACGGCGTCTCGAACGGCGATGCCAACGGCCACTCGCTTTCCGTTCGCCCCGACTTGGTGGTGGAAGGCAGTCTCGAGTTTCAGCCCGATCGCTTTCACCTGATTCTTCAGTTGGCCCGCTGCGCTGACGGCTCCTATATCTGGTCGGGCGCTCTGGACGTACAGCCCGAGGACCTCGGCTCGGTGGAACAGTTGGCCCGCTCGCTCGTGCGCGACTTGATGACCCCCGCCAGCGAAGTGGCTACGCGACGTCACGCCGCAGGCAAAGAGAGTCTCGATTTTTATCTGCAAGGCCGCTACTTCTGGAAGCTCGCTACACCCGACAATATCCGCCAGAGCGTCAACATGTTCTCGAACGCCGTGGAGTGCGACGAGAATTACGCCGCTGCCTGGGCCGCGCTCGCTGAAGCGCTGCTGGTCAGCTCGATGTTCAGTCTGCATGCTCCCTCAGGTACTGCGCCCAGAATGAAGGAAGCCGCCGTCAAGGCCGCCGCGCTCGATTCCTCGCTGCCCGAAGCCCACGTCGCGCTCGGCTCTATCATTTCGCTGCTCGAGTGGGATTGGGCGGCCGGCGAGCAGGAACTCGAGAAAGCCATTCAACTCGACCATCACGATCCGGTCGGCCACATCGCCTACGGAATCCAGCTGGCCTGCCGCGGCCGTCTCGATCCGGCCGTTGCCGAAGTGGAGCGCGCTCTCGAACTCGATCCCGCGGCGCTTTTTCCGAACTTTATTCTGGGCTGGCTGTACGGCGTCTGCCGCCGTTTCGACGAGTCCATCGCGCAGCACACCCTGGTGGCTCGCCTGGCGCCCGACTATGGGCTCCCGCAATTGGGTCTGGGCCTTGCCCACGCTGGTAAAGGCCAATTCAATGACGCCATCGCTCATTTCACCAACGCCACCCAGATGAAATGCCGCTCGCTCATACACGGTCAGATCGGTTACTGCTACGGCCGCGCCGGGCGGACCACGGAAGCTCAACGCGAACTCGCCAGCCTCAGCTTGCGCTCGGAGGGAAGCTACGTTTCGCCGGTAAGCTTCGCATCCATTTACGCCGGTCTCAGCGACACCACCAAAGCGCTCGACTACCTGGACCAAGCCGTGGCCGTTCGCGATACCTCGCTTCCCGTGCAGTTGCTCGGAACCGAATTCGATTCCATGCGCACCGAACCGCGTTTCGTCGCATTGCGGCAAAAGATCGGGTTGGCTTAATACGCCAACCCAAACCACCGGTTCGGCTTGACCCGACCTGTTAGAATCGTCTCAGCGTTGTGCAAATCGGCCGGTACCGAATCTTAGATGAACTCGGACGCGGTGCCACCGGCGTCGTGTACCGGGCTCAGGATCCCGCCATCGGCCGGATCATCGCGATAAAGACGATCCGCCTCACCGATATCTCGGATGAAGCCGAGCGCGAACGCCTCCGCGAGCGCCTTTTCCGCGAAGCCCAGTCGGCTGGCATCCTCTCCCACCCCAACATCGTCACCATCTATGACATCGCCGAAGAAAACGGCTTGGCATACATTTTCATGGAGTGCGTCGACGGCCCGTCGCTCGAAAAAGTGATGAACGGCCATCAGGCGCTCGATCCGAAGATGGTCTTTTCCCTGCTTACCCAGACCGCTACCGCTCTCGACTACGCGCACAAAAAGGGAATCGTTCATCGCGACGTCAAGCCCGCCAATATTCTGATCCACGAGGGCATGACTGCCAAGATCGCCGATTTCGGCGTAGCGAAAATCCTATCCCAGCAAATGACCCACGCCGGCGTCATGATGGGCACGCCGAACTACATGTCGCCCGAACAGGTGCAAGGTCACGCCGTCGACGGCCGCGCCGACCAGTTCTCGCTCGCCGTGGTTGCCTACGAAGTCCTCACCGGCGAAAAACCGTTCGTCGCCGAACAGCTCCCCGCCTTGTTGTTTCGCATCGTCCGCGAGGATCCCGTTCCGCCCCAGCGCTTGAATCCCACCCTTACACCGCAAGTGGAGGTCGTTCTCCGGAAAGCGCTTTCGAAAACCGCGTCCGAGCGATATCCAAGTTGCCTTGAGTTCATCGAACACCTGAGCGCGGCTTGCGATCTGCATCCCAACTGGCGCGCGCTGCCGCGAACCGTGGCCCAGAGTCTCCCCACCATGGGCAGCGGCGCCACCGCGGCTGGGGCACCAGATGCTCCACGCGCACCCAGGCCAACCCGCATCGCCAATTTCGAATCCGATACGGTCCTAGCCGCACCCTCGTTCCTGAGCACCACCGAGCGCGAGCGCCGTTCCGGCAGTCCGATCCTGAAGAGCCTCGCATGGATGCTGGTCGGCATCGGTCTGGTCGGCCTGGTTTTGTTCGGAGCTCAGAAATATCTTTTCAACCGCTACAGCGAGCCGGTTGCTTCGAACACGCCGCCCCCCGCCGTTCCAGACAGCGCCGCCAGCAAACCGAGCCCAGTCGGCGATTCAACCCAAACGGCCAAGCCGGTTTCGCCCCCTGCTACGGCGCCGGAGGCGACCAAACCAGAAGCCCCGCCGGCGGAAACCCCAAAACCCGAACCACCCAAAGTAGATACACCCAAACCAGATACACCCAAATCGGAACCCGTCAAGTCAGAGGCGCCAATCGAGCGGCCCGCGCCGCCCCCCACGCGCGTCCGATCCGTTCCCGCGGCGGCTGTGACCCCGAAAGCGGAAACCGAACAGCAGGTCCAGTTCGTTACAGAACCCATCGGTGCGCGCCTTACCGTCGACGGCAATTCCGAACTAAGCTGCAAAGCACCGTGCTTCCTCCAACTCAGTCCCGGCCGCCATTCCTTAAACGTCGCACTCGACGGGTATCGGCCGTACCCCAAAATATTCAATGTGCCCGAAGAACGCGAGATCTTCCTGCAATTGAGCCGCGCCAGCGGCACGCTGCGGGTGACAACGGTTCCGGACGGCGCAACCATTCTGGTAAACGGTGAATCGCAGCCCCAACACACGCCCGCGCTTTTCAATCTCCCCCCTGGCAGTTACCGAGTTCGCGTAAGCCGGAACGGGCAGGCTTACGATTTCGACGTCGTGCTACACGACGGCGATTTCATCACGAAATCGGTAAATTGGAATTCGAAATAAAAAAGGAGGCGCGCATTTCGCACGCCTCCACTGGAACGAATGAGGACTACTTCGGAGCTAAAGGTTAGCCTTTGAGCAGCGTCAGAATGTTCTGCGGCGCCGCGTTGGCTTGCGCGAGCGCAGCCACGCCGGCCTGCATCAGGATCTGCGCCTTGGTCAGGTTGGCCGCCTCGGTAGCCAAATCGGCATCGCGGATACCGGATTCGGCGGCCGCTTCGTTGGTCAACTGCGAATTCGCCAGGTTGACAGCGTAATTGAAGTTGTTTTCACCTTTGCCGACCGCGGCTTGCGCCGTGCCGAGCGAAGTGACCGCGCTGGCGAGCGCGGTGACGGCAGTTTGCGCATCCGCCGCAGTAGCGACATCCAAAGCGCCGCCGGTACCGTTGGTGGCCGAAGCGACGTTGTTGCCTTGCCCGCCGGCGCCAGTCGCGCCGATCGCGAAGCCGTCGCCGTTCTGGCCTTCGACCCCGACAAACACGTTGAACTTGCCGGTTCCCTCGATATTGACCGCGCCGGTGGCGCCGGTTGTGCTCGCGACCGCGACCAGATTCGCCAGCGGCCCGCCGGTATCGGCTTGAAGCTGGCTGTTGATGGCTGCGATAGCGGCGGCCTGTGTGGTGGCCCCACTCAGGTTCACGACCTCGGAGTGCAGAACGCCGTTGGCGTCCACGGCCGAGAACGTGAGGCTCTGCTTGTCGCCCGCCACCATCGCGGTGGCATAGTCGAGCGCGACTCCCTGAGTGCCTTGCGAAAAGATCGGCGATTGGTCGGCGGTGCCGAGGATGTTTTCGGCCGCTGCTGCTCCGTTGGTCGCGGCTGCAACCGCAAATGCCGATTTTGCGGAAGTAAAGATGATCCCCGTTCCGCTGGAGTTTAACTTGGCCTGAATTCCGGCCGTGGCGAACGCCTGATTAGCCGCACCCGCGGTATTGGCGGTCTGCGTGATGGCATCGTTAATGTTGTTGACGACGTCACTCAATGAAGCCGCATTGTTGACCCCTTGTGCCGCGATCGTTACGCCAGTGGCATAGCCTGCACCGCTGAAGGTAAAGTCGACTTCACCATTATCCGTACCGGCCGTGATCGTGCTAAGTACGGGCGCCGTGGCGGGCGCACCAGTCTGATAAGACGTCAGGCCCAGCGATTGCGTGTCCACTGCGGACTGGCTGAGGTTGACCGAAACCGATCCGTTGGTGATAGCCGCTGCATCGGTTTCACTGCCCGAGGTGTCGCGGCCGCCGCCGATGAACACCGACAAGTCTTTGGCGAACTGACCGCCCGAATTCATTCCAATGGCCTGCGCCTGGCGGTTGATTTCCGTCAGCACACTTTGGAATTCGCTATCCAGTTGCCCGCGGCCGCCGGTGAAGGTGCCCGACGCGGATTCGGTTGCCAGTGTACGAGCGCGATCGAGCAACTGAGAAATGTTGCTCATACCGCCGTCGATGGTCTGCAGGGTAGCCAGACCGTCGTTGGCGTTCTGAATTCCTTGGGTCAGAACCGCCTCGTCGGACCGGTACCCGTTGGCGACCGCCAAGCCGGCTGCGTCGTCACCGCTGTTGACAATGCGAAGTCCCGAGGTGACTTCGTTAATGGTTTCGCTCTGGAAATTGCTGTTGATGCGCAGATAGTTCTGGGCCTGCAACGAAGCAATGTTGGTGTTGATACTAAAAGACACGGTTTTCTCTCCTTAGAATGATTGAGAACGCGGGACGCGTGAACCTTCACGGCCTGGAGTTTTACACCCAGAGAGGCTAGACCTCGCCACCCGGCCCGGCTGCGGCTGGCCCCTGCCCAGTCCCCCAGCCATTCCGACGCGCCGGTCTATCCTTCTCTCAGTTCTCACTGCTGCTTATCGGTTCGGGAGAAAAGTTTTGAGTTTTTTGTTGGATAATTTTTCAAATGCACGCGGCAAATCCTGAGAAGCCGGTCCGTGGGCCGCGCTGGCATTCTGTTCTTTAGTGATTTTCAATTCTTTGCGCAACACGATGGTTTCTCGCGGCGCCCGGATTCCGATCTTGGCGCCCTGCGGCGTCAGTTCGAGAAGCTCGATTTCGATATCATCGCCGATCAACAGCGACTCGCCGGCCCGGCGCCGCAGGACTAACATACGCCCTCGCAGTGCTCGGTAGCAGATACCGGATGCTGATGGGAATAGGCGCGGTCGATGCGAATCGCCTGTAAGCCCCGCCGCTTCTCTACATTCACGACAATGGGCGCCATTAAATTAGCAGTCGGCGGAAATCCGTCACGCAAGGAAATTAAGGCGAGCGCCAGGATTCCATTCTCAGGTGTCGGCGCGCGCCCGGCATCGAGTTCGAGCGAAGTGCGATCCTCGGCGGAAATAGCCAGCTTATATTCCGCATCGATCGCCAACACCGGAAGCGCAAGAAAGCAAAGCGAAGCCTGCCTCAAGCTTTGCAGGAAAACCAGCGGTGCATATTCCTGCGTCTCGATGAAGACGAAGCTTTTTTCCTGTTCGAAGGCCGGCAATCCGGAAGGGAAATTGAACACGGACTCTTCTTTGTAGTCCATAGTTCGGAAGTACTTTGTCTCAAGCTGCGGCATACCGCGAGCATGGAGAGCACGTCGAATACCGCGTTACTGCGGAGGAGTACTGTTTGGCGGCCGTTCGCCAGTACGCTCTACCACCAGGGTGAACTTCGCCACCAGCGCGGCGAGGGCGCCGACCGCAGCCAGAATGGGCACGGCGATAGCACCAACCGCGGCAACAGTCAGCGGGATTTCGAGAAAGGTCTGGCCTTTTTCATCCTTAAGAATGATACGGCGCACGTTGCCTTCGTGGACCAGCTCCTTGATCTTCTCCACCACGTCCTTGCCGACGATTTTGAATTCTTCGTAGAAGCTGTTTTCCATTTATCCTCCGGCAGTTTGCTGAGCCGGCCGATACAGGCCCTTTTGCTTGATGTAAGCTGCCACGGCAGGCGGAAGCTCGGCCGGCATTTCACCCGCTGCAAGTTTGGCCCGAATCTCGGAAGAGGAAACCGGAAGCGCCACGGTATCGAGCCGGTGCAAGTGCGCGCCATCGGGAGTGATGTACTGGTGGCCGGGACGCGTGACGACGATGAATTCGGTGGCCTGGACCAGATCGCGCCAGCGATGCCAGCTCGAGATTTCGGCGAAAGCGTCGGCCCCGATGATGAACAACGGATGCTCACCCATGCCGAGAACCTTTTCCACCGTGTCGATGGAGTAGCTTTTCTGTGAGCCGGCTTCGAGGCGTGATGGCCGGAAGCGCGGATCGGCGCGGCAGGCCAGCTCGACCATCTTCAGGCGATCTTCGTAGCCAGCCATCATCTGATCGGTCTTGTGCGGGGGGTGCGCGGCGGGGATGAACCAGACCTGGTCGAGCTGAAACTGGTCGGCCGCTTCCCGCGCGACCGTGAGATGAGCGTTGTGGATCGGATCGAATGTACCGCCGAAAAGTGCCAGCCGCATCGTGGGCGCCGTGAGCGTTCGCTCCCGGTTATTTCTCCACTAGCCCCGCACCGGCTTGGGCGAAGCTTTCCAGGTTTTCTCGTCCCAATACAGAACGCGGCCTTCGCGGAAACTTTCGACCGCGAGATTAATGACCGCCTGGGCGCGCGCGCCCGTCTCGACATCCAGGTGTGGTTTCTCACGCGTGCGCATGCAGGTGAGAAAGTTTTCGATGTGTGCGGTGTTCATGTCGGTCTGCTCGACTGGGATCCTGATCGGTTCGGCGCCGAACTTCGCCGCGTATTCGGGCTTGAGTGGGACGCGCTCTTTGGTCTTCGGATCGCGAACCAGCTCGGGCGTCACCGTGATGTATTCGGCGCGGCTTTCGAACTCGCCATTCTCCACCATGACGATGGTGCCTTCGTGACCACGGATCAGGCCGGGGATGTGGTGCGAGTTGGCCATGGACGAACTGAGCACGAGCGAGTGGCCCGCTGCGTAGTCGGCCACCAGCATGAATGTGTCGGGCACTTCGCGCTCGTCTTTGAATACGTAATTTCCGCCGGTACCCACGACGCGCGCGGGGAATTGAGCTTCACCCCAGCAGATGTTGAGCGGGGCGACGACGTGATAGAAGAGATCGGTTGCTGTGCCGCCCGAATAGTCCCAGTATTTGCGGAAGCGGAAGAAGCGGTCGGCATCCCAGGCGCGCTTGGGCGCGGAGCCGAGCCAGGTTTTCCAGTCGATGTAGTTGTCGCCTTTGCCGTCGGGGCCGGCTTCAGGATCGATCTTCCAGTTCCACTCGCCTTCGATGGAATTGCGATGGTAGGAGCCCTGGCTCATGATCATCTGGCCGATCATGCCGTCGGCGATGGCCTTGCGGGCCTTCCACCATTGGTCGCCTGAGGTTGTTTGGGAGCCCACCTGAAGGACGCGCTTGGTTTCCTTCACCGTGTTGACGAGCTGGCGGATCTCGTCGTTGGTGTGGCACATCGGCTTTTCGACGTAGACATCCTTGCCGTGATCCATGGCGTCGAGGGCGATTTTGGCGTGCCAGTGGTCGGGCGTGGCAATGATGACGGCGTCGACGTCGGTGCGGGCGAGGACTTCGCGGTAATCAAGATAGCCCTGGCATTTGAACTTTTCGGCCGCGAGGCGTTTGCGCTTTTCGTAGACATCGCAGACGGCGACGATCTGGCAGGCGTTGTGGGCGTCGCCGTAGGCCTGGAAATTCTTGGCATCGTCCGAGCCGCGTCCGCCGACACCGATGACGCCGATGTTGATGCGGTCGTTCGAGCCGATGGTGCGGCTGCTGGATCTTCCGCCACGTGCGGCGAAGGCCGATCCGGCGGCGGTGAGAGAGAGGCCGGCTGCGCCAGCGGTTTTCAGAAAATCTCGACGGTCGACCATGGGGGACTCCTTTTCGGCTGCTTGGCCGGGAAGTGTGCCGGATTCAGTATCTCACAGGGGATGGGACGTCATGACGCATGTGGGGTGGGAGGCGGCGGCGAAAAAATTCGATTTTGAAAAAACGAAGCCAGCTCGGTGGGCGTGCCTTCGGCGTGCATCAGGACAGTTTACGATGCGTTGGGCATTTTCGACAATCTGGTATCGGTAGGTGATTGCTAGGACGGCGCATAAATTTGGGGCGCGATGTGACTTGTTAGAAGGGTGGGCGCCAGCGGAGTCCCTCGAAGCGGGCATAATCACGGTCCGTGGTGATCCACTCGCAACCGGACTCGATGGCCAGGGCGGCCAGCCAAGCGTCCGCTACCAGGTTGCCACTTGCTTTGGCGCTTTCGCAAAGATCGAGGAATATGCCCCAGTGGTGAGGTCCCGGCTGGATGAGCTGGCAACGAGGCTGAACCATGAGGCTCGACGCGAAGCCGCCTACGACATCGATGCGGCTGGGCACTTGGTAGATCCGTGGATTGGTGGCGATGCGAATGACGTTCGACAGAACTTGCGGTGAGATGCCGTACGGACTGTTGCCATTTACGATGTGATCCAGCCAGTTTCGGTATTCGGTGTGGCCGTGTGCATCCCTGCGAAAAGCGTACAGCAGGACGTTGACATCGGGCAGAATCACCGGATGTTTTCCATGATGTCGAGCAAGGCAGCGCTGTTGTCAAGATCCACGCCGGGCTGAAGCCCGCCTTTGCCCGATGTCGGCAACACGACCCGCGGTCGCTTTTTGCCTCGAGTTTGCGACTGGGCGAGGACCAAGCGCAGGCCTTGTTCGATCAAAGCAGTCAGCGTCTCGTGGCGTTTGGCGGCTTCGCGCTTGGCTTGATCGAGCAGGGCGTCGTCGAGCCGGACGGTGGTGCGCATATGTCTAGACATATCGCAAGAGCATATGGATGTCAAGGAAAGGCGGACTGCGCTAGGCTAAGTGCTGATGCTCCATGATTCGATACGTTTAGATCTTGAGCGCATCTATCGCGACAATAGGGAAACGCATGACCGGAGAGCGCGTCTTAGCCAAAGCGATGTTACCCGTTGGACCGGTGTCTTCGGTGGTTTTCGAGAGCAGCTGTATGACGAGATCGCGATCCACCTCGCTGTGGACTTTCACCACAGACTGTTGAGCTTCGATTTTTGCGACGCCATTCTCAATGATCTGTTCGGCGAATTCATCTTGGGCCCACCCCAACCGCCGCCTGAGATTTTCTATGAGATCTATTGCGCGTTTGACGAGGGGGAATTTCGTCGTTCCGGCGAGGCAGATCCCATCGAGGAGCACACGCGCCCTCTGATTGCAGATTTGGTTCAGCGCCTCTCGTTGAGGTGACACGGAGTCAGCTAAACCGTCGCCAGCTCGTACAAATACTCCACCTGCGAACGGACCGCGCCGTCGATACCTTGGACTTTTGGGATGCTCGATTCCACTACGTAATATTCGTTGGGGGCGTGGGCGCCGTTGCCGTGGCCCAGGCCGAAGTGGCCGGCGGGGAGTCGTACTGGGTCGCCGGTGAAAACGTAGCCGGGCCAGGAACCGGCCAGGCGCGGCCAGAGCATCGGATCGATGCCGTTGCGTTTATAGACCGCGATGGCGGCCTTGATGATGGCTGCGTCGGCGGGGGTGCTGGTGGGGTCGTAGCCGCCGGACATGTTCACTTCGATGTCGCCGAATCCGCGCTTGGCGAGGTGCGCCTTTAATTTCGCGAGCGCGTCCTGCGCGGTCATGTCGGGGACCAAGCGCAGGTCGAGTTTCGCGACTGCGCGGTGCGGCAGGATGGTCTTGCCGCCGGGGCCGGTGTAGCCTCCGACCAGGCCTTCGATGTTCACCGTCGGTTTCGAGACCAGCAGCTCAAGCGACTCGAGGAAATCGACGTCGTGGACCCAGTGCTTCACGCCCATGGCTTTCTTGAGGCCCTCTTCGTTCATGCGTTTGGCGGCTTCGCGGATTTCTGCTTTTTCGGTAGCGTTCAGCGGGCGGACCTTGTCCATGTAGCCATCGATGGCGGGGGTGTGGCCATCGGGGCCGACCAGCGTGTGCAACGCCTCGATCAAATGCCACGCGGGACTGTCGACGCGCGCTTCGTTGCTCGAATGCAGATCCTCCATGGGACCGCGACCCCATTTTTCGGCGCTCGAGACCAGCTCCAGCTCGACCACGCCTTTCGCGCCGAGATTGATTTGCACCGAGCCGTCGAGATCTTGTACTGCCATCGGCATGAAGACGCCGCTGCATTTCTTCAGCGCGGCCAGGACCTCGGGCTTGTGGACGATTTGCGGAAAATGGGGCGAGCCGATTTCTTCCTCGCCTTCCGCCACGAAGACCAGGTTGACCGGGAGCTTGCGGCCCGCGCCCTGGAACGCTTTCAGCGCCGCCAGAAACGCGCCTTGCGGTCCCTTCGTATTTACCGCGCCGCGGCCGACGATGGATTTGCCGATCCCCGGCTTGTCGACGATGCGAGCTTCGAGCGGCGGCGAAGACCACTCGGACGGATCGAACTGCTTGACGTCGTACATGAAGTAAATGCCGACGGTGCGCGGGGCGCCCGAGTCGAGCGTGGCGAAGACGCCGGGATGGCCGTCGGTGGGCATTTTGGTGACCTGGCCGAAGCCGACGTCGCGCAGGAGCTGCATCATCTGGTCGCAGCCCTCCTTCATGTTGCGATTTTCGGCGGCGATGGAGGGAGTGTGGATCCAATCCTGGATACGTCGGATGGATTCGTCGTGGCGCTTCGCGATTTCTGCTTCGATGGGCTTCAGGTCGGCTGCAGCAGCGAAAGAGTCGCGGGCTGCCGTGAGCGCGGCTGCCCCTGCGACGGCGGTCTGAAGAAAAGCTCGGCGGTCGAGATTCACGCTGCGGTCATCGATCATCGGAAACTCCTTTCCCGGATCTTGACATTCTAGCGTGGCAGGGAAACAGGCGAACGGTTGGATGCGCTTGGATCGGCGACGGGCGGGTGCGTGTCTTTATTGAAGGTGTCCACCGTCAGATTTCGTCCGTCCGTGCGAACGGTGATGAGGCCTTGCATGTCGGTGCGAAAGACAACGGCGTGGTGCGCGGCCAGGCGCGCGAGAACTTGCGGATGCGGGTGATGGAACGAGTTCGCAAAGCCGTCGGAGATGGCGGCGAACTCGGGCACGACGGCGTCGAGGAATGGGTCGGTACTGGAGGTGTTGCTGCCGTGATGGCCAACCTTGAGCACGTCGGCGTGGATCTCTGCGCCCGATTGAAGCAGGCGGCGCTCCATCGGCTTTTCCATGTCGCCGGTGAGCAGGAACGAACGCTGGCCGTAGGTGATGCGGAGCGCGAGCGAGTCGTCGTTCTTCGGAACAACCGATGGCGCATAGTCCGGCGGTGGCGACAGCACTTCGATATGGGCGCCCCCGAAATCGAACGCGCTACCGCTGTGCATGGGGACGATCTTTGTGTGCTCAGCGTGCGCTTTTGCCGACACGGCGGACCAGGCTGCGCTCTTCTGCATCGCGCCGGTCCAGAGCTCGCGCGGATGGAAATTCTCGATGACCGCCGGGAGGCCGCCGGCGTGATCGTCATGCGCGTGCGTCAACGCCACCACGTCGAGCTTGCGGATGGAGCGCGTCCACAAATAGGGAGAGACGACATCCTCGCCGATGTCGAAGCGCGGCTTGGCGGAATGGCCGAAGGTCAGCGTGCCGCCGGCATCCACCAGCATGAGTTTCGAATCTGGAAAACAGATGAGCAAACCGTCGCCCTGGCCGACGTCGATCACAGAGAGCTCCAGTTGGCGCGGCGCGACGTTCGGCGGGAATGGATGCCAATAGAGCAGGGCGAATGAAGCCAGCGCGGGCGCCGCGGCGATTGAAGCCCAAACGCGCGATCGGCGAATGGCCCACGCCAGCGCGAGGAGCGACGCAGCGACAAGAATCGCCAGCCAGAGAGGAGGATCGGGCACGCGCCAGTTCGGCTCGAAACGCGTGTGCCAGGCGGCGATCGTTTCGCCCGCTTTGAGCAGCCATTCGGCGAACACGGCCGGAAAATGCCAGCCCGTGAAGAGCGCGACGAAGCCCGCCGGGACAACCACGGCGAGCAGCGGGACGACCAGAATGTTCGCTGACAGACCCGTGAGCGAAATACGATGGAAATAGATTGCCATCGGCAGAGCCACGGCGATCTGGATGGTGGTGGAGACGGCGGCGATCTCCCACGCGTAGAGACTCGAGCGTGCAAGGAACGCCAAGCCGCGAACCAGCCAACCCTCCGGGATCTTCAAATAGGCGTGCAGTGTCGCGGCCAGAAGCCGAAGCTCCAAGCGAAACTGCGCGGCCAAGGGATCCAGGTGCGGATCGCGGCTGGCTTCGGCGATCCCTGAAAGTGCGCGCGTGTAAGGGCCGGACGTGGCGTCAAGCAAGGGGACGGCGAACGCGCCGATCGCGGCGACGGCGAGAAACGATAACTGGAATCCGGACTCGAACAACTGCGAGGGATCGGCGGCGAGATAAATGATGGCTGCCGCTGCCAGAAGATTCAAGAACCGGCCGCGCCGGTAGAAGTAGCGCGCGACGACGAACAGCGTGAACCCACCGGCAGCGCGCACCGCGGGCGCGTTAAACCCGGAAACTAGCGCGTACAGCCAGGCACCCGAGGCGGTGAGCGCGAGAGCGGCGAGTTCGGGCAGAAAGCACAGGCGCAGCAGAAAAAGCAGGAACGCGGCCAGCACGGTGATGTGCAGACCGTCGATCACTAGCATGTGGTACGTGCCGGTGCGACGGAAGTGATCGGTCCACAAGGCGTCGAGTTTTTTAGTCTCGCCGATCAGCGTGGCTTCCATCATGCCGGTGGCGTAGGCGTCGCCCGCGTAGAGGTGCTCGATGCGATTGAGCGCGGCAGTGCGCAGGGAGAAGATCGCGGCGAAGAACGTCGAACCGCAGCGGCCGGGAAGAATTGTGATCTGGCTGCCGGCGGGCATGGAGGCGGTCCAATAGACTTGCGAGCGGGCCAGGAACCCGCGATAGTCGAACGCGCCCGGATTTTGGAAATTACGCGGCGGCTGGATGCGGGCTTCAAACTGGATGCGCTGGCCGTAATGGAGATCGGGCGGCGTTTCGCCTTCACGGATCGTCAGGCCGACCTGGGCGCGCGCGTGCGGAGCGAGCTCGACGGTGAATTGGTCGCGACCTTCGTAGAAGGCCGGCGGACTGACCACGCAGCCATTGAGCGTGACGACTTCGCGCGGTTCGGCGTCGATCCGCGGGGGCGGCCCAGGGCGATGGACCGCTTCGAGCAGGACGCCGAGCAGTAAAGCGGCGGTGAGAGAGCAGGGGATCAACGCGCCTTTTGCACGCCACGCGGCCAGCAGGGCCAGCGCGACCAGGGCCACAAGCCCGAGTGCGGCTCCTCCGACGTCGATGGCGAGCAACCGCGAGGCGAGAATTCCCACGGCCAGCGCGGCCAGGGGCGGGAGCAGGGGATTCTTCACGGTATCCCGGATAGTGCCGGTGGTACGGGAAAAATCGCACCGGTTCAAAAGCCGCCCCAGCCGTCCGATATGGATTCTGAGCGCCTTTTGAGGTGCAGGAGGTTCGGGTAATGTCGCAGATGACAATCGGAAAGCGGCTGACAATCGGTTTCGTGGCAGTGCTGGTGGTGGCGCTCGGCTTGGCGGGATCCGGGATTTACTGGGTTCACAGTTTGGGCGAGGACATGGACCAAGTGACGACCAAAACGGTTGAGAAAATCTTCCTGATGTCGGAGTTTCAGACGGACTTGTTTCGCATGCGGTCCTGCCAGCGGGGTGTGATGCTGTTCGCCATGCACAAGCTTGCGGACAAGGTTGCGTCCAACAAGCAGGACTTCGAACAGCGCGGGATCAACGCTGAACAGGATCTGCGCGAGATCGCCCCGCTTTTGGTCACGGAAGAAGCCCGCAGGCTTATGTCGGAAATGCAGACCAACCTGGCGGACTTCAAAGGCTATTTTGAGCAGGTAGCGGCCGCGTCCATGGCGGATAAGCATGACGAAGCTCTGCGCATCTACAACGAGTTCTCGAGCAAGAAGCTGGATGCGCTGGAAGTATCGGCGGCAAGATTGCTCGGCATCCAAAAGCAGCTAACGGATAACAGTGCTCTCAGCGCTGGTTCGGACGCTTCCAAAGCACGTTGGATCTCGGTCATTCTTTCGATTGCGGCGCTGTTGGTGGCGCCATTCATCTTCATGGCGATTCAGCGTACGACCAACGATCTGCGTCAGGCGGCGCGAGAGCTTACCGACGGATCGGATCAAATCGCCAGCGCGGCGGCGCAAGTTGCGTCCTCCAGCGGATCGTTGGCGCAAGGCGCATCGGAACAGGCGGCGAGTCTCGAAGAGACCTCGGCCTCGGCGGAAGAAATCACTTCCATGACGCGCAAGAACGCGGAGAATTCGAAAATCGCGGCGGAGATGATGGCGGCCGTGGATCAGCACGTCCAGGAAGGCAACCAGACGCTCGGAGAAATGGTGGGATCCATGACCGAGATCAACGCCTCCAGCGAGAAAATTTCGAAGATCATCAAAGTGATTGACGAGATCGCGTTCCAAACGAATATTTTGGCGCTGAATGCGGCCGTCGAAGCGGCGCGGGCCGGTGAAGCGGGCATGGGGTTCGCAGTGGTTGCGGACGAAGTTCGCAACCTGGCGCAGCGCTCGGCGCAGGCCGCTAAAGACACTGCCGCAATGATCGAAGAATCCATCGCGAAGTCGAACGAAGGCAGCTCGAAACTACAGCGCGTGACGGAAGTCATTAAGTCCATCACCGAAAGCTCCACCAAGGTCAAGACCCTGGTGGATGAAGTGAACCTGGGCAGCCAGGAACAGGCCCGCGGCATCGAGCAGATTTCGAAGGCGGTGGCGCAGATGGATGGCGTGACGCAAACCACCGCGGCCAGCGCCGAAGAGAGCGCGTCGGCGAGCGAGGAGCTTTCCGCGCAGGCCGAAGCGCTGAAAGGAATCGTCACCGGGCTTCAATCGCTGGTGGGAAAAACGGACGGTGGAACATTCGCGGGCGCGGGTCTATCGAGCGGAGCTCAGAAACCGGCATTCGCGGCTCACGCATCCGCTGCTCTCAAATTAGCGGCGCCCGCGCCGAAGCGCTACGGGACTCCAGCGGATTCGTTCCCGATGGATGACAGTTTCGTTGAGCACTAAACTCGAGCCGTCAGCGCGTGATGCGGCGGTGTAAGGCGGGCGGCAGCAGCGCTCCGCTGGCCGCCGCAGCGCTCATCTTCCAATTGCGGCGATCCGCCCAGAATGTGCGCGGATCGCGTCGCAACGACCGGGTCATGATCGCCACAGCTTTCCAGTAGTCGCCCGCCTGATACCAGCGGTACGCGCAACGCCGCTGCATGTTCGAACGCGCCACGGGCTCCACCATCGCGGCGGCGCGCGGCGCAAACCACCTCGCCTTTTGCAGAAGTTGCTCGAAGGACCGATCCAGCTTGTCCATATCCGAGGTGATTTGTCCGGCATAGCGTCGATGCAAAGTCAGGAATTCCGGAATTGCCCACAAATTGCCTTGACGCAGCGCGCCGATTCGCAGGCATGCGTCCAAATCGAAGCAGGCTTCGAGCGACGTATCGATCCCGCCGGCGTCGATCAGCGCTTCGCGGCGAAATACCAGCGCCGATGCGGTCAGCAGCACGTCATCGGCCAGCAGTTCGGAGAACGAAATCGGCCCGACCCAAGGCGGCGAAGTGAGACCGGTCTCGTGGCCTTCCTGGTCGATGATCTTCGACCAGGAGAAGGTCAAGTCCGCGCTCGCGTGCGACTCCAGAAACTCGACGTGCTGTGCCAGTTTGCGGATATCCCAGAGGTCGTCGCCGTCCAGAAGCGCGACGTATTTCCCGTGGCTCCTCCAAACTCCGTCGCGCAGTTCGGTAGCTGGGCCTTGGTGTGTGGCGCGAACTAACTTGACCCGAGCATCGGAAAAGCGGCCCGCGACGGCGGCCGTATCGTCTGTGGAGCCGTCGTCCATGACGATGAGCTCGAAATCGCGAAAGGTCTGCGCCAGTACGGAGCGGATCGCGGCGCCGATATAGCTCGCCACGTTGTGGGCGATCATCACCACACTGACTGACGGTGAGTTGCCGGTCACGTACTCAAATCATAACTTTGATAGACTGCCTCGTACTCACATGAAGGCACCATGGCTCGACGGCAGCGTGCCGGCGGTTCCACAATAGAATCGGAGAAGCGATGAGTTCCGTTACGCCGCGTCTGTATATCGAACGTCCCGGCCCGGCCATGTTCTTTTGGGGAGTGCTCCGGCAGGCGTGCGTGGCGGCGTACGAAGACAACTGCTTCGGGATCGCCAAGGGTGCCGCGTATTCATCGCTGCTGGCATTCTTTCCAGTGCTGGCTTCCATCGCGGCGATTTTGGGGAGGGTGAATGCCGCATCGGTGGCGCGTGTGCTGTCCCGGTTGTTGTTTCAAGTTGTCCCGCCGGGTTCGGAGGAATTGGTGCGCAACCAATTCGTGGATCGCGGCGAGCGCGCCCCCTGGTTCATCTTTGGAGCGGTGCTTCTGGCGTCATGGGCCGCATCCGGCGCGATGGTCAGCCTGATGGAAGGCTTCCAGGCGGCTTACCGGTTGCCGTCGGGCCGTCCATTCCTAAAACAGAGAAGCGTCGCCATTTTACTGGTTTTTATCGCCGCACTGCCAGGGATTGGGGCGTCAGCCCTGATCGTGTTCGGTGGACGCGCCGAGCGCTGGATGTTCGGCTGGCTGGGTCTCCCGCCGGACGCTGAGCTCCGCACCGGAATCGCCCTTCTGTTCGGTCTATTACGTTACTTGATCGCGCTGGGTGCGATCGTGTTCGTAACGGGACTGTTATATTGTGTCGCTCCGAATCGCCCCATCAAACTTCGGGCCGTGATGCCTGGCGCGGTGCTTGCGACTCTGCTGTGGTTAGTGGCGACTTCAGGTTTCGCCTGGTACGTTCGTAATGTCGCTAACTATCGTGTGCTGTACGGTAGTATCGGAGCCGTGATCGCTTTGGTGGTGTGGATGTATCTGCTGTCCGTGATCGCCCTGCTGGGGTGTGAGTACAACGCTGTACGGGAGCGGGCGCTGCGCGAAGCCTCCTTCCAATAATACAAGGGGGCCAGGTACATGCAATCGCGCGATTAATCTTATGATTGCCAGCTTTGTTCTGACTGGATGAGCCCCGAATCCTGAAGACTCTCCTACCATCCGCCCTCTTTAAGGTGCAAGGCGGGCAAAACTGAAGCACAATGAAGTCTCAACCTGATGCTGCCTTTGGAACGGCTGTGGAGCGATCGAAATCGGATTCCAGTTCTTACGATCAGCGGCGTGGTAGTCACCATCATCGCGCTAATCGACTGGTTAACAAAGCCTTACGTCTCCCTGGGCTTTCTATACCTGTTTCCGATTATGTTTGCCGCAGCATTCTTACCACGCTGGCTGGTGGCGATGCTGGGAGTTATTTGCGCCGTTCTTGCGGAGCAATTCAGTTCATTGCCGCAATCGACGGTTCGGTTGACTTTCGAGAGCCTGGCGTTGGTCGGATGCGGGCTGTTCGTCGGGGAACTTGCCAGAAACAGAAGGCTTAGCATCGGATCGCAGACCCGGTTGAAGGCTTTGGTGGAAACCAGTCCAGCAGCGATCGTCACGGTGGATTCCCGTGGATTCATTGAACTGGCCAATCGCGCTGCGCACGAACTGCTGGCGCCCCGGGAAGGGGATCTGATCGGCACACCGATCGCGGCATTTCTGCCGGAGCTGCATCACGCTTTGCGCTGGGAAGAGGCGCCACAGTTCCGCGCCTCCATGCAGTGCCGCGGACATCGCGGCAATGGCGACACTTTCACCGCCGACGTTTGGTTCTCGACCTACAGCGAGGGGCCAGCACCGAAACTTGCTGCAATCATTGCGGATGTGAGCGAAGAAGAAGTTGCCAGCGCGACTGCGACTCCAACTTTGGGAGGCATGACGGGACACCCGCTGGAATCGCGCGAGCGCGCTGTTTTGAGCGCGCGGGAAACCGACGTCTTACGCCTTCTAGTTCAAGGGCTTGCAAACAAAGAGATCGCCGGCCGATTGGAGATCTCTGAGAGCGCGGTGAAGAACGCGATCCAGCAGCTCTTCGGGAAGACCGGCGTGCGCACGCGCAGCCAGTTGGTTCGGGTGGCTCTGGAACAATACCGGAATATTCTTTAGATACAGATCTTTAATGACGAGCCGCTTGTTGCCGCGGCGTCGTGCCCAGCGAGCCTTCTAGAGCGACGCGGACCAGCTGACTCCGTGTTTTGACGCCGGCGCGGCCGAACAGACGCTGCACGATATTCTTCACGGAGCTTTCCGAGAGCCCCATGCTGGCGCCAATTTTCTTATTCGTCAGGCCCCCCAGGATACCCAACAGGACATTCCTTTCGCGCTCCTCAAGCATGCCGGTGACCCCCGGATCCTGGAGCTGCGGATAGCGATCCGCCAACTGCTCGGCCAGCATATGGATTACTTTGGAGTCCACCCAAAGTTCACCGGAGGCGATCAGGCGGATGGCGCGCACCAGGCGCTCGGGGGCGTCGGACTTCATGAAAATTCCAGATGCGCCGAGCTTTAGCGCCATGGCGGCAGAGCGCGGTTCAGCGGCATCGGCAATCAGGAGGAAGCGGCCCGGGTAGCCAGCCTCCCGGGCGGCGACCATAAAATCGCTGGCGCGCTCGGTTCCTAACTCAAACTCCAGCAATACGATGTCGACATTCGCCGAACTCAGTACGCCAAGCGCTTCGGAAAAAGAAGTACACTCTGACACCACCGCAAAGCCGGTTTCGCCCGCAAGAAAGCGTGCCAGACTAGCGCGGAACAGGACATGGTCGTCCACCAGCAATAGTCCGATTCGGCCCTCGGGGGGGACTGCTTCTGGAACTCCACTTCGTGACGCCTGGAGGGCACTGTCGTTGGCAGGATCTAACATGAGAGACGGGAGGCGCTCGGCGCCTTCCTGTCCATCCTATGTCGAATCTGCGATGCCAGGAAGCCGCTAGACCGAAAGATAGGCCAACTACTCGAAAGAGTGGCGCCAGCTCGACTGAGAAGCAGGTTTTTCACACTGGATTATCGAAAGACTTGCCGACGCCTTCGGTTGAACACTAGTCGATAAAGACGTGACCTTGGTACATTAGAAATCTACGTGTTTCGAGCCTAGGGCACACTGCTCACACCACTTCCCTGCGACTTATGACGACCAGACAGCTCAGCGCACGACGGGTGTCGAACGCCTTGTGGGTAGTAGTGGTGGCATTTCAGGCGATCGCAAGCGCGCAGAGCACCTTCACATGGGCGCAAATTAAGGACAAGTTCGAGACTGCTAACCCAACTTTGAAAGCGGCGAAGCTGAATATTGATGAGTCGCGAGCCGAGGAAATTACGGCTTATCTTCGTCCGAATCCGGATCTGTCACTGACGGTGGACGGATTCCAGGTGGGTTCGAATCAAGGCATCTGGCGGCCGTTCAGCGGAGTGTTGGAGACGCCCTCGGTGAGCTATCTCCACGAGCGAGATCACAAGCGGGAACTGCGCCGGGATGGCGCCAGGCAATCCACTGCCGTGGCCGAGTCCGGCTATTCGGATCAGCAGCGGACGCTGCTCTTCAATCTGCGCAACTCTTTCGTGCAAGTGCTGCAAGCAAAGGCGGTTCTTCAAAATGCGCAGGAGAATTTGACATCCTGGGATCGGGAGCTGGAAGTCAACCGCAGGCGAGTGAACGCAGGCGATGCGGCTTTGGTGGATCTCCAGCGCCTGGAGTTGCAGCGGGCGCAATTCGAATCGGATTACGAGACGGCGCTCGTGAACCTGCGGACGGCAAAGATCCAGCTCCTGGCGCTGCTGAACGACCGCACCCCGATCGCCCAATTCGACGTCACCGGGCCGTACGATTTCAACCCGGACCTGATGCCGCTGGACGACTTCAAGGCTGCGGCTCTCGATCTTCGTCCGGATCTGAAGGAGGCGAACCAGAACCTGGAGCTGGCGAAAATCAACCACAAGCTGGCGGAAGCCAACGGGTCCACGGATCCGACCTTCAGCGCGTGGTACTCGCACAATCCGTCTTTCAGCAACCAGTTCGCGAACCAGACCGTCGGAGGGAGCGTCAGCATTCCGCTCCGGATTTTCGACCGGAACCAGGGCGAAAAGGCCAAAACGCAGATCGATATCGGGCGGAACGAGCGGCTGCGAGACGCGACGCAGGCCGCAGTCTTGAGCGACGTGGAATCGGCCTATTGGACTCTAGTGCAGGCGTTGAATCTGCTGAAGCCGTACAAAGACAAATATCTCGCTTTGGCCGAGGATACGCGCAACCGGATTTCATTCTCTTATCGGAACGGCGGAGCGTCGCTGCTCGATTTCTTGGACGCGGAGAAAGCGTACCGCGACACCCGCTTGGCTTACTTAAACCTGATCGGTTCCTACCTGACCGCGGCGGCTCAGATGAACCTGGCGGTCGGCAAGGAGGTTGTGCAATGAGACATCCCGCGGTGCAGCAAGTATTCGTTCTCGCGGCGGCGGTGGCACTGTTGCTGGTTCTGACCGGATGCGTCAAAGATGCCACGGCGCACGACAAGACGGCGGACGCGAGCACAGGCCCGGTGGAATCCAAGGTCGAGCCTGATTTCGATCCGAACAACTTCAAGGTGGATAAGCCGGAGCAATTCCCGCTGGCCACGGCTGGAGAGCGTACAGCCGCGCCGGAGCTGAATGTCACCGGCACAGTGAGTCCGGATGTATCGCGACAGGTGCCGGTCCCGTCGTTAGCCACGGGCCGCGTGGTGGAGATCAACGCGCGGCTGGGCGACACGGTGCAGAAGGGACAACTTTTGTTCAAAGTGCGCAGCACCGATATCGCGGGCGCGTACTCGGACTATCGCAAGGCGGTGAAGAACGAACAGCTCGCCAAGATCCAGTTGGACCGCGCCAAGCTTCTGTTCGACGACGGGGCGGTTCCAAAGAGCCAGGTGGAGATCGCCCAAACCGCGGAAGACAACGCGCTGGTGGATGTCGAGACGGCATCCGAGCACCTGCGGATTCTCGGGGCCGATCCGGATCATCCCAGCGGAATCGTTGAAGTAGTCGCGCCAGTTTCGGGCGTGATCACGGATCAACAGATCACCAGCCAGAGCGGTGTGCAGGCGCTGACACCGCCGAATCCGTTCACCATTTCAGATCTGTCGCACGTGTGGGTGATGTGCGACGTGTATGAGAACAACATGGCTCAAGTACACCTGGGCGAGTACGCCGACATTCATTTGGTGGCGTATCCGGACCGCGTGCTCAGGGGACGGATCGGAAACATTCTGCCGATGGTGGATCCCACTATCCGGACGGAGAAGGTTCGGCTGGAAGTAGAGAATCCGGGGCTGATGCGGTTGGGTATGTTCGTGAATGCGACGTTCCATGGCGAGACAACGGAGAAGCACGCCACGGTTCCGGCTACGGCGATCCTGCACTTGCACGATCGCGATTGGGTGTACACGCCGCTCGGCAACGGAGCGTTTCGGCGCGTGGAGGTTTCCGCCGGCGGGATGCTGCCCGGAGGTTTGCAGGAAGTAAACACGGGGATCAAGCCCGGCGATCAGGTGATCTCGAACGCGCTGGTATTTCAAAACACGGTAGAGCAGTAAGGAACTCGCGACCGAATGATTCGTAAGGCTGTCGATTTCGCGCTGAACAACCGCTTCCTGGTGCTGGCGGCGGCGATTCTGCTGTTTGCCTGGGGCGCGATTTCATTTCACCAACTGCCGATCGAGGCGTATCCGGACGTTGCCAACAACTACGTGGAAGTAATCACGCAGTGGCCGGGCATTTCGGCCGAGCAGATCGAGCAGCAAGTAACCATCCCGCTGGAGATCGGGATGAACGGAATTCCGGGCGTGGCGCATCTGCGGTCGTTTTCGATTTTCGGTTTGTCGGACCTCAAGCTGGTGTTTGAAGACGAAACTTCGAATTTCGAAAATCGTGAGCGGGTGCTGGAGCGGCTATCCCAGGTCAGTCTGCCGCAAGGCGTGACGCCGCAAATGGGAACGGACTGGAGCCCTGTCGGCCAGATCTACTTCTACACCCTCGAAAACACCAATCCTTCCTACGACGTGATGGATTTGAAATCGCTGGAAGACTGGGTGATCGAGAAGAACCTGAAGTCGGTACCGAATATCGTGGATGTGGCCACGTTCGGCGGGCCGACGCGAGAATACCAGGTTCGGATCGATCCGAACAAACTGATTGCCTACGGATTGAACCTGTCGCAGATCGAGCAGCAGCTCACCAACAGCAACGCCAATGCGGGCGGCAGCTTCATTCAGGCCGGTCTTCAGCAGATCAACGTCCGCGAAGTGGGTCTGATCCGCAACGTGCGCGACATCGAGAACACGGTGATCGTGAGCAAGAACGGAACGCCGATCCACGTGCGTGACATCGCCGCCGTGGCGCAGGGGCCCAAGATCCGGCTGGGACAATTCGCGCGCGCGATCCGCCGCGAGGACGGAAAGATCATCGACAATCCGGACGTGGTTTCGGCCTGGGTTCCGATGCGCAAAGGCGCGGACGCCGAGCCAACGCTGGAGGGGCTGCACGCCAAAATCAAAGCGCTGAACGATCACATCCTGCCCGCGGGCGTGAAAATTGTTCCGTTCCTGGACCGCGACGATCTGGTGCACTTCACCACCCACACAGTGCTGCACAATCTAGGCGAAGGCATTTTCCTGGTGGTGATCGTGCTCTTTGTGCTGCTCGGAAATGTGCGGGGAGCGATCATCGTCGCGCTGACTATTCCGTTCTCGTTGTTGTTCGCGGCTACCTGCCTGAAACTGAAATCGATTCCGGCGAACCTGCTCTCGCTCGGAGCGCTGGATTTCGGAATGGTGGTGGAGGGCACGGTGGTGATGGTGGAGAACATCGTGCGGCATCTCAACCATGACGATAACGAACTGACGCCACTGCAGAGGATTTTCGATGCCGCTCACGAAGTGCAGCGTCCCGTGTTCTATCCCATCATCCTGATCATCACGGCGTATCTGCCGATCTTCACGCTGCAGCGCGTGGAAGGGCGCTTGTTCAAGCCGATGGCCTGGACGGTAGCGTTCGCGCTGCTGGGTGCGATTCTGTTCTCGATGATGGTCGCGCCGGCGCTGGCGAGCCTGGTGTTTCCCAAGGGCACGCGCGAATGGCACAACCCGGTGATGGGGTGGATCACAACCGGATATCGAAAGGCAGTGCGCTTCGCGATTCGGATGCGCTACCTCACGGTGGCTGTTGGCCTGGTGGGCGTGGCGCTGGAGGCAACGCTGGCCTTTGGCCCGTTCATCGGTTCCGAGTTTCTTCCGCACCTGGATGAAGGTGCGCTGTGGGTTCGCGGAACGCTAGCGCCCAGCACCGGACCGGACGAAGGCATCCGGGTGGCGAACCAGGCCCGCGTCGTTTTGTGCTCGTTTCCCGAGGCCTACGAGTGCACCAGCCAGGTGGGGCGCCCCGACGACGGCACCGACACCACTGGCTTCTTCAACACCGAGTATTTCGTCGGCCTGAAACAAAAAGAACAATGGCGCGCCGGCTTCCATCAGAACAAAGAAGAGCTGATCGCGGCCATGGATCGCGAGCTCGAGAAGATTCCCGGCGCAACTTGGAGCTTCTCGCAGCCCATCGCCGACAACATGGAAGAAGCGGTGAGCGGCGTGAAGGGACAGCTTGCAACGAAGATTTATGGCGACGATTTGAGGACGCTCGAGGACAAGGCGGACCAGATCGTCCGGGTGATGCGGCAAGTGAAGGGAATCGAGGATCTGGGCGTTCTGCGAGTGCTGGGGCAGCCGAACTTGAATATTGCAGTAAACCGCGCGCAGGCGGCCCGGTATCAGATCAATGTTTCCGACGTTCAGGACGCGATCCAGACCGCAGTGGGCGGGAATCCGCTGACGCAGGTGCTGCAAGGCGAGGCTCGCTATGACCTCGTACTGCGGTATCCGGCGCAGTATCGAAGCACTAAGGAAGACATTGCCAACATCCGACTGCTGGCACCCACGGGCGAGCGAGTTTCGCTGGCGCAACTCTGCGATATCGAAGAACGCGACGGCGCCTCCGAGGTGTATCGCGAGGAGAACCAGCGCTACATCGCGATCAAGTACAGCGTGCGCGGACGCGATCTGGGCGGCGCGGTGGAAGAGGCGATTCGCAAGGTCAACGCGGAGGTAAAGCTGCCGCGCGGCTACCGGATGGACTGGGAAGGCGAATACGAAAGCCAGAAACGCGCCGCCGCCCGCATGGCCATCATCGTTCCGCTGACCGTACTGCTGATTTTCGTGATCCTGTACATGATGTTCAAGTCGTTCAAATGGGCGCTACTCATCATGGTGACGGTGATCGTGGCGCCGATCGGCGGGCTTACAGCGCTGCTGCTCACGCACACTAATCTCAGCGTATCTTCAGGGCTCGGGTTCCTGGCGCTGTTCGGAGTGTGCGTGCAAACCGGCGTGATCATGGTGGAGTACATCAACCAGCTGCGCGCGCGCGGTCACAGCATCGTGGACGCGGCGGCCGAGGGATCGGTGCTGAAGCTCCGGCCGATCCTGATGACCAGTTTGGTGGCGACACTCGGGCTTCTACCTGCGGCGTTATCGCACGGGATCGGCTCGGACTCGCAGCGGCCGTTCGCCATCGTGATCGTCGGCGGATTGATCGCGGCGCTGGTGATGAGCATCTTCCTGTTGCCGACGCTGTACGCCTGGATCGCGCGCGAAGGCGATGCGCTCCCCGAAGCGGAAGCCGAAAGTCACGGCTAGATCTCCCAATCGGCCAATCATTCCTTGGATTGGCCGCCTGATCGGTACGATTGACAAGCTTTCGCCTCGCCGATTGGATCACCGGTGACCGCAACGTTGCAAGCCGTCCCCCAAAATCCCCGACGATCATCGGGCTCCGATCCGAGAAAACCTGAGCAAAGCAGGGAGTAACGATCGATCTTCGTTCGATTGACGCGCGGCGGGGATGCGCGCGACATAGATAGTCCATTGGCTGCGCAACTGAAAGATTTCTAGCCGCTTGTCGACGCGTGGGATTGCGATCGAGCGGACGCTCGAAGCATTGCCGCGGCAGGACGCAAGATCAGTGGCAGAAGCGGGTGGAAGCCAGTTAGATTCGAGTTTCGGTCCGCGTTAGCACCAGTCCGTCGCGCGCGCCGCTTCTCCCCAATGATCCGCAAGGCCGTCGATTTCGCTCTCAACAACCGCTTCCTTGTTCTGGCGGCGGCCCTCATGCTGTTCGCCTGGGGCGCGGTCTCGTTCCACCAGCTTCCGGTGGAAGCCTATCCTGACGTCGCCAATAATTATGTCGAAGTAATTACGCAGTGGCCGGGGATTTCGGCCGAGCAGATCGAGCAGCAGGTGACGATTCCACTGGAGATCGGGATGAACGGGATCCCAGGGATGGCCCATCTGCGGTCCTTTTCGATTTTCGGCTTGTCGGACTTGAAACTGGTTTTCGACGACGAAACCTCGAACTTTGAAAATCGCGAGCGAGTGGTGGAGCGCTTGGCCCAGACCACCTTGCCGACCGGAGTGACCCCGCAAATGGGCACGGACTGGAGCCCGGTGGGTCAGATTTACTTTTTTACGCTGGAGAGCACCAACCCGGCCTATGACGTGATGGAGTTGAAGTCCATTGAGGATTGGGTGGTGGAGAAGAATCTGAAATCGGTGCCGAACATCGTCGACGTTGCCACCTTCGGCGGCCCGACGCGCGAGTATCAGGTGCGGATCGATCCTAACAAGCTGATCGACTACGGTTTGAACCTGGCGCAAGTGGAGCAGCAGCTCGCCAACAACAATGTCAACGCGGGCGGCAGCTTTATCGAAGCAGGCCTGCAGCAGATCAACGTGCGCGAAGAGGGGATGGTCCGGGATGTAAACGATATTCAGGACACGGTGATCCTGGCCAAGAACGGAACGCCGATTCACATGCGAGACATCGCGGATATCTCGCAAGGGGCGAAGATCCGGCTGGGCCAGTTCGCGCGTGCCATCCGGCGCGGAGACGGGCGGATCATCGACAATCCCGATGTGGTTTCGGCATGGGTACCTATGCGGAAGGGCGCGGACGCGGAGCCCACGCTGGTGGGTCTGCATGCCAAAGTGAAGGAGCTGAACGAGCGCATTCTGCCGGCCGGCGTGAAGATCGTTCCCTTCATCGACCGCGACGACTTGGTGCATTACACCACTGATACGGTGCTGCACAATCTGCGCGAGGGAATATTCCTGGTGGTGATCATCCTGTTTCTGTTTCTGGGGAATGTGCGCGGCGCGATCATAGTCGCGCTCACCATCCCCTTCTCGCTGCTGTTCGCCGCGACCTGTCTCAAGCTGAAAGCGATTCCGGCCAATCTGTTGTCTCTGGGCGCGCTGGATTTCGGTATGGTCGTCGATGGCACGGTGGTGATGGTGGAGAACATTCTGCGGCATCTGGGGCATCGGGAGAACGATCAGCGTTCGGTGATGCAGCAGATTTTCGATGCGGCACACGAGGTGCAACGCCCGGTGTTTTATGCGATCGCGATCATCATCACGGCGTATTTGCCGATTTTCACACTGCAGCGCGTGGAGGGCCGGTTGTTCAAGCCCATGGCGTGGACGGTGGCGTTCGCATTATTGGGCGCGATCGTTTTTTCGATGACCATCGCGCCGGTTCTGGCCAGCTTGTTCTTCCCGCGTGGAACGCGCGAGTGGCACAACCCGGTGATGGCGTGGCTGACGCGAGCCTATCGCCGGGCGCTTCGGCTGGCCATTCGGTGGCGCTATGTGACCGTGGCAGCCGGCCTCGCGGGCGTGGGACTGGGCGCGTTCCTGGCGCTGGGTCCGCTGATTGGCTCTGAATTTCTGCCCCACCTGGATGAAGGAGCGCTATGGGTGCGCGGAACGCTGGCGCCAAGCACGGGGCCGGAGGAGGGAATTCGCGTCGCCAATAAAGCGCGTGTTCTGCTGTGTTCATTTCCCGAAGCTACCGAGTGCACCAGCCAGGTGGGGCGTCCTGACGACGGCACGGACACCACCGGATTTTTCAATACCGAATATTTCGTCGGGTTGAAGCCGAAAGAGCGATGGCGTCCCGGGTTTCATGAGAACAAGGAAGAGCTGATCGCGGCGATGGACAAAGAGCTGGAGAAGATGCCGGGTGTCATCTGGAATTTCTCGCAGCCGATCGCCGACAACATGGAAGAAGCGGTGAGCGGTGTCAAGGGCGAACTGGCGACCAAGGTTTACGGCGATGACCTGCGCACGCTCGAAGACAAAGCGGACCAGATTGTGAAAGTGATGCGCGGCGTGCGCGGGATCACGGACCTGGGAGTGTTCCGGGTTCTTGGGCAGCCGAACCTGAATGTCACCGTGGATCGCAGACAGGCGGCGCGGTATCAGATCAATGCCGCCGATGTTCAGGACGCGGTTCAGACGGCGATCGGCGGAAATGCGCTGACCCAAGTGTTGCAGGGCGAGGCGCGGTATGACCTGACGATGCGGTATCTGCCGCAATACCGGAACACCAAGGAAGCTATCGAGAATATTCGGCTACTGGCCCCGAGCGGCGAGCGTGTGTCCCTGGCGCAGCTGAGCAAAGTCCAGGAACGCGACGGCGCGTCGGAGATTTATCGCGAGGGCAACCAGCGTTACATCGCGATCAAGTACAGCGTGCGCGACCGCGATTTGGGCGGCGCCGTGGAGGAAGCCATTCAGAAAGTGACGGCGCAGGTCCAGATGCCGCGCGGGTATCACATGGATTGGGAAGGCGAGTACGAAAGCCAGAAGCGCGCGCAGGCCCGGCTGTTCCTGATTGTGCCGCTGACCGTGCTCCTGATTTTTGTGATTCTCTACTCCATGTTCCGGTCGTTGAAATGGGCCCTCCTGATCATGGTAAACGTGCTGGTGGCCCCGATCGGCGGACTGGTGGCGCTGCTGGTCACTGGCACCAACTTCAGCGTGTCGTCGGGGGTCGGATTTCTGGCACTGTTCGGCGTGTGCGTGCAGACCGGCGTGATCATGCTCGAATACATCAACCAATTGCGGGCGCGCGGGCACAACATCGTGGAGTCGGCGGTGGAAGGTGCGGTGCTGAGGCTGCGCCCAATCATGATGACCAGCCTGGTTGCGACCCTGGGACTGTTGCCCGCGGCGCTATCACGTGGAATCGGTTCGGACTCGCAGCGGCCGTTCGCGATCGTGATTGCCGGCGGATTGATCGCGGCGCTGGTGATGAGCATCTTCCTGCTGCCGACGCTGTACGCCTGGATCGCGCGCGAAGGCGATGCGCTCCCGGATGCGGAAGCCGAAAGTCACGGCTAGAGCTCCCAATCGGGAGCGCGCCGGCGCTAAGACCCCAGCAGTGCTCGCACTCTCTCCAGAAGCGAGCTTAGCGTGAACGGTTTTTGCAGGAACGCGCTGCCGGTCGGAAGTTCGGCTGCATACACGATGGAATCGTCGGTGTAGCCGGAAATATACAGAATCTTCAATTCGCGCCCTTGGCCGCTGAGCCGATTCACGAGTTCGCGCCCGCCCATTTGCGGCATGATCATGTCCGTGATCAGGAGATCTACCGGGTCGCGACTTCCCTGGACGATGCGCAAAGCCTCTTCGCCGTTGGACGCCTCCAGCACTTCATAGCCGTGTTTACGCAAAAACTTCTGCACCAGCGCGCGGATTCCAGCTTCGTCCTCGACGATCAGAATTGTGGCGACCTGTGCGGGCGTTTTCTCGCCGCCCGGAGGTGCGATGGCGATCTCGGAGCCGGCGCCGCTGCTCAGCCGGGGCAGGAAAATCCGAAACACCGTTCCCTCGTCGACGCCAGCGCTCAGGCCGATGTCACCGCCCCATTGGCGGACCACCGCGTAAGCTTGCGCGACCTCCGGCGACGCTTCGGCAACGCCCGGCTTCCCCGGAAGCATCCGCTCGAAAACTTCCGCTCCGAAATCGTCCTGCGCTGTTCCGCCTGGAACCGAGATAGTAATCGCGATATAGCCGCCCGGCTGAAGCGGCGCGTTGTGACGCTGGAGATCCTCGTGAATCTCGACGTTTGACGCCTCAATGGTCACCGGCGGCGCCGCTTCCCCGGGTTTTCGCAGCGCGCTCACGATGGCCGCCACGGCCTGCTCGAGCCGTGCGGCATTTGCACTGACACGCGCGCGAACCAGGGAGCCCCGGCGTTCCAGTCCCAACTTTGCAACGAACGCACTGAGCGCCGGCTCCAACTCTGTTGCTTCCACCGCGACCGGTGCGCGCCGCGCGAACGCCAGCAGGTGCCCCGTGAGTCCGGTGATGCGCTGAGCCGCGGCAAGGATCGCTTCCACTTCGCCCCGCACCGGGCTGCCGACGGGCAAACCGTTGAGAACTTCCTCGGCGTTGCCTTCCAGGATCATGAGCATATTGTTCAGGTCATGCGCCATGCGGCTTGCCAGCTTCTGGACGGCCTGAATGCGCTCCTCTTGCACCAGTTGCTGCTCCAGCATGCGCCGCTCTGTCACATCCATAGTGACCCCTGCAAGATAAGACGCGCGGCCCGACGAATCTCGCAATACGCGCACCGTTTCGCGCAGCCAGATCACCTCACCGTCGGCCCGCACGGAGCGGAATTCGCATGCGCTCTCGTCCCCGTGCCGTACGGCCCGCTGATAAAACTCGAGCACGCGCTCGCGGTCGGCTGGATGCACCCGATCGGTCCAAAACGAGGGGTTGCTGGTCCAAAACTCGGCCGGAAAACCGAGCAGCTTCTCGGCCCGCGGACTCACCAGCACCGGACGCATGTTGGACGCGTCCACGGCCCAAAGGACAGCCGAAACATCTTTTAGGAGTTCTGTTACTGAGAGCCCCGCCGCCGCAATCCGTACCGGTACAGGTTCCGCGCGCAAGCTAGGTCCTGGGGTGGCTTCGAATTCCTCAATCGTCAGCAGAGCCTCGCGCCCGGCGCCTTCGTCCCAGGCCTGGATCGCCACGATCCCGATCTGAAGCCTATGGCTGGCTCC
>Ga0335078_10001006_pt1 | contig 43006 bp, 32 predicted proteins | sample Lox_Sample_32_FD_206711 | JGI IMG/M metagenome (GOLD analysis project Ga0335078, IMG submission 206711) | Soil microbial communities from Loxahatchee National Wildlife Refuge, Florida, United States - Lox_Sample_3.2 | ecosystem: Environmental > Terrestrial > Soil > Wetlands | place: USA...
GCTCACTGACGTGACGCACGAGATGAAAGTCATGCGCGAGGAAACCTTCGGGCCTTTGCTGCCGATCATGCCATTCGACAACGACGCCGAGGCCATCCGTCTCGCTAATGACTCCGACTACGGTCTAGCGGCGAGCATTTGGACTCGCGACCGCGATCGCGGCGAGAAGCTGGCCCGGCACATCCAGTGCGGAACCGTGATGGTGAATGACGCGGTCTCGTGCTTTGGCATCAGTGAAGCTTTGCATGGTGGAGTGAAGGCCAGCGGCCTGGGCCGCACCCACGGACACTTCGGTTTCGAAGAGATGGTCCGGGTAAAGTATGTGGATTCGGATCTGCTCCCGAGGGTGAAGAAATCATGGTGGTATGGCTACGGCGGAGAATTCACGCGACAGATGGAAGGCGTGATCGATCTGATGTTTGCCCCGAAGTGGGGGCAACGTTTGCGTGGCGCGTTGCGCTCGGCGGGCGTACACGCGCGGAAGGGCAGGTTCTGAGATGGCGAGCACTCATCCGCAGCGGGAATTGTTACGGCACACGGTGGCGACGCTCGCCTATCGCGGCGCCAAGGCGGTGCGCAGCGCGCCGCAGGAGTTTTCTGCATTCGCCGGGGCCGGACGAACACCCGTGCAGATTTTGGCGCACATCGGTGACTTGCTGGATTGGGCGCTGTCTATGGCGAATGGTTCACAGCAATGGCATGACTCCAAACCGCTGCCGTGGGATCAGGAGGTCGCGCGCTTTTTTGCTTCGTTGAAGAATTTCGATGACTACCTGGCCTCCAGTGAGCCGCTGCGGACGCCGGCAGAAAAGCTGTTTCAAGGGCCCATCGCCGATGCCCTTACCCACGTAGGCCAACTGGCCATGCTGCGAAGGCTGGCCGGAAGCCCGATCGGAGGAGAAAACTACTACGCCGCGGATATCGTCACGGGGCGCGTTGGCGCGGAGCAGGCGTCGCCCAAGCGGACGTTCTAGCCGTGCTGCTTCGGTTTCCCATATGGTCAGCCAACCCTCACTCACGAATGTCCGGTAATACTTCGAGTAAAATGATGTTTGGTTGCTGAATTGAGCGGCGATGGCCGCTCCGACGAGGGTAGACTCTTTGGCTACGACTGCAGTTTCTGAAGCTCCACAACTTCCCAAACACAAAGTCAAGATCAAGAAGCCCGGCCAGCGGGCATGCAACGAGAAGGACGCCAAGGGCAAGTTCTGCGGTGGGCATCTCAAACGCTGGTTCTACATTACCGACGTGCAGGAGCAGGCTTGCGGCGACGTGGAGAAGGCCTGGGGCCGCGATGCCGAAGTTTACCGTTGCGAACATTGCAAGACGCTTTATCTGCCCAACTCCGAAGATGCAGACGGATTGAATGTTGCAGGAAAAGGGCAGACTTCGGTCTTCGGGCTGACCGTACCGGAGAAGAAGTAACGGGGCGGAGCTTCGCTCCACGGACGGCCAAGCCGGCCGTCCCCACGCAAGCATAGTGAAATCCTCCGAACTCATCTACGACTGGAACCGGAATCATCCCGGATCGCTGCGTCCGGTGGGCCCGGTGCTCCTCAACGACGAGACCCTGCGCGACGGGCTGCAGTCCCCTTCGGTACGTGATCCTCCCATTGAAGAAAAAATTGAGATTCTCCACCTTATGGAGGTGCTGGGGATCAACTCACTCGATCTGGGGCTGCCGGGCGCGGGATTGCGGGCGGTCGAGCATACGAAGGCGCTGGCACGCGAGATAGTTCAGCATCGTATGAAGATTCGCGCTAATTGCGCTGCCCGGACGCACCAGAACGACATTCGTCCGATTGCGGAGATCGTGCAGCGCACCGGTTTGAAGATCGATGCGGCCACGTTCCTGGGTTCGAGTCCAATCCGTCGCTACACCGAAGGCTGGAGCGATGACTTCCTGCTGCAGACCACGGAGAGCGCGGTGAAGTACGCAGTATCGCTCGGGCTGGACGTCATGTACGTAACCGAGGATACGACGCGGTGCGATCCGGAAATGGTGCGGCGGCTCTATTCGACGGCGATCAGCTGCGGTGCGCGTGCCATCGTAATTTGCGATACCGCCGGACACGCCACCCCGATGGGCGCGTTTGCCCTGGTTCGTTTCGTTCTGGAGGAAGTAGTGAAACCATCCGGTGAGAAAGTTCGCGTGGACTGGCATGGGCACTGCGACCGGGGCCTGGGAGTCGCCAATTCTGTGGCGGCTTTGGTGGCAGGCGCCGATTGCGTGCACGCCACCGCCATTGGGATCGGGGAACGGGTGGGCAACACGCAAATGGACCAGATGTTGGTGAACCTCCGGCTGATGGGCATTCCGCCCTGGGACGAACAGGATCTCAGCAAGCTGAAAGACTATTGTCAGGCGGTATCGCGCGCCACCGGGGTGCCGATTCCGGCGAACTATCCTGTAGTGGGTGAAGATGCATTTCGTACTGCGACCGGCGTACATGCCGCGGCAGTCATCAAGGCGTACAAGAAGAACGACATCGAATTGGCGAATACAGTTTATTCCGGAGTGCCTTCGCACTTGTTCGGGCTGGAGCAGATTATCGAGATCGGCCCCATGAGCGGGAAATCCAACGTCCTTTACTGGCTGGAGCGGCACGGGATTGCCGGTTCGGACGGAATCGTAGACCGCATCTACCAGCGCGCCAAGGCCTCCGATCATACCCTCAGCGAAGCGGAAATACTGGAATGCGTCGAGCAGGCCAAGGCTCACTAACTTTTCATTGTTGTCATTCCGAGGAACCTAGCGACGAGGAATCTGCTGTTCCCCCGGACCAGTGTGGCAAATGTCACAGACGTGCTGATCTCGCATGATTTACACTGAGCCGTTTGTACGGAGGTCTCATGCGCCGTCTCGGCTTCTTACTTCTGCTCTCATCGTTGGCTCTTCCTGTTTTTGCCCAAAACAAACATCCCTTCACTTTCGAAGACATGATGTCGCTCAAACGAATTGCCGAGCCGGTGGTCTCGCCGGACGGCAAGTGGGTCGCGTTTAGCGCGGTCGACGTCGATCTTGCCGCCAACACCAAGACACCGCATATCTGGATTGTGCCCACGGCGGGAGGCGGGGCGAACGAGAAAGAACGCGAGATTATTTCCGCTCAGGATGCCGATCGCCCCCGCTGGGCGCCGGATGGCAAGCGCTTCGCGTTCGTGTCGACGAAAGAAGGCGGATCGCAGATCTGGATTGCAGATTTCGATGGGGCGGCGGGAACTGTCACCGGAGTTCACAGGTTGACGTCGATCGCTACCGAAGCCGATGGCGAACTGTGGTCACCCGACGGCAAGAACATCTTGTTCGTCTCGAACGTGTACCCCGAATGTGCCGATGAAGCCTGCAACGCGAAGAAACTGGAAGACTCGAAGAACTCGAAGGTGAAGGCTTTGATTTTCACGCGGCTGCTCTACCGGCATTGGAACCACTTCATAGAAGGCAGACGTAGCCACCTGCTGGCTATTCCGGCTGAGGGCGGCGCGAGCCGAGATCTGACGCCGGGTGACTACGACGCGCCGGTGTTCTCACTCGGCGGACAGGACGACTATGCCTTCTCGCCCGATGGTCAGGAGATTTGCTACACCTCGAATCATGATCCAGTCGAGGCGACCTCGACCAACAACGATCTGTGGATCGTTCCAGTAAATGGAGGACAGGCGTCCGCGCCCATCGCAGCCAAGAACATTACCGCTGACAACCCCGCCAGCGATTCCACGCCGCTGTATTCGCCCGATGGCAAGTACATCGCGTATCGCGCGCAAAAGCGGCCTGGATATGAGGCCGATCAGTTTCGGCTGATGCTGTACGACCGGAGAACAGGTGAAAAAAAAGATCTCCTCGGCAGCTCGCTGTGGGACTGGGTCGGCACATTTGCTTGGACTCCTAACTCGTCAAAGATTTTTTACGTATCGAGGGACGACGAGGCGCGCAACAAAGGACAAAACGTAATCTGGTCAACCACCATCGAACCTACCACCGTGACTCCCAAAACGATTAGGAACATACCACCAGGGGCACGTCAGATCACACGAATCATGTTCGGTGAAAGAATCACCCGCGGTTACGACGACGACCTAACCTTTTCTCCGGAGGGGAGACTCTTGTTGTTCACGCGCATGTCCGTGCGGAGACCCCCTGAAATTCAGAAACTCGAACCGCCCGAAAAGATCGATCCGTACGACCTCCCCGAAGGAGAGCAGCTCACGCACCTCAACGCTCCCATTCTTTCCCAAGTGGCCATGTCTCCCCTCGAACCGTTCTGGTTTACCGGCGCTCACGGTGACAAGGTCGAGGGCTTCCTAGTCAAGCCGCCGGATTTCGACGCCAGCAAGAAATATCCAGTAAAGTTTCTCATCCATGGCGGGCCGCAGGGTGCCTGGGGGGACGACTGGAGCTACCGCTGGAATCCTGAACTCTTCGCCGCTAACGGATACCTGGTCGTCATGATCAATTTTCACGGCTCAACGGGCTACGGGCAAAAATTCATTGACGCCATCAACAGCGATTGGGGCGGCGCGCCGTTCGAAGACCTGATGAAGGGTCTCGACTACGCGGAGAATACTTATCCGTTCATCGACAAGGACCGCGAATGCGCGTTGGGCGCCAGTTACGGCGGTTACATGGCCAATTGGATTCTCGGCCACACCGACCGCTTCAAGTGCATCGTTTCCCACGACGGCCAATTCAATACGGAATCTGCGTGGGGCTCGACCGAGGAACTGTGGTTCCCCGACTGGGAGTTCGGAGGGCCCTTATATACGAACCGCGAGATGTATCGCAAATGGTCTCCACACCTCTCGGCAACTAATTTCAAAACACCCACTCTCGTCGTCCACGACCAGTTAGATTATCGGCTTGATGTTTCAGAAGGCTTCCAACTCTTCACCACGCTGCAACGGCTGGGTGTGCCTTCGAAGATGCTGTATTTCCCCGACGAGGGACACTGGGTGCTCAAACCACAGAACAGCCAACTCTGGTACAAGACGGTGAATGGCTGGATCGACCAGTGGACGAAAAAATAAAGCTGACCTGAGCAGGAATCAACCAGTTCATGAGTGGCTGATCGGGCATTCGTACGTCCTGTAGAGTTTATAAATCTTTACAATTTCGACTCCTTCCTTCGCTGAGAACATTCTGCTATCCAAAATTTCGGACGGTTGTTGCGGTACTCTGCATCCAATCCCCGTATCGAGCAGGCTCTGTCATACTCACCAATAAGTACTCAAGGAGACACACAATGGTTTTCGTTCGATTGCACGCTGTGATCCGGCAGGCGACTGCAATTTTTCTGGGCGGAATGTTGACGGTTAGCGGATGGGCGCAGGAGGCTCAGCCCGCTGCACAGAACACGGCTGGCAGCTCGACTGCGTTACCTGCCGCTCCGCAGCCGGCCATCTCACAGGAACCGCATTATGCCGCGCGGGACTACTCGCGATCGCGGCCCGCGTTTCCCAATGTGCTGGCGCCTTATAAGGAGGAGACCATTCCTGCGCCGAACCTGAGCAACGCGTCGCGCGTCGATCAGTTGCTGCACGACGGCCGGATTATGCTCTCCATCAACGACGCGGTGGCACTTGCGCTGGAAAACAATCTCGATATCGAGTTGGCGCGCTATAACCTGAACATTGCCGATACCGACATCCTTCGGGCCAAAGGCGGCGCCAACGTGCTGGGCGTAAATACGGGGATTGTGCAGAACACGCCCGGTGGAGGAACCGGCGGCCTGAGTGGGACCGTGGGCTCGGGCGCAGGCGGCACCAGCGTTGCGGCCGGAGGTGTGGGTACTGGCACGAATGGTTTGGTGAGTTCGACGCTGGGGATTGGCGCGCCTATCACCAGCTTCGACCCCATGCTGACGGGAACGCTGCAGATAGACCGCAGCGATGCGGAGTCAACCAGCATCTTCAGTCCGGTGCCGATTGCTAACACCAACACCGGCACGGCAAATTTCTCCTATGTGCAGGGGTTCCAGTCGGGAACCGATTTGTCCGTCGGCTTTAACAATACCCACCTCACCACGAATAACCCGACCAGCACCTATACGCCCAGCATCGGCTCGAACTTCCAATTTCGTCTGACGCAGCAACTGCTGCAAGGCTTCGGTTTCCTGCCCAACACACGCTTCATCCGGATCGCCAAGAACAATCGTGAAATCACCGACGTCGCATTCCGGCTGCAGGTGATCACGACGGTCGATCAGATTGAAAACCTGTACTGGAACCTGGTCTACGCTTACGAGAACGTGAGAGTGCAGCAGGAAGCCCTGGCATTCGCCCAGAGGACGCTGGCCGACAACCAGAAGCAAGTGCAGTTTGGCACCCTTCCGCCGATTCAGGTGGTAAGCGCTCAGGCTACTGTCTCCACCGATCAGCAGAACCTCATTCTGGCGCAGACCAACCTGGAACTGCAGCAATTGCTGATGAAGAACGCGCTGAGCCGAAATCTGGAAGATCCGGTGCTGGCCGGCGCGGAGGTGATCCCAACCTCAACTATGCAGTTGCCGCAGCAGGAAGAGGTGGTTCCAACCCAGGAATTGATTCAGGATGCGCTCGGACACCGCGCCGAACTGGCAGAGTCGCGCATCGATTTGAGCAACCGGCAACTGAACAACAAAGCGGTTCGTAACGCCATGTTGCCCACCCTGGATTTGTACGCTTATTACGGCGGTTCGGGAATCGGCGGAGACGTGAATCCGGCTGTGCCGCTGTGCGGTACGCCTGGTGCCAGTACGACCTTCTGCTTCAACCCGAACAAAGCAGCGCCGCCGTTTCGCAGCGGTGGACCGGTCAGTTATGGCGGCACGCTGAACCAGTTGGTGACGGCAGTGGCCCCCGACCGGGGGGTTGGGCTGACGCTCACGGTCCCCATTCGAAATCGGGTGGCGCAAGCTGACCAAGTCCGCGCCCAGCTAGAATACCGGCAGGCGCAAGTACGGTTGCAACAGCTGGAAAACCAGGTCCGTATTGAGGTACGCAATGCGCGGTTCGATGTGCAGCAAAGCCGGGCCAGCGTGGATGCAGCGCAAGCAGCGGTGGATTTTGCCCGCCAGACCCTGGATGCAGACCAGAAAAAATTGGCGGCGGGAGTGGGCACTTCCACCGCGGTGTTGCAGGACGAGTCGGGTTTGACGACGGCCGAGTCCAATCTGGTCTCCGCGAAGGCGGCATACGAGAAGGCGCAGGTGGAGATGGATCGCGCTACCGGGCTGCTGCTGGACCATGCCGGAATCGTGATGGCGGACGCGCAGAATGGCCAGGTGAACCACCTGCCCAATGTGCCCTATGCGGCGCCTCGCTCGGATGCGGTACCAGTAATGCAGCCACCGGCATCGGAACAACAAGCGGTTCCTCGCACGCAAGCGCCGGGATACTAATTGGCACTCGCCCGAGTAGGAACTCGACTGCAACGCACCCGGAGGGTCATTTCAACCTGACCACCTCCGGGTTTATCCTTTTTGCGTGCTGCTTTCTGTCGTTCTGATCACCTACAACGAAGAGGCGAATCTTTCCCGAACCCTGGAGAGCGTGGTTCCGCTGGTGCGCGATGGCCGAGGAGAGATCGTTGTTGTGGATTCGGGTTCAACCGATCGGACGCTGGAGATCGCCCGGTCATTCGGCGCAAAAATCTTTGTCGAACCGTGGAAGGGCTTCGCGGCACAAAAAAATTCGGCGATGGATAAAGCTTCGGGTGATTGGGTGCTGCAGCTGGATGCGGATGAAGCTCTGGAAGCCGAGCTGCCGGCAGAGATTGAGGATGCCTTGGTAGCCACTATCGCAACCGGTTTCTGGATTCCGCGTAAGAACTTCTTCCTTGGCCGCTGGATTCGGCATGGTGGATTTTATCCCGATCCAAAATTGCGCCTTATCCGCCGCGGTGCGGGCAGGTTCGAAGAACACGGCGCCCATCCTACAATCAAAGTGGATGGTCCGACTGGTCGGCTCAAGCACGCTCTGGTGCACAATGCCTATCCCACGCTGCGCGGATACATCGACCACATGAACAGCTACTCGTCGTCAGGGGCGGCGCTCGTATTCGAAAAAGGTGATCGCAGTTTCAGCGTGATTCACATCGTTATCCGTCCGCTGCTCACTTTTGTCTACAACTACTTCATCCGGCTCGGGTTTCTGGATGGGCGGGAGGGCCTGCTGCTGCACCTCTATCACTCCGTGTATGTTTCGTGGAAATATGCCAAAGCGTGGGAGCTCGCACGCGCTTCAAGTCAAGATTCGAACCCACTAGAAATGTGAGCGGAACTCCGCCTTGCCCACAGCCTCCACGCCTCCTATGATGGAGATTAACGGGGTAAGCATGGCTGAGAAGAAATCGCCGCAGGCCGTGGAGAGCGTGATTCGAGACGTGTTCGAGAACCGGCTGCCGTCCGCCTCCGAGAAGCAATGGGCCGAAGAGGCCCTTGCACCCACTTTGGAGAAGTCCCCCGAGCGGCCGATTGGCTCCCCGACCGGCATCAATCGCGACGAAAACGGGAACGCGAGATTCACGACTATTTCCGGAGTGCCGGTTCGCCGTCTCTACACCCCGGCAGATCTTCCCCCTGATTGGAATTACGAACGCTATGCAGGATATCCGGGCGAGCCTCCCTACACCCGCGGCATTCACGCCACCGGTTACCGCGGTAAACTTTTCACCATGCGCCAGTTTTCCGGCTTTGCCTCGCCGGAGGAGACCAACCAGCGCTACAAATACCTTCTGGAGCACGGCGGGGGCGGACTGTCGGTGGCATTCGACCTTCCTACCCTTATGGGTTACGACTCCGACCATCCGGCGAGTGAAGGCGAGGTGGGCAAGTGCGGCGTGGCCATCGATTCGCTGGAGGATATGGAGATCCTGTTTGACGGGATCGATCTGGAAAAGACCACAGTCTCGATGACGATCAATTCGCCGGCGTCCGTGCTGTGGGCCATGTACCTGGTGGTTGCGGAGAAGCAAGGCGCGGACTGGAAAAAGATTTCAGGCACGATTCAGAATGACATTCTGAAAGAGTACATTGCGCAGAAGGAATATATCTATCCGCCGGCGCCGTCGATGCGCCTGGTGGTGGATACTTTCGAATTTGGCTCGAAGTTCACTCCCCGCTTCAACACGATTTCCATCAGTGGTTACCACATTCGCGAAGCCGGCTCGACCGCGCTGCAGGAGTTGGCATTCACACTCTATGACGGCGTCGAATATGTCGAGTGGGCGCAGCGGCGGGGCCTTGAAGTGGACGAATTCGGCCCGCGCCTAAGCTTCTTCTTCAACGCGCATAACGATTTCTTTGAAGAGATCGCCAAGTACCGGGCGGCGCGCAAAATCTGGTACGCGGTGATGACAGATCGATTTCAGGCAAAGAATCAGCGCACCTGGCTGTTGCGGTTTCATACCCAGACTGCGGGCGTTTCCCTGACGGCGCAGCAACCCATGAACAATATTGCGCGCGCGGCGCTGCAGGCGCTGGCTGCGGTTCTGGGTGGAACCCAGTCGTTGCACGTTGACGGCTACGATGAAGCGCTCGCTTTGCCCACCGAAGAGGCGGCGAGGATTGCCTTGCGCACGCAACAGATCATCGCTTATGAATCGGGAGTGGTGCAGACCGTCGATCCACTCGGCGGATCGTATTTCATCGAGCGGCTGACCCTCGACATGGAGAAAGGCGCCTTCGACTACTTCGGCAAACTGGATGCGATGGGCGGCATGGTGAAGGCTATTGAGCGCGGATACCCGCAAAAGGAAATTGCGGAAGCGGCCTACCACTATCAACGGGCGGCGGAAGCCAAGGAAAAGATCACCGTAGGAGTAAATGAGTTTGTCATCGAGGAAGAACCACCCAATATTCTGTATATCGACGAAAGCGTCGCCCAGCACCAGTCCGCGAAACTGAAAGCTTTGCGGGCGCGACGCTCCCGTGACGAAGTCGGCCGCCGTCTGGATGCGCTGAAGAAAGCCGCTGCTCTCGAACCGCAAGCCGGTACAAACGGCGGCATCTCTTCTGCCAACACCATGCCTTACATAGTGGATGCGGTACGCGCCTACGCTACCGTAGGAGAGATCTGCGAGGCCCTGCGCGAGGTCTACGGAACCTACACGGAAGCCAGCATTACCTGAATGATTGCTCTTCCGGTCGTAAGTGCACGTAGCCCAAAATAGGAAATCTGCTCGCTTCTCGGCACTTCGTTGGCAAATTGCGCGTCGCCAAGGGTTATGATTTTGAGATCACAAATTGTGATCTCAAATGAAAAAGTCAAAAACCGCCACTCTGCTCCGAATGCCAATGCGCAAGGGTCGTCCCATTGTTTCAGTCGAGTCTCGGATTTTGTTCCTGCGCCAGCAGCGGATTATCTTAGACAGTGATCTCGCCGAACTCTACGGCGTATCCGTCCGACAACTGAACCAGCAGATCAAACGCAATCTGGAGCGGTTTCCTCCGGACTTCATTTTTCAGTTAACTGCCAAAGAATTGAATTCTTTGAGATCACAAATTGTGATCTCAAAGCGGCGCGGCGGACGACGGTATCTCCCTCACGCATTCACTGAGCACGGTGCAATTATGGCTGCGACTGTTCTCAATTCCCGAAGGGCAGCTCAAATGAGTATTTTTGTAGTGCGAGCATTCGTCCGCTTGCGGGAAATGCTTGCCTCCAACCGGCAGCTCGCGTCCAAAATAGACGAATTGGAGAATCGCCTCGAAACCCATGATGAGGCCATCCAAGAGCTTTTTCAAGCCATTCGAGAACTCATGATTCCACCTGAGAGGCCGCGCCGAAAAATTGGGTTTCAGCTTCCACCGGCGAGGCGAGGGGTATGAGGCTGATGTCTGATACACTGGCCGCGCTTGGACAGAGTCACTCGCCGCCAATTTCTAACGCAATCCGCAGCGCTGACGGGCGCGTGCCTGTCGGCTGTGGGTGCTATCGCTGATACAAGTTCGACTCCCACGCTCCGATTTCCTCCGCAGCCACGGGACCGAATCGCAGTGGCGTCCTATCCGTTTCGGGAGTTTATCGCTGGGCTTGAACATAAGACTGACAACCCAACCATAGCTTTACAAGACTTTGCGGCTCATGTTGTCTCGAAATTCGGGATTAACAAAATTGAACCGTGGAGCACGCATTTCCCATCGACGGATGCGAAATATCTGGGCCAGTTTCGCGCGGCGGTCGAGAATGCGCGGGCGAAAATCGTGAACATCGCGGTCGATGGTGAACATAGCCCGTACGCAGCGGATGGCGCGGAGCGCGAAAAGGCTATCGCGTTTGGCAAGAAGTGGATCGATGCCGCCGTGCTCCTTGGCTCGCCCGGCATCCGCCTCAACATTCCGCCAGCCGGGAAATCACAACCGGATCTAGAGCGTGCTGCCGGGAGTCTGCGGCGCGTAATAGAGTATGCTGCGGCCAAGAACGTGGTCGTCAACCTTGAGAACGACAATCCTGTCAGTGAAGACCCGTTCTTCCTGATAAAGCTTATTGAAAAAGTCAACAGCCCGTGGTTGCATACGCTGCCGGACTTCGCCAACACCCTTGCTACAGGGAAGACAGAGTACGCGTACCGCGGCATGGAAGCCATGTTCCGCCAGGCGTACTCGATTTGCCATGTGAAAGACGGCGAAACCAACGACCAAGGCAAGTTGTTCGAAGTCGATATGCGGCGAGCATTTGGTTATTTGCGACACAGCGGATTCCAAGGCTATTGCTCGATGGAATGGGACCGGCCCGGCGATCCCTACCGTGGCACGGCGGACCTGATTGCGAAGACGGTTACGTATCTTTCTTAACCTCGGTAGCGTCCTAATTTCTGTATCCTTCACCGTTTTTTGTAGTTTTTTTGTGATTAGGGGCTCTACCCGATAGCAGGGGGATCAAGCCCTTTAACCACAAAGCACGCCGAGGCAACGCGAGGGGCGCAAGGCCGAAATCAAATTTCGGACACTGCAGAGAAGCCGGTGGCGTCACCTCGCAACTCTGCTATCCTTTTTGGCGGCAGTTTCGTCAAACGTTCGCATGCGAAGAGCCCTCAATCATCTGAAAAAGGCAGACCCTGTCCTGCGGGCAATCATTGAGCGCATTGGCCCCTTTCGTATGGAATATGGTCCGCCGGAATTTCACAGCCTGGCCGAAGCGATCGTATACCAACAGTTGAATGGGAAGGCGGCGGTGACCATTTTTAACCGCTTCGCCAATTTGGCGGGAAAGCCACTTACGCCCCAGGGGATCGCGAAACTCACGGATCAACAGATGCGAGGAGTTGGCCTCTCCAAGCAAAAGAGCTCCTACTTGCGCGACATGGCGGAGCGCGCTTTGAGCGGCCAACTCGATTTCAGCAAACTTCATGAGCAGTCCGATGAGGAGGTAATCAAACACCTCACTCAGGTTAAGGGCGTCGGCGTCTGGACGGCGCAAATGTTTCTGATGTTTACCCTGCGACGCGAAAATGTGCTGCCTACCGGCGACTTCGGCGTGCAGATGGCGGTCAAGAAGCACTATAAGAAACGCAAGATGCCGAGGCCTGCGGTGATGGAAAAGATCGCGCGGCCATGGGAGCCCTATCGCAGCATCGCCTGCTGGTATCTGTGGAGAAGCCTCGACATCAAGACAATGTGACGAACAGCCGTGCTTCGTGGCGCCGGGTATGGTTAAATGAGGGACGATGGCGGAACAGAAAATCCGCGTGCTGGTGGCCAAGCCCGGACTGGATGGGCACGATCGCGGCGCCAAAGTAATTGCCCGCGCGCTGCGCGATGCCGGTATGGAAGTGATCTATACCGGCTTGCGGCAGACGCCGGAAATGGTGGTGAACGCGGCTCTGCAGGAAGACGTAAACGTGATTGGGCTCTCGATTCTTTCCGGCGCCCACAATGCCATCGTTCCCCGGGTGATGGACCTCCTCAAACAGAACAAGATGGATGACGTGATCGTCATCGTGGGCGGCATAATTCCTGATCAGGATGTGGATCACCTGAAGCTCCTGGGCGTAGCGGCCATCTTCCAACCTGGCACCGCCATGGATCATATCGTCCAGTTCATTCGCGGCAACGTTAAGCCTCGTACTGCGCCCACCGTTAGCTAAGCTCTCCCGTTTTTCGAAATGGCGGATGCCGTTCCCCACCGCGTTTCCACATTAGCCCGCGGTTTGCGCACCCCGGCTCGCCTGTTATACCGTAAACAGTCCTGAGTACCTCTCCCATGGCCGATCGTTCCGATACCAGCACGCCTCAAGGCTCGACCACCCTGGAAACGCACATCGATCCGACAAGTCCGCGTTTTGAAGCGAACATGCGCTTTCTCGCCGATGTCGTAGCCCAGGTGCACAACGAGGAGGAAAAGATCCGCGAGGGCGGCGGACAAAAAGCCATTGAGAGCCAGCATGGCAAGGGGCGATTGACGGCGCGCGAGCGCATCAATTTGCTGGTGGACCCCGGCAGTTTTTTCGAACTCGGCTCTTACGCCGCCTTCGGCATGTATGAGGAATGGGGTGGAGCGCCGGCGGCAGGAGTAATCACCGGCCTGGGACGCATTCACACCCGGCTGGTCATGATCATCGCCAATGACGCTACCGTAAAGGCTGGTGCGTTTTTTCCGATGACATCCAAGAAGGTGATCCGGGCGCAGAATATTGCCATCGAGAATCGGATTCCGACGGTATACCTGGTGGATTCTGCCGGCGTCTTTCTTCCGCTGCAGGAGGATGTTTTTCCCGACACCGACGACTTCGGCCGGGTCTTCCGCAACAACGCGGTGATGTCGGCGATGGGCATTGCCCAGATTGCGGCGATCATGGGAATGTGCGTAGCCGGCGGCGGATATCTTCCCGTCATGTGCGACCATGTGCTGATGACTGACGGCAGCGGGCTGTTTCTCGCCGGTCCGGCGCTGGTGCAAGCGGCGATTGGACAGAAGGTTTCGGCGGAGGAACTGGGCGGAGCGGCGATGCATTCCGCCATCAGCGGCACAGTGGATTTTCGCGAACCCAACGACGAAGCCTGCCTGGCGAGGATTCGATCGATTGTCGAAAAGTGGGGGTATCGGCGGCAATCTCCCTGGGACCGGAAGAAACCGCAGGAGCCGGCTCTGGCAGCGGAAGAAGTTTACGGAATTTACGATTCCTCGCCGGCCCGGCCCTATGACATGAAGGAAATCATTGCCCGCATCGTCGATGGCAGCCGCTTCGATGAGTACAAAGCCGAGTATGGGAAAACCTTGCTCTGCGGCTATGCTCGCATTGGCGGCTTTGCCGTGGGCATCGTGGCCAATCAAAAGCTACACGCCAAGCAGACTGATCATGAAGGCCATCCGCGGATGGAATTTGGGGGAGTGATTTATACCGAGTCGGCGGAGAAAGCAGCACGCTTCATCATGGATTGCAACCAGAATCTGATTCCCCTGGTTTTCTTCCACGATGTGAACGGATTCATGGTAGGACGGGATGCGGAGTGGACAGGCATCATCAAGGCGGGCGCGAAGATGGTGAATGCGGTTTCCAATTCCGTGGTCCCTAAGATTACCGTAATTATTGGCGGCTCGTTCGGCGCGGGCCATTACGCGATGTGCGGAAAGGCCTACGATCCGCGCTTTGTGTTCGCCTGGCCGACGGCGCGATATGCGGTAATGAGCGGTGACTCCGCAGCTGGGACATTGGTGGAGATCAAGGTTCGCCAGCTGGAGCGCGGCGGCAAGAAGCTGACGGAGGAAGAGAAGAAAGAGCTGTACGAGTCGGTAAAGCGCACGTATGACGAACAAACGGATCCGCGCTACGGCGCAGCCCGATTGTGGATCGACAAGATTATCGATCCCCTGGAAACACGGGCAGCGATCACGCAGGCGCTCGAGGCCGCGGCGTTGAATCCGGAGGTGCCGGAGTTCAAAGTGGGAGTGCTGCAGACGTAGAATGCCGATTGCCGATTCCATCAAATTGATCGAGTGCCCGCGCGATGCCTGGCAGGGGCTGAAGGGGCAGATTCCTACTTTTCTAAAAGTTGACTACCTGAAAGCGTTGATCAGCGCCGGCTTTAAGCACATTGACGCGGTGTCGTTTGTCTCTCCGAAAGCCGTCCCTCAAATGGCCGATTCCGAGGAAGTTCTCAAAGAGCTCGACCCACCGGATGATGTGGAGATCATCGGGATTGTGGTCAACGAAAAAGGCGCGCAGCGGGCGGCCGGCAGCAATGCGGTACGCACCCTCGGATTCCCCTACTCGATCTCGCCCGCATTTCTGAAAAATAACCAGCATCAGACGCTCGAAGAAGCCACGGATGAACTGGAAAAGATCAAGTGCAAAGGCGACGAGAGCGGGCTGGAAACCATGGTTTACATTTCCATGGCCTTTGGCAATCCATACGGCGACCAGTGGAGCATCGCCGAGGTGGTTGATGCCGTCGACCTTCTGGAGTCGTTCGACATTCGGACCATCTCGTTGGCGGATACGGTCGGCATGGCCACGCCGGAACAGATTCGCACCGTACTGGGCGCGGTGAACGCGAAGTACGATTACCTGGATATCGGAGTGCATTTGCACAGCCGCCCGGAGCAGGCCGCGGAGAAAGTTATCGCTGCCTATGACGCAGGATGCCGCCGCTTCGACTCGGCGCTGGGCGGGCTAGGCGGGTGCCCGTTCGCGCAGGATGCTCTGGTCGGAAATATTCCGACCGAAGCAGTAATCGAGACCCTCGCCGCGAAGGGTGCGGCTTTGCCCACGCTCAAGCCGCTCGATGTTTTGCTGCGCGCTACCAATGAAATCGGCGCAAGGTACACGAGTTCTTCCGCCGCAGACTGACGCAATGGCATATCGGACTATCGAACTGCGAATCGACGGCGGCGTGGCCACGATCACGCTAAACCGCCCTGACAAACGTAATGCGATCAGCTACGAATTGATCGAAGACTTGCTGGCTGCGCTGGACGAAATCTCGAAATCTCCGGCGCTCGTTCTCGTTCTTACCGGAGCGGGCAAGGCTTTCTGCTCCGGGATGGATCTGGATAATCTGAAGGCACTGGCTGGCCGCTCCCCGGAACAGAGCCTGAGCGATTCCGAAACCATGGCACGGCTGTTTCGTTCTCTTTATGATTTTCCCAAACCAACGATTGCCGCGGTAAACGGCGCGGCCATCGCGGGAGGATGCGGATTGGCCACGTTGTGCGATTTCACCCTGGCCGTCTCCGACGCCAAGTTTGGCTACACCGAGGTGCGGATTGGGTTCGTACCAGCCATCGTCTCGACTTTTCTCCTCCGCCAGGTCGGGGAAAAACGCGTTCGCGATCTTCTGCTGACCGGCAGAATCATCGGGGCAGAGGAAGCATACCGCATTGGCCTCGTCAACGAGATCGTATCGCCGGAAGCCTTGCTGGAACGCGCGCGCGAATTGGCTGCGCAATTGATGGAGAACAGCCCGGCTTCGTTGACCTGTACCAAGCGCCTGCTCAGCGATCATGCCCGGGGGGAGCTTGACGCTCAAATCCAGTCGGCGGTGCGGGAAAACGCTGCCATCCGAGCTACTCACGATTTCCGCGAGGGCATTGCGTCGTTTCTCGAAAAGCGCAAACCGCGCTGGGGTGGCAAGTGAGGGTGCGCCACAACGACGGGACTCCTGTGGTCAACGAGAGCGCGCTGCGCGTGCGTTATGCCGAGACTGATCAGATGGGTGTGGTCTATCATTCGAATTACTTCATCTGGTTTGAAGTTGGACGCGTGGAGTTGCTACGGCAGCTCGGCTTTTCATACCGCGATATGGAGCGCGACGACAACTGCCTCATCGCGGTAGTGGACGCGCGCTGCCGCTATCGCGTCCCTGCCACCTACGATGAACCGTTGATCGTCCGCACTCACATCAAGAATGTTCGAGAATCCCTGGTGCACTTTGGCTATGAGTTGCGGAGAGCGGCGGATGGGACTTTACTTGCCGAAGGGGAAACTACCCACATGGCGGTTGACTCTAATAAAGAGGTCACACAATTTCCGGAGAAGTATCTGGTGGCTCTGCGCGCGGCGATGGGAAGGTAGCGGATGCTGAGAGCAATTTGATGCAAGCACTTCACATCAACGGGAACGATCTGACCCTTGAGGGGGTTCGGGAGGTCGCAGTAGAGCGGCGGCCGGTGCTGCTCGATCCGGATGCGCGAGCCGCCGTACAGCGTGCGCGGGCGGTAGTCGATTCGTTGATCGCTAATAACCAGGTTTCTTATGCCATCACCACCGGCGTGGGCAAACTCAGCGATGTGCGCATCGCCGGCGAACAGATTCGCGAAATGCAGGTCAACCTGGTGAGGTCGCACGCGGTCGGGGTTGGCGAGCCGCTCTCTGCTGAGGCAACTCGCGCCATGATCCTGTTGCGCGCCAACTCCCTTTCCAAGGGATATTCGGGCGTGCGCACCGAAATTATCGATATTCTCTGCGAAATGCTGAACTGCGGAGTCACTCCGTTCGTTCCTTCCCAAGGCAGCGTCGGCGCGAGCGGCGATCTCGCGCCACTAGCGCACCTGGCTTTGGCGCTGATTGGCGAAGGTGAATGCATCGACGGCGGAGCTAGGATCCCCACCATCGAAGCCTTGCGTCGGGCGCATGTGAAGCCGCTGGTCCTCGAAGCCAAAGAAGCGGTTTCGTTGATCAACGGTACACAGGGAATGCTGGCGGTAGGTGTGTTGGAGTTGCTGGCCGCTGAGATCCTGGTCGACTCCGCCGACGTGATTGGTTCCCTGACTCTCGATGCTCTTCATGGAACGGATGTCGCATTCGACGAGCGGATTCATCAGGCGCGCCCTCACCGGGGGCAGCTCACCACCGCAGCCAACCTGCGCAGGATGCTGGAAGGCAGTGAGATTCGCGAGTCGCATCGTCACTGCGACCGGGTGCAGGACGCATACTCGCTGCGCTGCATGCCACAAGTGCATGGCGCGGTGCGCGACACGCTGGCGCACTGCCGCGAGGTGATGGAGACCGAGATCAATTCCGCGGTCGATAATCCGCTGGTGTTTGTGCGCACGGCAAAGCAGGCTGACGGACAGGGCGACGTGCTGTCCGGCGGCAATTTTCACGGCGAACCAGTGGCATTCGTGCTCGATTTCCTGGGCATCGCCTTGAGTGCGCTGGCCGGTATCTCGGAGCGCCGCTTGGAGCGCCTGGTGAATCCCGCGCTGAACGAAGGCTTGCCGCCGTTCTTGGCGGCCGGAGCAGGATTGAATTCCGGTTTCATGATGCCGCAGGTCACGGCGGCGGCTTTGGCCAGCGAAAATAAAGTACTGGCTCATCCCGCGTCGGTCGATTCGATCACTACCTCGGGCAATAAAGAAGACTTTGTTTCCATGGGAATGACGGCAGCCATGAAGCTCAAACGAATCGTTGGCAATACCCGCAATGTTCTGGCGATTGAGGCGATGGCCGCGGCGCAGGCGCTGGATTTTCTCGCTCCCCTCAAGCCGGGTAAGCGCGGACAAGCGGCACGGGCTGCGATCCGCGCGGTATGCCCAACGATGGATAAAGACCGCGTCATGTATCAGGACTTTGCCCGACTGGCAGAGTTGATTGCGAGCGGGAAGGTGGCGCAGGCGCTGCGGTAGCCGTGCAATTGCCGAGCCCCGCTCGGCCGGACAGCCGAGGCAGGTGTCCCCACGTGGGTGATACTTAGGCAATCTTTGCGGCGCTTCCGTCCAGACCCAGCTTATCTGCAATTCCTTTCATGGCTTCAATGCAAAGACTGATGTGTTCTTCCAGATCGACGCCCAAGGCTGCCGCGCCGTTGACGATATCTTCGCGGTGAACATTGCGGGCAAATGCCTTGTCTTTCATTTTTTTTCGGACGGACCTGGCATCGACCTCGGCCAGCGACTTTCCCGGCTTTACCAGGGCCACGGCAGTGATGAAGCCCGCGAGCTCGTCGCAGGCAAACAGAGCTTTCTCCATCTGTGAATCGCGGGTCACGCCGGTGTAGTCGGCGTGCGACATAATGGCGCGGCAAATCGAGTCCGGCCAGCTGCGCTCTTTCAGAATTGCGTTTCCCTTGTAGGGATGGTCGTCCAGGCTGGGATATTGGTCGTAGTCGAAATCGTGCAGCAAGCCAACCATGGCCCACTCTTCTTCGCCTGCACCGTCGAATTTCCGGGCGCAGGCCCGCATGCAGGCTTCGACCGCCAGCGCATGTTTTCGCAGGCTCTCCGATTGCGTGAACTCAGTTAGTAAACACCAGGCTGCCTCGCGATCGTACATTCGAGTTCCCTTTTCCCTTTCTGCGATCATGAATCTGTGCGCCACTCTGCCGGAAACCCGTGACTCTGTTGGTTCTCAGGCAAAATAATAATTGCGCATCGGGCGGGCGCGGGACTAGTGAAATTTCAACAGGGCAAATTCATCTTTCACTATCTGTTCGCCTTATAAACATCGCCCCGCACAGCGCCAATATGAGATTTCCCTTGACATCCACAGCGCCTGTCCCGCAGATTACGCATCAGGTTTGGAACCAAGTATCTAGTTTGGTTCCGAGGGAAGCCCGCTCTGGCCACTCCCACACCTGCATGGCTACCACTCTCGCCCCGGTTGATTCCCGGGAAGTAGTACGCTGCGACCACTGTCTGCTGGTTCAATTTCGTACCCTGAATAACCTTTGCCGCCGATGCCACGCGTCATTGGACGAGGATGAGCCGGAAATCGTTTCGGCTCCGCCGGTGCCGCAAATGATGCCCAGCAACGGTCATGGGCACGGGCACCTGAACCTGGCGGCGTCAATTCGCTCCATGCGGCTGCGGAACGGGTTGAGCCAGCGCCAACTGGCCACCCGCATGTCGGTGCCGCGAACCTACGTCTCCAAGATCGAAAACGAGAAAGCCACGCCCACGCTCTCCTCGCTGGAGCGGCTGGCGCGGGCGCTGGAGGTTACCGTGCCCGACCTGCTGAGCGGCGGCGAGCGCAACCGGCAGGAGGAGATTCGCGAGCTGATGCAGGATCAGTTTATCGCGGAGCTGCTGCCGTTTGTGACGCAGCTGAACGGGATGCAGATGTCGAGCGTCCTGACCCAGGTGCGGGATTTGACGGTGCGGCCAAGACGAAGCGCATAGAAATTTATCCGGGCGAACTAGCCAACTGCAGCCGGGATCGAAAGATCCCGGCTTTTTTCATTCCGGCTGAAAGAGAGCTGCAAGACTAGCTTTCTAACCGGAAACGGGTCTCCGCCAGTCCATACAGCTTTCGCCAGACCAGGCGATTGACCGTCACCACCGTGGCCGCCATGACGATGGTGGCGGCGATCAGCAAGTCGAAGTTTCCGCTGTCAGTGGCGCGGCTGATGGTCGCGCCCAGGCCGGTGGTGAAAAAAGTTTGTCCCTTGAAGTGAAAGTACTCGGCGACGATGCTGGCGTTCCAGGCGCCACCGGATGCGGTCACCAGACCGGTCACCAGATAAGGGAAGATGCCGGGCAGAATCAGCTTGCGCCAGCGGTCGACTCCCCTAATCTGACAGATCGCGCAGACTTCTTTCAGGTCGGTGGGAATCGCCATGGCGCCGGCGATCACGTTGAACAGGATGTACCACTGCGTGCCCAGCAGCATCAGGATGATCGACGCGATTCCGATGCCGCCGCCAAGTTTTGCGAGCACTAGCAGGACAATCGGAAAGAATGCGTTAGCTGGGACAGAAGCAGCAATTTGCGCAATGGGCTGGGCGATGCGCGCAAAGCGCGGATTGAAGCCGATCCACACGCCCACCGGAATCGTCCATGCGGCACCGATCACAATGCCTGCGGTGACTCGAAGGAACGTGGCGCCAAGGCCGAGGCCGATTTCTCTTATTTCAAAATGATTGAGGCCGGCGAGCAACACGGCTACCCGTGCAACGGCATATCCGATAGCGCCCAGAGCGGCGATGCCTACAATTCGAATGAGCCAAATTCTCCACGGTCTCTGCTTTTCAGTTAACGGTTCCGCTTCGTGTTTGCGGGAAAAGTGGGCTAACAAAGATTCGCGCAGCGGCAAAACGGCTCGCTTTCGCATGTGGGCCAGGGCGCGGGAATGCTGCAGTAGATCGAGCACCCAGGATTTGGGCGCATTTGTGCTCTCCACCTGCTCAACTTTAAACCTTTCAGCCCAGGCAATCACCGGCCGCCACACAAACTGGTCGAGCAGCACGATGACAGCAATCATGGTAGCCACACCCCACAAAATCGATTGCGTGTCTCCGGCGCTGGCGGCGGTTTGCAGATAGGACCCTAGCCCCGGTAGGCGGAAATCGCGCGAGCCCAACACGAACATCTCGCAAGCCATGAGAGCGAACCAGCCGCCGGCGACCGACATCATGGAGTTCCAGACCAATCCGATGGCGGAGAAAGGCAGCTCCACTTCAGTGAAGCGCTGCCACCAGCTGAAGCGATAGATTCTGGCGGCCTCGCGCATTTCGTTCGGTATGCTCTTGAGCGAAGCGTAGAAGCTGAAGGCCATGTTCCACACCTGCCCGGTAAAAATCAGCAGAATGGCTCCCAGCTCGACTCCCAGCTGGCGGCCGGGAAAGAGCGCGACCATCGCCAACATGACTCCGGGGAGGAAACTCAGGACCGGGATTGATTGCAGCACATCCAGCAGCGGGATCATGAAGCGTTCGGCACGAGAGTTGTATGCGGCGACGTAGCCATACACCAGAGTGAAGATCAAACTAAGGGCGTAGGCCAGGGTGATACGCAGCAGGGACAGCCCGGCGTAGGCAGGAAGGGCCAGCGGACTGCGTGAGATTTCAACCGACGCCGTGAACGGGCCGAACCAGGTACGCGCCACCATCAGAACGCCGTAGAAAAGAGCGATCCCGGCGGCGAACATCAACAGATCGGGAAGGGCGGAAGTTTCCAGGCGCGGCAGCATCGACCACAGCCGATAGGGAGAAAAAGATCGTAATGTGGCGACTTTTCTCATGCGCTCAATGGGTGACGGACGTTTTTACCCGCCGGACATCACCAGAACCCCAGTCACTCTTTCGCCGCTTTCCCTGAGACAGACGAGAACGTCCGCCATGCACGTTCAGGCGGCGAATTCTTCATCCGGCGGCACAGATAAACCCTGCGGTAAGCGGTCGGTGACCTCCGCGAGCACGGCCAATTTCTCCGCCAAGGAAGTCGTGAGAGAACCAGCCGTATAGCGCCAGCGGAAATTTCCCTGCCGGGTGCTGGGAACGTTGAAGCGGGCTTCGCTGCCGAGTCCGAGCACATCTTGCAGAGGAGCAACGGCAAAACTTGCGGCGGAGGTCTGAGCGGCGCGAATCATCGCCCAATGGATGCCATCCTCCGCCGGACCAAGGTAGGCTCCCGCCATGCGCCTTACATAGTCATCAGAGGACTTCCACCAGCCTTCCGTGGTGTCATTGTCGTGCGTACCGGTATAGACCACGCGATCAGGCGTGAGGCGATGCGGGAGGTAAACATGCGCGCCGGGGTCGCCAAAGCCGAACTGCAGCACGGCCATGCCGGGTATTTTGTGCTTTTCACGCAAGGCATGAACATCGGGAGTAATGTAGCCCAAATCTTCCGCGAAGAACGGCAAGCCTCCCAGCTCCTGATGCAGCTTGTCGAAGAATTCGTCCCGCGGACCGTCGACCCAGCGGCCGTTGACGGCGGTCTCTTCGGAGGCGGGGATTTCCCAGAATTGGGCAAAGCCGCGGAAATGGTCGAGACGAATGAAGTCGCAGGTTTGCGTGGCCCAACGCAAGCGCTGCACCCACCATTTGAAGCCACGCGTGCGCATTATGTCCCATCTGTATAAGGGATTGCCCCAGCGCTGGCCGGTGGCGCTGAAAGCGTCGGGAGGCACGCCCGAAACTACCTCTGGCGACAAATCGTCTCGCAGACGAAAAAGTTCGCGGTTCGCCCACACGTCGGCGCTGTCATAGTCCACGAAAATAGCGATATCGCCGACCACGCGAATGGATTTCCTGGCGCAGTACAAACGGAGTGAACGCCACTGCTCCCAGAAAAAGAACTGGGTGACCCGGGCAACCGCCATCTCAGACGCCAATTCGGCGCGGGCCCGCTCCAAGGCGTTCTCTTGCCTGCGTGCCAGGTCGGAGGGCCACAGCCGCCAAAGCTGTCCCGAGTAGCGAGTTCGCAGCGCGTCGTAGAGGACAAAATCTTCCAGCCACCAGCCATTGTCGGCACAAAAGCGATCGAAGCGGGAGCGTGGCCCGTTTTGTGCCGACTCCAGAAACTTGTGGCTGGCCTCGATCAGCAATGGCAGTTTCTGAGCCCGGACTTCGTCGTAGTCAACGGGGCCGTCAGCCTTGGACAGGTCAGTTGACCTGGAGGCGTCGAGCCAGCCATGCGCTGCCAACCGTTCCAGGCTGATTAGAAGCGGGTTCCCGGCAAACGCGGAGGTGGAAGAATAGGGGGAATCTCCGTTCGCGGGCGGCCCCAACGGCAGCACTTGCCACAATCCCTGGCGCGCCTGGGAAAGAAAATCGAGAAATTCATAGGCTGCGGGTCCGAAATCACCAACACCGCCACGAGAGGGCAAGGAAGTGGGATGCAGCAAAATGCCGGTCGAGCGAGGAAAGGACATGATCTGCTGGCACTTCCATTCTAAAGTTTACTCGCCCTCATCTTCCGCAGCTTGCTGCTTGGTCAGGCTCTTCAATTCCTGCTGATTGATTTTGATCTTGCCGGATTTCTCCATTTGCTGGCGCAGGCTGGTGACAAACAGACCGAACAACTCCTCCTGTTTGGTTTGCAACAGGGAATCCCGAATCTGGTCTTTCTTGGCGGCATAATCCTGTTCGGTGGGTTCTTGCCGTTCGAGGATGCTGAGCACGACGCCGCTGGTATTGGTGTCAATCGGTCCGCTGATATCCCCAGGCTTCAAGGAGAAAGCGACTGCGGCCGGCCCAGTCATCGATCCCAGATCAGGCACCTGGCCATCGGGGGCGACGAAGTCGCTGGTTTTCATGGTGGCGCTAAGCTCCTTCGCTGCCTTCTTCAGATCATGATCGGCCTTGGCGCGATCGGAAAGCTCCTGGGTTTTTTGCGCGAGCAGAGTGGTCGCCCGTTCCTCCTCGAACTCATTTTCGACGCGGGCGCGAATCTCTTCGAAACTCGGCGTTGCCGGCGGTTTGATGGCCACCAGCTCATACAGGACGTATCCCTGCGGAATGGGAACTTCGTCGGGCGGAGATTTCTCGTTGGCGCTGAATATTGCATTCATCAACGATTGCGAACTCCCCACTCCGGGCAAAGAATCGGTGCGCGCCAGGAAGTCCGTGCTGACCACCTGCAAACCCTTCCCTGCCGCCGCTTTTACCAAGCCCACAGCGCGGGCCTGCGCCAGCAGAGCAGCAGCTTCGTTATCGGCGGCCTGCGCCGCTTTCTCCTGCTTGATAAGCGGCGCGATCTGGTCTTTTACCTCGTCCAACGTTTTCACGTGAGCGTCTTGTTTGTCGTCGATGTGCAGGATGACGAATGCATAGCCGGCATCGACGACATCGCTGGTCCCACCCTTGGGCAGCGAGTAGGCAACTTTATCCACGGCATCGACCGGGAAATGCTGCACCCATCCGGCAGATCCGCCGTTCTTGCCGCTGGGATCCTCGGAATCCTTCTTGGCCAGATCGGCAAAGTCTGCGCCCGCCTTCAATTGCTTCAAAACGTCCTCGGCCTTTTTGCGCGCGGCTTCTACGCCCTTGGGATCAACTTTGCCGTCGGGGGCGGGCAAGGGAGTCTTGATGATGATCTGCCGCACGTTGACCTGTTGAGGCACACGATATTCGTCGCGGTGCTGATCGTAGTAGTTGGCAAGCTCCTGCTGGCTCACTTTTGCGTCGTTCTGCAGTCTGGCAGTATCGATGAGGGCGTAGTTGATCTTGCGCTTCTCCGGAATCGAGTTCGCATAGGCGCTCTTGTGCTGGTTGTAATAAGCCTGCAACTCGGCATCGGTGGGATGAATGCTCTTGCGGATGTCGTCTTTGTTCAGCACCGCGTAGTCGAACTTGATCTTGGTGTTGTCCTTCTCGAACTTGTCGTGGACTTCGGCATCCGTGACCGCGGCACTGCCGGTGACCAGATCATGCAGCTTGCCGTAAAGGATTTGGTCCTTCACCTCCTGCTCGAACATCGCGGGACTCAAATCGGCCTGTTGCAGACGGCTCTCATAGGCTGCCTGGCCTACGAAATTGCCGTCGGGAAAAAAGACCTGCGAGTAGCGGCCATGTTGCAGCTCGTCGCGTACATCGTCGTCTGTGGCCCGCAGTCCGAGACGTTCGGCTTCCGTCAAAATCACTTTCTCACTGACCAGCCTTTCGAAGGCTTGCGAGGCGAAGAACGGCAGCAGCATGGAAGCCTGGGCTCCCGCCCGGGGAGCCTGCTGGCTTAGCATTTGCCGTGCCTGTTGCTGCACCTCCAGGGAAGTAATGTCATTGCCGGCGACGGTGGCTACCACCCCCTGACCGGGGCCGCCGGTACCGAGGAAGTCGCTGCTTCCGAAACCGGGAACCAGCGTGATCACCATAAAGACACAGATAATGGTCAGGAGGGCGCCGAGAATAATTTTCTTGATCGGCCCAGGGGTTTGCAAAAATCGGATCATCTTCTTAACGCTCCGGGAAAGAACCGAGAATTTCTGATTATAAATGAAAAAGAGATAGCGGGTTTCTGCACGAGCTCCGCAAATTCTCTCTGCGCTCCCGGCGATTCGAGCTCTGGATTTTGCCTGGTGCATACAACCAGCAATCGCGGAGGCCGCAGCGAAGAGCGGCGGGGAGCATCGAGAAACTCTCGTGGAAGCAGCCATTGAAACGAATCAATAACCGTGGTATTCAAACAACGGCATATTTCCTGCGCCGGAAGAGGATTCTTCATGACTCACCGCGGTGTTTATTGCTTTTTGCTCGTGGCTGTTTCGGCAGCAATTTCCTGGGCGCAACAAAAACCCGCTCATAGTACGCAGGTAGAAGCCCAGTTCGCTCTCAAAGACGGCTGGGAGTTGCAGTCTTCCTGCAAGGTGGAAGAAAGCGGCGCGGTGATCTCGACTCCCAAGTTCCATCCGCAAGGCTGGTATGCGGTCAGCGTGCCGACCACGGTTCTGGCCGCGCTGGTTAAGCACAAGGTTTATCCCGATCCGTATTACGGCATGAACTTACGCTCCATCCCGGGGACGACTTACCCCATTGGCACCAACTTTGTCGGCCAGCCGATGCGGCAGGACAGCCCGTTCATGGTGCCGTGGTGGTATCGCAAGGAATTTGCCCTGCCCGCCGATTACAAGGGCAAGACAGTCTGGCTGGATTTCCGCGGAATCAACTTTCGGGCGAACATCTTCGTCAACGGGAAACAGATCGCCAAGTTCGAAGACGCTGCCGGAACCTGGCGGGCTTACGAGTTTGATATCACAGCCGCGGCTCTGCCCGGACAAACGAACGTGCTGGCGGTCGAGGTTTTCTCGCCGCTGGAGAATGACCTTGCGCTCACTTTCGTGGACTGGAACCCGATGCCTCCGGATAAAGACATGGGCCTGTTCCGTGGAGTCGAGATCCGGAGTAGCGGGCCAGTGGCAGTGCGTTTTCCTGCGGTCGCATCCAAAGTTGATTCCGCGAACGACCAGGCGCACCTGACCATCACAACCATGCTGAAGAATGCGACCGATACCCCGGTCAGCGGCACGCTCAGAGCCCGAATCGAGGATATTGAAGTTTCTCAACCGGTTGACCTGGCAGCAAGCGAATCAAAGGATGTGAGCTTCACGCCCGAGCAATTTCCTCAGCTCAACCTTGCCCATCCCCGATTGTGGTGGCCGGCGCAGATGGGCACTCCTGAGTTGCATAAGCTGACAGTCGAATTCGAAGCCGCCGGCAAGGTATCGGACCGCAGCCAAGTAAACTTTGGCATCCGCGAGATTACTTCGGAGGTCACGGTAAACCACGGACGGCTCTTCACCATCAATGGGAAGAAAATTCTGATCCGCGGCGGAGGATGGGCGCCAGACATGATGCTCCGCCAGGAACCGCAACGGTTGCAGGATGAATTCCGCTACGTTCGCGACATGGGCCTCAATGCCATCCGGCTCGAGGATCATTTGGAGACGGAGGATTTTTTCGATCTGGCCGACCGCACCGGCATTCTGATCATAGCCGGCTGGACTTGCTGCTCTCCCTGGGAACATTGGGCGAAATGGAAGCCTGAGGATTTCACCATCGCCGAGCAATCGCTGCGCAGCCAGATCTACCGGCTGCGTCATCACCCGAGCGTGCTGGCATGGCTCAACGGCAGCGACAATCCTCCGCCGCCGGATGTGGAGCAGCTGTATCTGAAAGTCGAGAAAGACTTGTCGTGGCCGAATCCGATTGTGTCTTCTGCGACCGCTCAGCTCAGCTCGGTCAGCGGAGAAAGCGGCACCAAAATGACCGGGCCTTACGACTACATAGCGCCGGGATATTGGGAACAGGATTCGGTGAATACGCTGAGCACGCACGCGGAGTGCAATCCCGGGGGCTGCGGCGGAGCCTACGGTATGAACCTGGAAACCAGCATGGGTGCGGCGGTACCTCCGATCGAAAGCATCCGGGCGATGCTGCCGAAAGAACACTGGTGGCCGATCGACAGTTGGTGGAGTTTCCACTCAGGAGGCGGGCACTTTGCGCAACTCAATGCATTCGCCGATGCGCTGAACGCGCGCTACGGCCAGGCCTCCAGCCTGGAGGATTTCGCCGCGAAATCGCAGCTCATGACATATGAAGGCGAACGCGCCATGTACGAAGCCTACAGCCGCAACAAGTACGTATCCACCGGGGTGATCCAGTGGATGCTCAACAATGCCTGGCCATCGATGATCTGGCACCTGTACGACTACTATCTGCGGCCGGGCGGCGGCTATTTCGGCGCCAAGAAAGCGACCGAGGCACTGCATCCCCTGTACGGCTACGACGATCACACGATTTGGATCGTCAGCAGCCAATATGAGGACGTGCAGAACTTGCGATTGACGGCCAGAGTCCTCGATTTGAATCTGACGGAAAAGTTCTCCGTCGATATCTCGGTCGACGTTGCGGCCGACAGTGCGCGGAAAATCGCCACTCTGCCGGCTCTGGGCGACATAACTCCGACCTATTTTCTGTTGCTGCAGCTGCACGACTCCGCCGGCAAACTGGTGGGCTCCAACTTCTACTGGCTTTCCACCAAAGAGGAAACGCTGGATTGGACGAAGTCCAACTGGTATTGGACCCCTACCCTCTCCTACGCCGATTTCACCGCCCTTTCTCAGCTGCCCAAGGTGAAACTGAAAGTTACAAGCCGCAGCGAGCGCAAGGGTGATGCGGCCACTACGCTCGTCACTCTGGAAAACCCCAGCAAGAGCCTGGCATTTTTCATCCGCCTGAAAATCGACAGGGGAACTGGTGGACAGGAAATTCTGCCGGTGCTGTGGGAGGACAACTACATTTCGCTGATGCCAGGAGAGAAACGCGACGTCAGCGCCAGCTATCGCGCCAGCCAATTGGGCGAGTCGAAGCCGACGGTTGAAGTCAGCGGGTGGAATGTGGCGGCTCAGTAGGCGCGGTGGACGCCCGCGTCTACGCTAGTCGAACACGACGGTCTTATTTCCGTATAACAGGACGCGGTTCTCGATGTGCCAGCGCACGGCGCGAGAGAGGACCACTTTCTCCAGATCGCGGCCTTTCTGCAAAAGATCGTCGAGGGAGTCGCGGTGAGAGATGCGGGCAACGTCCTGCTCGATGATGGGGCCATCGTCGAGAACCTCCGTGACGTAATGAGCGGTAGCTCCAATCAGCTTCACTCCGCGGGTGAATGCCTGATGGTAAGGCTTGGCTCCGACAAAAGCGGGGAGAAACGAGTGGTGGATATTGATGATGCGTTGCGGAAACTGATTGACGAATTCGTTCGACAGGACCTGCATGTAACGGGCTAGGACCAGGAAGTCGAAATTTTTCTGCGCGATGAGATTCAGGACCTTGCACTCGGCTTCGGGCTTGTTATCTTTCGTGACTGGCACCACGACGAATGGAATGCGGTAAAAGTCGGCAATAGGCTGGTTGTCGGGATGGTTGGAGATGATCAGCGGAATGTCGCAGACTAGTTCTCCGCTCTTGTGACGATAGAGCAAATCGACCAGGCAATGGTCGTATTTCGAAACCAGGATGATCATGCGCGGGCGATAATTTGAGCGCGCCAGGCGCCATTGCATGGAGAACTTCTCGGCAATAGGCGAGAAGTATTTGGAGAAATCGTCTAAGTTGATGGTGAAGTCTTTAGGATCGAACTCCACCCGCATAAGAAACAGGTTGGAGCCTTCGTCGGCGTGCTCGTCGGCGTGCAGGATGTTGCCGTTGTGGCGGAAGATGAAATCCGAGATGGTGGCGACGATGCCTTTGGCGTCGGGGCAGGAGACGAGCAAGATGGCGGAGGTCTTCATGGTCGAGCCACCAGCCTGCATCTTGCCGGGCTGCGCCCGGCCCGACGACCCGGGGGCGGCTGTCCCCCCAGGTTCATCGTTTCAACACCTTCAATATTTCACGCGCGGCATTCGCTCCTGAGCCACCGGTCAATCCTGCACCGGGATGAGTGCCGGAGCCACACAAATACAGATTCTTGATTGGCGTCTGGTAGCGAGCCCAGTCGAGCAGTGGTCTCATGGTGAAAAACTGGTCGAGAGACAATTCGCCGTGGAAGATGTGGCCGCCGGTAAGGCCGTAGGTATCTTCCAGGTCTTGTGGCGTAATGATCTGGTGCGTCAGGATCTGCTCCGGCAAATTGGGCGCATATTGGGCGATCGTCTTCACCACCGTGTCGCCAAGGGCAACACGCTGGCTCTCCCAGTCGCTGTTTTTCAGCTTGAAGGGGGCATATTGCACGTAGATCGACATCACGTGTTTGCCGGCGGGCGCGAGTGAGGCATCGGGCAACGAAGGGATGGCGATTTCCAGATAGGGCTGCCTGGAGAAATTGCCGTATTTCGATTCGTCGAAGGCGCGCTCGAGATAGTCGATCTCCGGGCCAATGTGAATTCGGCCGCGCAGAGCGTCGCTGCTGGCGCCGTTGTTCAGCGCCGTGAATGCAGGCAATCCGGAGAGTGCGAGATTTACTTTTGCGACCGTGCCCGGCATGCGGTAATGCTGAAGCTTCATCACGAAATCGGGCGAGAGGTGGACGGGATCGACGAGCTTGAGCAAAGTGCGCTTGGGATCGGCGTTAGAGACGATGGCTTTGGCGCTGATTTCCTGGCCATTGGACAACACCACTCCGCCAGCTACTCCATTTCCTACGGAAATCTCAATCACTTCGGCGCCGGTGCGAATTTCTGCGCCTGCCTGCTTCGCAGCCGCGGCCATTGCCTGCGTAATGGCTCCCATGCCACCTTCGGCGAAGTATGCCGAGCCCGCGGGATGCGAATCTCCCGCGGCGCGAATCAGCAGAACCAGGCTGCTGCCCGCCGACCACGGGCCCAGGAACGTACCGAAGATGCCGCGCGCAGCGATCGTGGCGCGCAGCAATTCGGTGTCGAAATATTCCGCCACCAGATCAGCGACCGCCATGGGTCCCCAGCGCAGCAGGCGGTACATATCTTTCTTGCCCAGCTTGCGCATGGCGCGCCCGGTCTGCAACATTCCCCACAGGTCGCCTTTGCTGGGGTTGTCGATGTCCGGCGGAGCGAGGGCGAGAGCCTCGGCGATGACTTTGCTGATCTTCGCAAGGGAAGCGCGGAAGTCGCCGTATCTGGCCGCATCTTTCTGGGAAAACTTTCCGATCTCCTCGACTGATTTTCGTTCGTCGGAGTGCAGAACCAGGGCGCGGCCGTCGGGAGAGAGCGAAACTGCAGCCACTTCGGGCGAAATCCACTTGAGGCCATGCTTCTCGAGCTGCATGTCATGGACAATGTCGGCGCGCAAAGGCCCCGCCGTGTGGGCGAGAATCGATCCGCGAAAGCCGGGGTGGAACTCTTCGGTGATGGCTGCTCCGCCAGGTTGCGCGCGGCGCTCCAGTACTAACGGCTTGTACCCTGCTTTGGCCAGATAGAAAGCGGTCACCAGCCCGTTGTGCCCGCCACCGACAATTAAGACGTCGCGAGTTTCGGCCATCAGGCAGCCCCCTTGACGTCTTTAAGAATTTCGAGCGCCGCCAGGCGGCCGGGGCCGCCCATGATTCCACCGCCGGGATGAGTGGCGGAGCCGCACATGTAGAGATTTTTGATGGGCGTGCGGAAACGCGCATACCCGGGGACGGGCCGCAGAAAGAAAAGCTGCTCGAGAGAAAGTTCGCCTTGAAAAATATTGCCTTCGCTCAAGCCCCATTCGCGCTCGAGATCGAGCGGAGTGATGACCTGCTTGTGCAGGATGATGTCTTTGATATTGGGCGCGTACTCGGCGATGGTGTTGATCACGTTGTTGCCGAACGCCTCTTTCTGGTCGTCCCAATTCAGCCCGGGGCGGAGTTTGTAGGGCGCGTATTGCACAAAACAAGACAGAATGTGTTTGCCGGGAGGCGCCACCGAGGGATCGGTCAGCGTGGGGATGACCATGTCGATGTAAGGGCGGCGGGAGAAGTTGCCGTATTTGGCGTCGTCGTAAGCGCGCTCCATATATTCCACGCTGGGCGAAATCGAAATCGCGCCGCGCAGATGAGCGCCGGGTCCGGGCATGCACTTGAAGTTCGGCAAGGCATCGAGGGCGAGATTCACTTTGCCCGACGAGCCGCGAAATTTGTATCGCTTGATTTCGTCGATGAACTCATCGGGAACATCTCCCGATTCCATCAGGTTGATAAAGGTTTGCCGCGGGTCGACGCTGGAAGAAATGATGTCGGCATAAACTTCGTCGCCACTCTGCAAGGCAACACCTTTGGCTTTGCCATTCTTCACGATGATCTTCGATATCCCGGCCTGGGTTCGGATTTCGACTCCGGCCTCGCGGGCCGCATCGGCAATCGAATTCGAGATGGCACCGGTGCCGCCGCGGGCAAATCCCCAGGAGCGGAACGCGCCGTCAATTTCTCCCATGTAGTGATGCAGCAAAACATACGCCGTACCTGGCGAGCGCACGCCAAGAAACGTTCCGATAATGCCCGAGGCCGACATAGTGGCCTTGAGCACGTCGGTCTCGAACCACTGATCGAGGAAGTCGATGGCGCTCATGGTCATCAACTGCACCTGGTTATATTTGTCTTCGCTGGTAAGGCCCTGAAAACGCTTGCCGATGAAGAGCAGCTTCATCAATTCTTTGGGGTTCAGGGTGGCGGGATCGGGAGGAACCATGCCCAGGATCGGCTTTACGAAGCGGCACATCGCCTGCATCGACTTGCCGAATTCGTCGTAGGCCTCGGCGTCGACCTTGGAATGGCGCGCGATCTCGCGATGCGTCTTGCCGTGGTCATTCACTCGCCACAGATGGTCGCCGTTGGGCATGGGAGTAAACGTTCCGTCGAGAGGAAGGATTTCGAGGCCATGGCGCGGCAGGTCGAGGTCGCGGATGATTTCCGGCCGCAACAGCGAGACTACGTAAGAGCACACCGAAAATTTGAACCCGGGAAAGACTTCGTCGGTACAGGCCGCGCCGCCCAGGATGTGGCGGCGTTCGAGCACCAGAACTTTTTTCCCGGCGCGGGCGAGATACGCGGCATTGACCAGGCCATTGTGGCCTCCGCCAATCACGATGACATCGTATTTAGAATCAGCCATTCGCTGCTAGCTCCTAGCTCCTGGCTTTTCGGCTCGCAGCCTTCAGCTCAGGAAAATGCGGGACAAAGTAAGCGGAGCATGGGGCTGACAGATCAGAGACCGCTGGGCAGAACGCACCACGCTATGAGAACGCGAAGCATAGGAGTCGACTAGGGAATCCATTCTATCCGAGAGATTGGGGTTTGTCTGCAATGAGCGGAGCGCGGTTGCCCTGGCATGCGCCGGCTGCATATAATCCAGCGTCGGAGATAATCGAAACGAGGTCACTGCCTTGCCCGTCGGAACCGCATTTCACGAGAGAACTTTTCCCCTGTGCCAGAGCCTGAACTATCGCGAATGGTCGGGATATTACACGGTCAGCGTTTACGAAGTGCATCATGAGCACGAATACAACGCCATCCGTAACGCCGCCGCGCTGATCGACATTACCCCGCTCTACAAGTACATGATCACGGGCAAGAACGCCACCAAACTGGTGAACCGTGTGATCACGCGAGACATCAACAAAGTTACTGTAGGCCAGGTGATTTATTGCTGCTGGTGCGACGAGGAAGGCAAAGTCATCGACGACGGGACGATTACTCGGCTCGAAGAAAACAAGTATCGCTGGACGGCGGCCGATCCCAGCCTGCGCTGGTTTCGCCAGAACGCGAGCAATATGGACGTGCAGATCGAAGACATTTCCGAGAAAGTAGCGGCGCTCGCCCTGCAAGGACCGACTTCGGGAAAACTGCTGAAAGCGGCCGCCGACGCCGAGATCACCAACCTGAAATATTTCCGCGTGACTCACGGGAAAATTGCCGGGATCCCCGTCGATATCTCGCGCACGGGCTACACCGGCGACCTGGGTTACGAAATCTGGGCGCCGTGGAAGGACGCGGTGAAAGTCTGGGATGCACTGATGGAAAAAGGCAAGCAGTTCGACATTCACGCCGCGGGCATGCTGGCGCTCGATGTGGCGCGGGTGGAAGCCGGGTTGTTGCTGATCGAGGTGGACTATACCAGCAGCAAGAAGGCGCTGATTCCGTCGCAGAAGTATTCGCCGTTTGAGTTGGGCTTCGGCAAGATGGTGCATTTGAACAAAGACAATTTCGTCGGCAAAGCGGCGCTGGAACGCGATCAGAAAAACGGCGTTCCACGGCAGTACGTCGGACTCGAGATTGACTGGACTGAAGTCGAGCAGCGCTACGACAAGGTCGGCCTGGCGCCGGCCGCTCCCAGCCAGGCTTCGCGTGTGGCCGTGCCGGTATATTGCGGCGAGAAGCAGGTGGGGAAAGCTACTACCACGACCTGGTCGCCGGTGCTGAAGAAGATGATTGCGCTGGGCAGCATCGAGACGGATCACTCCAGGCTTGGCACTCGGTTGCAGATGGAAATCACGATCGAAGCGGTACGGCAAAGAGTCACGGCGAAGATTGTGGAGATGCCATTTTTCAGTCCTAAGAGGAAGACGGCGGTTCCGGTGTAGGCTATGCCGCTGGATTTTGCCCGGCCGGACAGAAAAGGGCGGCTGCCCCCACGTGGTCAAGGCAGAGGCCTTCTTCTTCCTGTCCAATAAATTCCGGCGCCGATCAGCACCAGCACGATCGACCCTCCCACCACTTTCAGGACGGCCAGCGGCTTGTTGGGTTCGTCCGGCTGCGGTACCAGCGACATCAGGATGGTGAAGGTCGTGGTCAACAATCCCACCAACGCAACCAGTTTGGCGGCTGGTTTTCCGCCGGGTACGCGAATCACTTCCGGGCCGGCGGGTTCGGCTTGCAACTTGATCATGGCCGCGAACACGAACAGATAAGGAATGAAATAGACGATCACGGTCATGCTGGCCATCACGTCATAGGCGCCTTTCACGCTGGTGCCGGCTTGCCCGAGAAAAATAAAAAGCACGCCGATGAAGAACTGCGTCAGCAGGGCGACCCAAGGCGTCTTCCACCGGGGATGCAGGGAGCCGAACATGGGGGGCAAGAACCGGTCCAAGCCTGCGACAAAGGGCAAGCGCGCGACTGCGGCCAGATAGGCGCTCGCCGCGCCGACGTTGCTGAGTGCGATCAGAAACGCCGCGATCGGCACAACGCTCTCAAATCCCACCCGGCTGGCAGTCCTGGAGATGGCCTGCATCAGCCCTTGCAGGTTTCCGACCTCGGAGGCTGGCAGCGCCACCAGAACGCTGACCGTACCCATGATGTAGCAGATGGCCACGGTTATTCCGGCCAGGAAAAGGCCCCAAGGCACGGTACGGCGCGGATTCTTGATTTCGTCCCCCATGAACGAGGCGGTTTCGCATCCGCCAAATGCGAAGATCAGCAGCGACCAAAAAATCAGGTCGTTGAAGTGAACGCTCGGCGTCATGGAGTGAACCGTGAAGGAAGTTGCGGGCCCGAAGCGGTACCAGGCGACGGCACCCATAACGATGAGAAGGGCGGCCGGAATCCACATGGCCAGCGCGCCCACATTGTGCAGCCACTTGCCCACGTCCAGCCCGACGATATTCAGCAAAGTGGCCGCGCTCAGCGTGAGCAGCGAAAAAATAATGTAGAACGTGGCGTCGTTGGATAAATGCCCCCACGATTTTTGCCGGATGTAGAGAGCATTGCTGGCGGCGAAATAAAAGACGGCAGGAAAGAAGGGAAGGTTGCTCGTCCAGTACGTCCATGCCGTCATGAATCCGGAGAAGTCACCGAAGGCGCGTTTGCTCCACACGTAGAGCCCGCCTTCGTTGGGATAGCGCGACGACAGCTCGATGACCGAGAGCGCGAGCGGCGTGTAGAAAGCCAGCCAGGCGCCGATCCAGATGACGATGGAACTCGGTCCCGCGGCCGCGGCGGTGGCTATCCAGCGTAGACTTATGCCGGTGACCACATAAAACAACACCAGATCGCGGAAGCCCATCACCCGCTTGGGGCGGTTGGGATCCTCGGCCTCGGCGATGGAGATGCCGGGCTCTAAAAAACCGATTGCGTCCGGCTGGCCGGTGGCGGGGTCTGAGTTGGGCACGTTCGGTCCGCGAAATTAGCGTACCAGTGTACTGTTTCCTCCGGGGGGAGCCACGAAATTTTGTGCGAAGAGACGGGTTGACCCGTGCGTGAAACCGTCGGGTCAGAAGGAGCGGTTGGATCGGTTGGATCTTTAGGCCGCGAAGAACAAGGCTACGGAACTTGGCTATGCTCGTCCGCGAGATCGTTTTCCGGCGCCAGCTTCTGCGGTGGCCGCCGGCGGCTTTTTCTTCCCTTCCATTTGGGCGAGGCTTTGCTTCAGAGCCGACATCAAATCGACGACTGGAGCGAGTTTCTTGGGCTTCTCCACTTCCACGATCTTTCCGCCCTCCAGCTTCGTCTGGATCAGATTCTTCAGGTTGTCCTGGAAGCTGTCGTGATATTTCTCTGGATCCCAATCAGCCGCCAAGGCTTCGATAAGCTGGTGTGCGACCTTGACCTCCGCGTCTTTCAGTTCGACATCGGGCGCGCCAAAGCCTTCCACCTTGCGGACCTCTTCCTCGTAATACATCGTGTGCAGCATCATTCCGCCTTCATGCGGACGCAGGAAGACCGTGTATTCGCGGTTGTGCATGGTGAGTTTGGCGATGGCGACGTATTCGCTCTCCTCAAGAGCTTTGGTCAATAGCGCATAAGGTCGCCGTCCGGCTTCCTCGGGGAGCATGTAGTAAGAGGATTCGAAATAAACCGGGTCTACGTCGCTGGCTTTTACGAACTCCAGGATCTCCATGGTCTTGGCGGTCTTGGGCTCGATCTTCTTGATCTCTTCCGGCTCGACCACCACATACTCGTCTTTGCGATACTCGTATCCCTTGACGATCTCGCTGCGTTCCACCACGCGATTGTCCGCCAGACATACGTATTGCTGTTTGAGCCGGGACAGATCGTCGCGATGTAGCATGTTGAAGGAAATCCCCGAACTGCGGGCGCCAGAGAAGAGCCTCACCGGCATGGAAATGAGGCCAAAGGTAAGATATCCGGACCAGACGGAGGCCGTCATAGTTCACCCCGTGAATTGTAAAAACGTCGCTAGAGCACAGCCGCGACGTGAGTTTAAACTACAACTAAACTTTTGATGCGCAAAGTCGCGGCGGTAATCCAGTGTGAAAGCACGATCTGATGGGGCCGGGCGGGGTATAACACCACATATAGTAGTTTCAGGATGTCCGCGCTGAATGGGATCGGATCTCAATGAGTCATTTCGCATGTTATGCAGCCCGAGGAAAGGATTTCAGCCGAGCTGCGCCTCTTTGGACAGCTCTGGTTGTGACTGTAGCTTTCGCGGGGCTCGCCCGTCTGCTGCGTGGGGTTACACCGTCTGGGGCCATTGCCGGTGCGCTGATCTGTTTCCTCCTCTATAGATACGGCGGGCCGGGCGCCTTCTTCGCATTAGTGTCGGTATTTGCGCTCACCTGGCTCAGCACTCGCCTGGGCTATCGTCGCAAGCAAAAGTTGGGCACGGCGGAAAATCGTGAAGGGCGAACGGCGACTCAGGTTTTGGCCAATCTCGCTGTCGCTGCCGGGTGCGCGGTGGCGTTCGCCGTCGCCGGAGGAACGATGTTTCTGCTGGCAATGGCCGCAGCCCTCTCGGAAGCGGCGGCGGACACGGTTTCGAGCGAACTCGGGCAGGCCGGAAACGAACAGGCGCGTCTCATCACCAGCTGGCAATTGGTTCCAGCCGGCACGGATGGCGGCGTCAGCGTTGTGGGGACGCTCGGCGGAATCGCCGCGGCTGCTTTGGTCAGTCTGGTTTGTGTAGCGAGCGGACTTGTGAGCTTTCCTCAGCTCAGCGTGCCCATCGCTGCGGGAGTCATCGGAATGCTCGCTGACAGCGTGATGGGAGCAGCTCTCGAGCGCAAGGATCTGCTCAACAACGATTGGGTAAATTTTTTCGGCACGCTGATTGCGGCCGGGTTGGCGATGGCGATGGGCTAGTTTGACCACTTGGCCGCTGCGACAGCACTTTCTCCCGGCAGGCCATGTCCTACCGTTCCTTGGAACCATCCTTTGCACGGCAGAATAATGGAAAAGCACCCGCCGCATCCGTTCGCGCATCTGAACCAGTAGTCTGCAGGAGTCGAGCCGGTGCGAATCCAAGGCTTACAGAGTTCCATGAAGGGGAGAACGTTCATTGTCGGTTGTGCCCTGGCGTTAGCTTTGCTCGTGTTTGCGCAACGCCACCAGGAAACTCCGCAGCCTGAGTTCCGTTCGGTTGTCGACCTGAGCTACTCCTTCAACGGTCCCGGACTGGAAGCGTTCGCGACTCGCCTCGACGCGCCGGCTCATTTTGCTCCCGGCCTTTGGACGGTGGACCAGATTCCGGCGGAGCGTTTGCTGGCGCCGCTGGTGGTGCTGGACGCGACCGCGGGAGCGAAAGCCAATCCTGATTACCAGGTCTCGCTTGACGATATCGCGCGGTGGGAGCAGACCAACGGAAGCATTCCGCTCAACTCGGTGGTGATCGCGCGCACCGGCTGGGACTCACGTTGGAGTTCGGCGAAGAGCTATCGCAATGCCGACTTCAAAGGGGTGATGCATTTCCCTGGATATTCCTTCGAAGCCGCGAGATTCCTTGTGGATGCACGCAATTCCCTGGGCTTGGGCATTGATACTCCGGGCATTGACTACGGTCCTTCCCGTGATTTCCCGGTGCGTCAGTATGCGCTGTCCCACAGTCTGTACCAACTGGAGAACGTCGCCAACCTGGATTATGCCCCGTCACATGGAGGGATGATTGTGGTGGCTCCCGCCAAGGTACAGGGCGGGTCGGGGGCTCCAGTCCGGATTTTCGCCTTGCTCCGTTAGACATACGTGCGAGCGTTCACGCTCGTCGCGAATGCTTCGCCGCAACCGGGCACGCCATATTTGCTGCAGCTTTCTTCGATTTCCTGACATCTGAAAGTCAGTTCTTGATATACCCAGTATTTCGACGGGCGGGGACGCCCATCCTCCATTTCAGAGGTGTACATGAGCGATCCGCGCTATCCTATCGGGGCCTTTTCATTTTCCGGTCCGGTTGACGAAACGCAGCGCAACCGGATGATTGCCGACATTGAACAAACGCCCGCAGCGCTGCGCGCCGCAGTCGCCGGCCTTTCGTTGCAGCAAGTCGAAACTCCTTACCGCGACGGCGGTTGGACGGTTCGCCAGGTCGTGCATCACGTGCCGGAGAGCCACATGAACGCTTACATTCGCTTCAAGCTGGCTTTGACTGAAGATGAACCAACCATCAAGCCCTACATGGAAGACCGCTGGGCGAAGCTGGAGGATGTGAGGTCAACACCGCTCGAAGTTTCGCTGGCGCTGATGGAGCCTTTGCATGACCGTTGGGTCCGCCTCCTGCGCACCATGAAACCTGCCGACTGGAAGCGCACTTTCGTCCATCCCGAGCGCGGCGAGAAGCTGACTCTGGAAAAAACTCTGGCGCTCTATTCCTGGCACGGACGACACCATGTGGCCCACATCACGCAGTTGCGGAAACGGATGGGGTGGTGAGTTTCCGCTGCCTCTGCCACGGCTTGTGATTCCTGTCGTACCTCATCGTCATAACCCGCGTCCGTCGATTGCAATCTAGAATTCCACGCGCAGGGCGAGTTGGCCGGTGCGGTTGCCGGCGTTTTCCGAGCTCTGCACGCTGGTGATCTTGCCGAAGGTGGCCGGCGAGGAAACGTCGACCGACGGCGGCGCATAGTTGAGATGGTTGGGCAGGTTGGTAAAGGTACTTTCGAACTTCACCTGGACGCGCTCCCTGATGGCGAAACTTTTCGAGATTCCGCCGGCGATGGCAACCGTCCCAGGGCCCACCAGGCTGCCGACCCGGCAATTCCCCGCCGGTCCAGCGGGGATGGGATCGAAGGCGGCAAAGTTGAAGTAGTTGTTGGGTGTGGGGTCGGCGAGGTTTCCGTTCCCGATGCAGTCGGGGCGCTGGAACGCGCCCCGGTAGACGAGATTGAGATTGCCCGGGTCGTAGCTGGGACTGGTGATTGGCGTGAGGTACGGACCAGTCTGCCAGAGGCTGACGGTGCTGATGGACCATCCGCCGAAGAAGGCCTGCGGCACAGCGCTCATGCTGTTCAAAAAGCGGCGGCCACGACCCACCGGCAATTCGTAGATGGCGGAGACCAGCACCCGATTGCGCCGGACGGCGGCGATGTTGCCGCGATTCGCTGCCAGGTCAAAGCGGTTGGCGACGGGAGTTCCGTAGATGACTTCAGGAGAGAAGGCGGTGGGAGCGTCGCCGCCAACATTGCCCAGGCTCTTCGCTAAAACGTAGCTGCCCTGCAGCGTCAGGCCGGCGCTGGTTCGATGATTGATTTCAGATTGCAAGCCTTCGTAGTTGACCGATCCCTCGTTCTCTGAGGAAAGGATGCGGCCCCAGTTGGGATAAGGTTTCGGATTCGGATTGGGAGAGATGGCGCTGGGCGGGAGTTGGTTCAGGTCGACGGTCTGGCTCATGCGGTAAGAATTGGTGCCGACGTAGCTGACGCGCAGGGTGGTGTCGCGCGCCAACTCGCGTTCGACGGTGAGATTCCACTGCGCGGATTGCGGATCGCGGTAGTGGATGGGCGTGTTCTGGTAGAAGTCGCCGGTGCCGGCGATGGTGAGCGGATCGTCGGGCGTGCGCACGCTGGGAAATTGATAGGTGGGTTGATTTGTAGCCGGATTCAGATTCGCCGTGGTCCGCACCACGGCCACGCTGATGTTGGTGGTGTTGAACGAAAGCTGTCCCAGGTTGGTCATGGTGAAGATACCAAAGCCGCCGCGGAGGACGGTTTTCTCGTCTCCGAAGGGGCGATAGGCGAATCCGATGCGTGGCTGGAAATTCTTTTTGTAGAACTCGCGCACGCCGGCGCCGAGTCCCTGAGAACTGGCGGATTCCACCGGGCCGCAAGGCAGCGCAGGGTTGGCTACTCCGTAGGGGTTGTAAGGTCCGGCGCAGGCGTTGATGGATTCCAGGAAGCCTTGGACAGGCACGTTGTGGTCGGGGACGATCACGCCGCCGTTGCGTTTGTCGAAGGCGGTAAGGTTGGTGAGCGGGCTCACGAATGGAGGCAAGGCCTGCCAGCGCATGCCGAAACTTAAGGTGAGCCGGGGGTTGAGCCGCCACTCGTCCTGTGCGTAGAGGCCGGTTTGAATGGCGTTGGCGCGCACATCGGGGCCGGACTGCGCTACGTAAGTTTTTGCCGGTAAGCCGAGAAGGAAGTCTGCGAAAGCGTTGCCGGAAAATGTGCCGGAGGAGAAGGTGAAGGCTCCGAAGTCGTCGGAGCCGCCGAAACTCTCGATATCGGCGTAGGCCACGCGGCGCACGTCGACCCCGAACTTCAGGCTGTGCTTGCCGCGTACCCAGCTGACATTGTCAGTGAACTGGACGGTCTGCGATTTGGTGACTCCCGCCTTGTCGCGGCCAATCGGGGTGAACCCGGTGCCGTCGTTGAAATTGAAGGTGGGAAACGCGCCCTGCGTCGGATGATCGCTGAGATCGAGTCCCACCAAGCCCAGTTGCTGAACGGCAGCGGCGCCTCCGATGGGGAACTGGACTCCAATGCGGAAAAGCGACAGGCCAAAGCGGGCTTCGTTGACCAGGGTGTTGGTGATGGCGTAGTTGTGCGAAAAGATCAGATTGCGATCGGTTTCGCTGTCGTGATCGCTGGGCAGAAGCGCGTTGGGCAGGGTGCTCGAGATATTCTTCGCGCTCCATCGGGCGTAAAGAGATTGCTTGACCGTGAGTGTGTGGTCGACGCGGATGTCGTACCCGTTCGTGTTGCCGGGAGTGGGAGTCTGTTGCAGATAATCTGCCCCCTGCGTGGCGGAGTTGGGGACCGCGTTGTAGTAATTATTGAGAAGCGATTGCGCAACCGGATTGATGCAGCCGGGCTGGCTGCAGGTTGGAATGGTGTTGTTCGGAAAAGGCTGGCCGGTGAAGGGATTGAGGATGGGAGCGCCGTTGGCGCCGGTGAGGCCAGTCAGATTACCCGCGCGCATTGCGACCGTAGGAACGTTGAGGAAGAGCGGAGTCACCAGCCGGCGGCGGTTGCCTTCGTAGTCTGCGAAGAAAAAGGTGCGCGGAGTGCCTTTCATCAGCCCAGGAATCTGGAGCGGGCCACCCAGGCTTCCGCCGAAAGTGTTGAAAGTTTTGTGAGGCTTGCTGGGGAAGCCGTAGGTGGTCGCGTCCAGCATGCTGTTCTGCAGGTACTCGAAGAGACTCCCGTGAAAACGCTCGGTGCCACTCTTGGTGGCGATAGTGATATCGCCCAACTGGGCAAATTCGGCGTTGTTGTTGAACTGCGAGACCTTGAATTCGCTGATCAGCTCGGAGGAGGGATTCATGTTGGCCAGGGCGCCGTTTTGGCGGATGTTTACCGTCGACGCGCCATCGACGGAATACTGCACTTGCGAAGGCAGACCGCCTCCGATGGCAACGTTGCCATTCGCGTCCTGCTGCGTGCCGGGAACAGTGGCCAGCATGGCGAGCGAACTCGTAGTCGCGCCGCGATAATTCACCGGCAGCTGGGAGACTTGCGCGAAGTCTTTGGTATCGGCGAGGGTTGAGCTCTCCGTGTTAATCATGGGCGCCATGTCGCCCACCTCGATGGTTTCCGAGGCCGAGGCGACTTTCAGGGAGACGTCAGTGCGCAGAGTCTGGCGCGCATCGAGCTGAACGGATTGCAGCTTGAAAAGGTTGAAGCCATCGGCATGGACATCGATTTCGTAGCGCCCGGCTTTTACGTTTAGAAATTGGAATGCGCCGTCGGGACCGGAGAGCGCGTCGCGCGTGGACTGGTCCTCGAGGCTCAGGAGCGTAACCTTCGCCCCGGCAACCACCAGGCCTCCAGGATCTTTGACGACGCCCACGATGGCGCCGAAGGTGGACTGGGCCTGGGCGGCGGAGAGAAGGAGCAGACTCGCAAGCAACAGGGTTAGAGACGAATACGGTCTAGGCACTTAATCCTCCGGCAAGCAGAGCGATCCCGTGACTGGTTGCGGTGATTCAGGCGCGTGCTGCGCCTGAGTGTTGAGTCACTGCTTCAGGCTGGGCGGTCTGCACTGCTCATGAGCGGAATCTACCGGGGCAGGCGTAAATAAGCCGTAAAGATTTCCTATTAAATTTGTGATGGGACCTATCAACGCTTTGGATGCGTTAAGTTGCAGTGCTCACTTTCGTAACCCTGACAGCCGTTGCAGCGCCAGTTTGGTCGTGATCACGTGAGGCCACTACGCGGTGATGTGCAGCTTCCACAGCGCGTAGCTCACGGCTTCGCGCAGCACCGCTTCGCTGCGCGCCCAGGCTGTATGTGGGAGTGAGTCCGGCCGCGGAGCCAGATGCACCTGAATTCCCTGGTGCTCGAGTAGTTTGCGGATGCGAAAAACGTGATAGGCATCGCTGACCGCGACA